>ERZ724514.301-NODE-301-length-22334-cov-4.112303_pt1 | contig 22334 bp, 14 predicted proteins | sample MGYA00376047_ERZ724514 | MGnify/ENA primary metagenome ERZ724514 (study PRJEB28724, sample SAMN07190883) | activated sludge metagenome | isolation source: activated sludge of sewage treatment plant in Hong Hong | place: Hong Kong | collected 2016-03-17 ...
GGCAAGTTGTAATTGTTGTTGAGCCGATTGCCACTGTCGGATTGATTCCATACTCATGGAGTTGGACAACTGGATGAGGCTATCCCGTTCCGGAGAGTTCTTCATCGTTGCCACTTGCGTCTGCAGTTCTTTTGAACGTTCGTCGAGCCGCGAGGAGAATTCCATCCGTTGCTTGTAGTTCTGATAAGCCAGCCTCGTTTCTTCGCTTACACCTTCCATAGCCGGAACCATCGTCAGTCGGGTTGATGAGGTGCTCCGATCAGTGCTGCCGGTTTGAGTTCCGGTCGTAGCTCTGGTCCTGTCTGTGTTTTGTGTAGTCTGGGGGGAAACCGGAGCACCGTCTGCGTTGACAGCCACCGGTACCGATTGCGCAGCATCATCCGTGGAACGAATGGTCGTTGCGTTAGTTGCAGTAGAAGATGTCGGTTGCGACGTCCCGGTTGTCGCTGCAACTTTTTCATCTTTTGAATTTCCAGCGGAAGGCTGATTGGCGGTCGGTTGTTGACGGCTCTCTGATTCCCTTGTGGGCTGCCCGGCGATGACAACAGGCTCTCCCGACGAAGTTGCCTGATCCTTGGGCCTGTTCTCCATTGCATTCGGTTCGGCCTTTGGTTGTTCTTCGGACGCTTGATGGATCGCTACAGCCCGCTCATCAGCCGATTGCTGTGCCGTTTGTTCCGGTAATCCTTCAGGCTGAGTAGTTGCATTTACGGTTGTTTCGGGTTCAGTAACCGATTGCTTGTCGTTTGCTGGATGCTCATCGCTTGCAGTAATTGCCGGGTTGGTTCCGGCAGCAAGGACATCAGCAGTATTTTTCTCTGAAACAGACGAGCCCTCCGGATTCGTACCGACAACCGGTTTCCCAGTCTCTTTTCCCGGCGATTCAACCGTATGTCCACGTTTAAAGTCCGCAGTTGGTTGAGATTCTTCTGAGACATTTTGCTGGACGACGACGACGCCGGAATCGTTTGAATCGGGAGATACCCTGGAAGTTGTCGCCGAAGTTGGATTTTGCTCTTGCTGATTTGGAGAAGTTGTCGCCAACTGTTCTTCATCCGCAGCTTGCCGCTGTCCGGCAGCCGGAGTTGTTTGACTGGTCGGGTTGGCCGTTGAAGAGACACCTTCCGTACGAACTTCAACAGTCTGTTCGGCCATGGGTTCCAACGAAGGAGATGTGACTCCTTGAGCCGCACTAGGACTTGATGCAGTAACGGATGCCTTTTCACTGGTTCCGGCCAAGGCTCTGTCAACTGAAGCGGAAAGTTCCTTGTCTTTCGTATTCGTCGAACTGATCAAGGCTTTCGCGTCGGTCAATGCCTGCTTTGCTTCAGCGCGACGCTCGGTTGCAAGCCCGTCCAATTCCCTGGCCTGCTGTTTTTCCGAAAGTGCCATCTGCTTCATATCATCCGATTGCAGGTAGAGGTTGGCTGCGCGAACGGTATCTTCTTTGATGGACTGCGCTTCTTCGAGTAAGCGTACTGCTTCCTCTTCGCGGTGTGCAGCCGACGCATACAATTCCCGGCTGCGATCCTGCAGGCTGTCCGCTTCGCGTTGCAGGGCGACACCATCCTCCACGGCGTTGCGTGCAAGTTCGTGTTCATCGACGGGCACATGGAGTTGCTCTGCGGGGATCTTTTCATCCGCGACCACTTCTTCCGAGCGAAGCTGTTCTTCCTGGCGTTGACGGATTTCGTCCTGGGTCACCTCCCGGTCCAACAGCGGATTGTAGTTATCCGCTAGGGAGGTGTCCTCATCTGCAGCCTGGTCGGCTGTTACCGCAACTTCACCGGCTTGTTCAGGGGATGTTACCGGCTGATTGACCGGCTTGCTAACAATCAATGTTTCGTTTCCGACCGAGATTTGAACCGTCTCCGATGACGGAGTTGTAGCAGATGTTTCGGTAGAACTAGGACGGTCGTTCACTGCAATCACATCAGCACCAATGGCAGATGGCATGGGCGTGAAGAAATTGGTGACCGTCATCAATTCTTCCTGCTTGTTGCGGTTCATGCGCACTTCCTGTCGGAGCGCGGCTTTTTCGAGACCTGCAGGCAGGTCGAATGATTCGGTATGTGGAACATAGCCGCCGCCATCGATCACAAGCCAATACGACTCACCGCCCGGCAAAACCAACTCATAATCTCCGGTCCTCGGATCGGTTCGAACAGTTGTCACAACAGAACGATCGGCTGCACGCAGCACAATGACCCGAGCATCGCGACGCATGGGCTGGTCAATCGAATAATACGTTCCCCGAATGGTAGCGAAAGGATTCCGCTGGTCATCGAGGTGGATGGTACGGATTTCGGTGTGCGTGTTATCTGTAAAGTCGGCGGTGGTGTATACGGCGGTTACACCATCGGAGCCGGGCACATACAGCAGATCATCGTCCGGAGTGTTCAGCGGTATTCCCAGGTTTTCAGGTGCCGACCATTGGCCGGTATTGAAATTGAATACGGACTTGAAAATATCGTAGCCACCGATCGAATTGTGACCCTGGCTCGCGAAGTAGAGCGTTTTGCCATCCCGGTCAAGGAAGGGATAATCCTCGTTGTAAGCGGAATTGAGTACGGCACCCAGGTGTTCGGGTTGTGCCCATTCCCCGTTCGTCATTTTACGAATGAGATAGAGGTCCTTTCCCCCCCCACTTCCCTTCCCATAGCTGGCGTAGTAGATCGTCTGTCCGTCGCGCGACAGATACATGACCGGAGCAGCCTGTTTGTCTTTGTCGGCTGTCGTCTGGAACTTTTCCGGCACCGGCAGGATCCTACCGGCAGCATTCGTATAGTCGATTTGAGAGTAAGCTGCAGAACGTAAAACTTCCTTCTGCGCGGTCACGCTGACCATCCTGCGTTGACGGGATAACTCCGATGCGGCACCCGCGGAACGAAGCCATTCTTCCGAATTGAACTTCTTGCGCTGCGCGTCCGTTGCCCGGGTATTAAACCGGTTGAAACAACTTTTAGCATCCTCGTACTTTCCCAGAAACATGTAAGATCGTCCGAGGTACACCCAGCCCTCCATCGGTTGTGCCGGGTCGTTCATGGCTTTTTCCAGGTAGCTTACCGCGTTCCGTTTGTCTTTTCCGGAAAGCAACAGGGCCGTGCCATAACGATAATTCAGGGTGGCATCATTCGGCTGCAGGCTGAGCAACTGGGAATAAGGCCCGACAGCGGTCAGATATTCCTGATCCTGAAATAACTTATCTGCCCGCTTACGCAGCTCGGATTCGGAATTAGCCTGATTTTGTCCTGATACCACAACCTGTGTCAGCAACAGGCCCGTCAGGATGAATAGGATTCGTAGGTACATAATACTCCCTGGTGTGGGATTAGAATGTATACTACATCCAAGCCCGAATAGTTCCTGCGTGCAGTGGCATTATTTGATTGATTTACAAGCTATTGGGGCTTAATTAAGAAAAGAAGCACCAAACAGTGTATCGGCCCTGTAAGCGGCACCTTCGAAATAGCGGTATTGCTGTAGTTTCAGGTTGGTTTCCTGCTCTACCCAGGAAAGCATTTCTTCATTTTCAGCAGAAAAAACTGAACATGTCAGATAAATGAAGCGGCCGCCGGGCTTAATCCTGGATGAAAGATTCTTGACGATTTTCTGCTGCAGGCTTCTGAACCGCTGAAAGAAGGCTTCATCCACTTCGGTAAAAAGTCCTTCCGGTTTTCTTGTCCAAGTTCCTGATCCTGAACATGGAACGTCGGCTAAAACAACATCGAACTTCTGTTCCGGCCAGTTGGTCTCCGGTTGGGTCAGGTCACAGACCACCAACTCGTCCGGTTTCAAATTCGCGAGCCCAAACCGCTCTTTCAGGTTTTTCAGGATCGACGGGCGCCGGTCAGAAACCGTGAGGTGCAAGCCCGGTTCCTGGTCCAACAATAACAGGGATTTACCACCGGAACCTGCGCAGGCATCCAACCAGGTTTCACCCGACTTGGGCTGGAAAAATTCAGCGGTAGCCTGACTGCTACGGTCCTGCACTTCGAGCAAATGCTTTCTGCTTGCTTCAAGATCATCGATCGACGTCCTGTTCGGTAGCCTGATCGCGTTGGGCAAAATCGGATCCACGGTAAACGGTATGGATCGATCCGTCAACTCCTGTATGACTTGTTCCCGATACTTCGTCCGGACACGAATCCACAATTCAGGAGGAAGAAACAAACCCGACAGAAATGCCGCCCGGTCAAGGCCGGAAGAAATTCGGGAAGAACCGGGGAATATTTTTTCCAGGCTGAATCCCGGAAATGACCGGGCAACCGCGTTGATCTTCTCTTCCATCGACGACTGCAATGACGGGAGCTCAATGTCCGACAACTCGGAATTCAACAACGCCTCCAGTGCCGGATAAGGTTCCGCAGTCGTCAGGTAAGTGGCAACAGCAAGGCGTTTCGCAAACGGGAGATCCTCCAGGGAGCGACCGAGTCGAATCCAGGCATAGACCCAGGCACGACATTCCCGGCGGTCGCGCGCGCCCATGTTGCGGTGACAGGAAAAATGATCGGAGAGATGACGCGCGACCGATTCGCCCGGTTTCCAGGATCGCACCACCCGTTCGACTCGCTCTACCTGTTGTCCCAGCCGGCTCATGGGTTGCAAAGAAACGAATTCACCGTGTACCCATCTTCCTGAGCGCGCGAAAGAGTAGTTTCGCAAACAATGCTACGATCACTGACCGCTCTCCTCATCGCGCTGTGGTGTTTCACAGCCTGTACTTCGTCGGATCATCGGGCGACGAATTCCGTTCCGCCGCCTGTGCAAGACAGTGTACCTGCTCCAGCCCCGCCTGTCCGGGATACGCTGACGACACTGATTCCCGGGAGCTATCTGGAATCTGTCACCAACGGAGGACAGGCGTACATCCTCTACATTCCCCGATCCTTTCGCGACAGCCTGCCCATGCCGTTGATGGTGTGCTTTGATCCGCAAGGCAACGGTCGCGTGCCGGTACATCGCTACGCATCCCTGGCCGATGAATTCGGTTTTATTCTGGCCGGATCCAATCAAGTACGAAACGGCCTGGGCATCGACGCATCCGCCTCCATGGCCCGGGAACTTGCAGCCGCGGTACTCGAGAAAATGAAAACCACCCACGCGGGTCTGTTCCTCTGCGGGTTTTCCGGTGGCGCCAAAGTCGCGCTGGTAGCTCCTGGTAACATGAAAGGCGTTTCGGGCGTGGTTCATTGCGGTGCCGGACTTCCGGATGGGATTCCGGCGCCTACGGTACCAACCTATGGTGTGACGGGCAATCGGGATATGAACTACTCCGAAGTAATCGAATTCGTCAACCGTCTGGGCAGACAACCCATGCATCACCTGGACATCACCGATGGAAAACATGCATGGCCCGAGACGACCGACATGCGCCGGGCATTTAGCTGGTGCAAGGTACTCGCCTGCAAATCCGGCGGGAATTGCGAGCGACCAATACTCCAGCAATTCACGAGACAGATCAACACCCTGGCTGCCAGGACCACCGACCCGATCCAACGCATGCGGATCTACCGATGTGGAATCGATTGTCTGCAGGGATTGTCGCCGGTTCCCGAGTGGGAAAATAGTGTCCAGCGGTTGATGAAGGATCCTGTCTATCAGCAATCCATACTGGAAGATTCACGGGCGCTCTCTGCAGAGCTTAACCGCCGGCAGTTCTTACTGGATGCGTTTCGTTCCCAGGAAGAGGATTGGTGGTCGCACGTGATCGGGGATTTGCAGAAGCGAAAACAGGATCCGATGAACGATCGGCTGCTCGGCTACATTTCGCTGGCCTGTTACAGCCTGACCCGGCAGGCGATGGAACAAGGCAACATGCCCGAAGTGGCGCGCCTGAACCGGATCTATTTACTGGCCGATCCCGAAAATGCCGAACCGAATTTCCTTGCCGCGAAACTCTTCTCCCAGGTTGGCCAGAAAGACTCCGTACTCAGCTATCTGAAACGCTCCGTACAATACGGGTTCAAGGACCTAAGCAGGCTGGAAAGCGAAACGGCGATACGTGCGCTGCTTTCTCCCGCCGATCAACGAAAGTTGGAAGAAGGAATTCGAAAAAATCAGTCGGACTGGTAGCCGAGCAGGCTCAATGCCCGGCGAACATTATATTCAATGCGTTCCCGCGGATCGCCGGGAGGGGCCGGAGTGAACGACTCCCCTGTCAGCTTTTCGTAGAGTTCAATGTAGCGACTGCTGATCTCGTCCAGCCAGGTATCCGGCATTTCCGGCACCGACTCCCCCGCTCTGCCCTGGAAGCCGTTAGCGATCAACCACTGGCGTACGAATTCTTTCGAGAGTTGTTTTTGTTGTTCTCCCTTTGCCTGACGCTCCGCGTAGCCGTCGGCGTAGAAATAACGTGAACTGTCGGGAGTGTGGATCTCATCGATCAAACGGATCGTGCCATCCTCGTCCTTTCCGAACTCGTACTTGGTATCTACGAGGATCAGACCGTGTGATGCTGCGATCTCGGATCCGCGTTTGAACAATTGTTGCGTATAGGATTCGATCCTGGTATAATCTTCTTCCGAAACGATTCCTTTAGCGATGATGTCTTCCCGGCTGATATCCTCGTCGTGTCCTGCAGCAGCCTTTGTTGTGGGCGTGATGATCGGTGTGGGAAAACGGTCATTCTCCTTCATCCCTTCCGGGAGTGCCACACCACAAAGTACGCGGCCACCCGAAGCATAGGTGCGTGCGGCATGGCCGGAGAGGTAGCCCCGAATGACCATCTCCACTTTAAACGTACTGCAAACCCGTCCGATCGTCACATTCGGATCCGGGACATCGATCACCCAATTCGGAACAATATCCGCCGTTGCCTGCAGCATCTTCGCTGCGATCTGATTGAGCACGGCCCCTTTATGAGGAATGGGACGCGGAAGCACCACATCGAACGCGGATATCCGATCCGTAACGATCATGACCAGGTATTTACCATCGATCGTATAGACATCCCGCACCTTGCCCCGGTAAAAAGCGGACTGGCCGGGGAAATTAAAGTCCGTCGTGTTGACTGCCGTTGCCTGCATAGCGTGCATCATGGATCAGCGGTCCTTGTTATACGCTTCGATGATCTCCTTCACCAGACGGTGGCGAACGACATCCTGCGCGTCGAGATAGATGAAATCGATTCCCCGCACATTGGACAGTATCTTGATGGCCTGCACCAGTCCGGACGGTTGGTGTTTGGGCAGATCGATCTGCGTCACATCGCCCGTAACGATGAACTTGGCTGAAGGACCCATTCGGGTGAGGAACATCTTCAACTGGCTCTCGGTGGCGTTCTGGGCCTCGTCGAGGATGACAAAGGCATTGTCGAGTGTTCTGCCACGCATGAAGGCCAGCGGCGCTACTTCGATGATTCCGTTCTCGATGTAGGACTTCACCTTATCGGAAGGGATCATATCGTAGAGGGCATCATAGAGCGGACGGAGATACGGATCGATCTTTTCCTTGAGGTCGCCGGGCAGAAAGCCCAGGTTCTCCCCGGCTTCCACTGCCGGACGGGTGAGGATGATACGCTTGATCTCCCGGTTCTTCAGTGCACGTACTGCGAGGGCGACAGCGGTATAGGTCTTACCGGTACCGGCGGGGCCGATCGCGAACACCACGTCGTTCTTTTCGGACGACTCCACCATTCGTTTCTGGTTAGCCGTACGGGCGCGGACCATGAGTCCGTTCTGGCCAAAGACGAGGACATCGGCCGTCTGCGGGCTGGGTGGTGGTGCGGCGCCATCCCGGTCGCCCAGGAAATGGAGCACGTTATCGGGTGTCAGGCTCCCGACCTTCTGGTAGTGCTGGATCAGCTTGTTGATCTTTTCGCTGAAGAGGTGGATGTTCTTCTCATCGCCGATGACCTTGATCTCATTGCCACGGGCAACCAGTTTGAGTTCGGGAAAATTCTTTCGGATGATGTCGAGGTTCGCATCGTTCACACCGAAAAATTCCACCGGGTTGAACGTGTCGATAGGAATGATTACTTCACTCACGTCGGGCTGGATTGGGTCGCGAAATCCGGTTATAAGTTATCAACACCAAGGATAGCCTTTGGTGTGAATGGATTTGCGCGAGCGTCGATTCAATAGTACCCTAAAAGCCATTACTTTTGACCGAAGCAGGATCAGAAGTTTTCAACACCGGGGCGCAGCAGAACGATGGCTTTCCTTACGCTTATTACTGATTGGGGATTACGCGATCATTACGTCGCTTCATTCAAAGGCAAGCTGCTCTCCCGATCCGCTGATCTCGGCATCATCGATATTTCTCACGAGATCGATCCGTTCAATACCCTGCACGCTGCATTCGTCTTACGCAACGCGTATTCCGCATTTCCCACCGGTACGGTCCATTACATCGGACTGGACGGCGCCGGAAATTCGGCACAAGACGAGCCAGGGCGTGACTATCTGATCGTGACGGCGAACGGACATCACTTTGTCGGAGTCGACAGTGGAATATTCTCCCTGCTGTTGGGCGAGGAGGAAAAGAAAATTCATCGCCTGCCGATCGATCCGATTCGTACGGGGCACCGGGAAGTGCAGGACCAACTGGTCGATGTCCTGATAAAACTCTGTACCGGCAAGCATCCGCGTCAACTCGGCCTGGAGGTCGACCATCTTTTACCGAGTTTCTTTGCTCAGCCGACCGTTGATCCGGGTGGCATACGCGGCGCACTCGTTTATGTGGATGGCTTCGGAAACAGCATTTTCAATATTTCCCGCGAACTCTTTGAACGCGAACGAAAGGACCGGTCGTATTCGATTCTGCTGAGGCGAGCCAATTACACGGTCCGGCAGATCATGCATGATTACGGATCGGTTGAAACCGGTGAGATCGTCGCCCTGTTCAATCAGGACGGGTATTTAGAGATCGCCATCAATCGTGACAATGCATCCAAACTGCTTGGCTTAAAACAATTTGACACCCTACGCATCGAGTTTCATGATTAACCGGTTGGTCAAGCTTAGTTTTCACGCGGAGGATGCAGGGAAGTTCACGGAGCTATTTCGGGAAGTTTCCGGAAAGATCCGGGCATTCCCGGGCTGTCTGCACCTTGAATTATGGGAAGATTTACGAGAAAAAGGCGTTTTTTTCACGTTTTCTCAATGGGATTCGGAAGCTTCCCTGGACCATTACCGGTTTTCTCCCCTTTTCAAGTCCGTTTGGGCGCATGTTAAGCCCCTTTTTAAGGCTCCTGCGGAAGCCTGGAGTGTTCGCAAGAATCCGGTGGATTCTTGAAAGATTACCCGTGAAAGCCTTGTCAGATACGGGTTTTATGAATAATATTGCTTCATCTAACGATCAAAATCCGGCCAAGATTCGCAACGGAAGTCATGCCTTTCACCACTCCGCTTCCGCCTTTCACCGAAGAATTTAGGCTTACCGATCGCTCCCATAGTACATTTAGCCCTATCTTAACTGCGTACACTACGAATCAACTCCAATCAATATGACTAAAAAGATGTACAACGTACACAAAACAACGGGGATTCGCGCGACAGCTCGAGCCCTCTTCTTCCTGGTAGCACTGCTGCTGGGTGGACGGACGGCCAACGCCAGTCACATGGCTGGTGCCGACCTGACGTATGAATACCTGGGCAACGGACAGTACCTTGTGACTTACACATTGTACCGTGACTGTTTCGGTATTCCTGCACCGACATCGGCTTTCATGACGATGAGTTCAGCGTCCTGCAACAACTTCTCGCAGTCCGTTACACTCAACGCGGTACCCGGAACCGGACAGGAAATCTCTTATGCTTGTCCCGGCACACTGACGACCTGTTCGGGTGGTACAGCACCTGGTTTCCAGGAGTGGGAATACTCGGCAATCGTTACGCTTCCGGCTCAGTGTCCTGACTGGACGTTCTCGGTTTCCGATTGTTGCCGCAACGGCGCGATCACGACGATCGGTACGCCCGACAGCTACAGCCTGTACATCGAAGCGAAGTTGAACAACACCGTATTCGACAACACTTCGCCGACCTTTACCAACGTACCGGTTACCTTCCTGTGCATCGGCCAGGATAACTATTACAACCACGGTGTCATTGATGCAGAAGGCGATTCGCTCGCTTACTTCTTCATCCCGCCGCGCGACGCTCAGAACACCAACCTGGCTTACCAGCCGGGCTACTCGATCTCGAACCCGATCACGTCTTCCCCGGCCGTCAGCATTGACCCGGTAACGGGCGACATCTTCACCCACCCGACCGCTTCGGAAGTTGGTGTGATCGCAGTACTGATCCTTGAGTACCGCAATGGTGTACTGATCGGCAGCGTAATGCGCGATCTTCAGGTTTACACGGTGCAGTGCAACAATACCCTGCCGACCGCGACCGGTATCAACGGTACGACCAACTTCAACGCTTCTTCCTGCGCAGGTGGTCAGCTTTGTTTCGACATCATCACGGCGGACACCGATCCCGGTGACACCCTGACCATGACCTGGAACAACGGTATCCCGGGCGCAACCTTTACGGTAAGCGGCGGACGTCTGCCGGTTGGAACCTTCTGCTGGACCCCGGGTCCTGGCGATGCTCGTCCCCAGCCTTACACCTTTACGGTTACGGTACGCGACAACGCTTGTCCTTCCAACGGTGTTCAGACCTACTCCTATTCCATCCTTGTGGGTGGTCTCAATGTAGCGGTTACGAGTACTCCGAGCGTAACCTGCTTCGGAGATCTTGATGGTTCTGCCAGTGCGTCCGCCAATGGCGTTCCTCCGTACAGCTTCCTGTGGTCAACAACCGACACCACTTCCAGCATCTCCGGTCTTGGCGCCGGTACCTACTCTGTAACCATCACCGATGGCGCTGGATGCGCAGGTACCCGCTCTTTCACCATCACCGAGCCGGCTCAATTGTCTGTCACCGCTTCCGGAACCACCTCTTCCTGCACCGGCGGTGCGGGTCAGGCTACCGCTGCAGTAACGGGTGGTACCCCTCAGTATGATTATAGCTGGAACACCAGCCCGGTTCAGACCACTGAAACGGCTACCGGACTTGCTCCCGGCACCTATACGGTGACGGTAACCGACAACAATCAGTGTTCCGCTACGGCTACCGCTACGGTAACCGGTACGGATCCGGTTCTGGCCAGCCTGGTTATCACCGACGCTACCTGTAACGGAAACGATGGTGCGATCGAAGTGGTCGTGACCAGCGGCACGGGTCCGTTCGACTATGTATGGAATCCGAATGTCAGCACCGGAAGCACCGCTACCGGCCTGACTCCTGGCATGTACGATGTAACGGTAACCGACGCCAACGGTTGTATCGCCAACCTGAGCGGAACGGTTAACTCGAGCGGCATTGTCGCTTCGATCGTCAGCCAGACCGACGCTACCTGTTCGAACGGTGATGATGGCTCTGCCACGGTTGCCGGTTCGGGTGGTACTGCTCCTTACTCCTACCTGTGGATGCCGAACGGTGACACCACCGCTACGGTTAACAACCTCGCTCCTGGCACCTATACGGTTGCCGTATCCGACTACTTCGGTTGCACCGGCTACGTGACAGTAACGATTGGTTCCGTCAACCAGGCTCCGGTTGTTGATCTTGGTCCGGATGTGACCGGCTGCATCGGTTCTACGGTTACCCTCGACGCTGGTGCCGGTTTCGCATCCTATCTGTGGAACGACAACTCCACCGCTCAAACGCTGGATGTCACGGTTGATGGTACGTACTCCGTACTCGTCACCGACAACAACGGCTGCGAGAACTTCGACGCAGTGGTCGTAAACTTCATCCAGTGCCAGACGGTTCGTCCTGAAATCACCCCGGTGGGTGGACCTGGCATCGACCTCTTCCCGAACCCTGGCCGCAACCGTGTACAACTGACGGTTCCGGGTGTTAAGGATACGGAAGTAACGGTCATCGTACGCGATATCCTGGGTAACGTGATGTCCTTCTCCCGTGAGAACGCCGGTCACGGTTACATCAAGAACCTTGACATCAAGGGCCTCGCTGCCGGTATCTATACGGTTAACGTAACGTACGCCGGTCAGAACGAGACCATCCGACTCGTCAAAGAATAAGTTGATTGTAGTGATTAGTCAAGGGCGTACCGCAAGGTGCGCCCTTTTCTATTTTTATAATATATTGATTTTCAATTATATACAATACTTTCCGAATAACGGGCACTTTAACAACTATCACGATTCACCCCAGCTGGGTCACTGTTGACCTGCCATTTTAAGCTGAAAGCATAAATAAGTTGATGCCGCTGGCCGGTAGGGATATTTTGCATTTCCACCCTATTGGATTCACGCGTGCAACATCTATTTGAAACTACTCCCCGTAATTTAACGCTTGGTCTTCTCGCACTTGTTGTTGCTGCATTCACCTCATCAAGTCCGGTAAACGCGGAAGCTCCCGGAGCACTTCCACTCACGGGAATCGATGGTACGGATCGTTACTCAGCAACCGTTTGCGCAGGCAGCAGCATCTGCTTTGATGTATTCACTCAACCCGATAAGGACGTGCAGATCCGACGCTGGGTGGGGGATCTTCCCAACGCCCTGTTTGAGCTGTTAAACGCGCAAGGAAACAGCGGTCATTTATGCTGGACGCCGGGCGAACAGGATGCACGCGAGGAGCCTTATCGCTTCACCATTTTCGCAGGGACTGAAAACACAGAAGTTCCCGTGGAGTACACCTTACTGGTCCCGCACATCCAGATCAGAAGCGTGACGAAGGAGATCAGTTGCAAAGGAATGGATGATGGTCAGATCCTACTGGAATCAATCCCTGCAGTTGATGAGTATTTCTACACCTGGAGCGACACCCCTGGACAAACTCCGGAGCGAGATCATTTGAAAGCCGGCAGCTACTTAGTCGTTATCAGCGACCCGAACGGATGTTCCATTGAAAGAGAATTCGTGCTGGATGAACCAGAAGCGTTGACCACGAAATACACGGTGATTCCCTCCGATTGCCGAATAGTCAACGGCCGAATCAAACTGGAAGTATCAGGTGGAACATGGCCATACCAGTATGACTGGAACGGCTTGTCCGGATCCGAACCTGAATTGGGTCCCGTAGCGGAAGGGTATTATGGATTAGCCTTAACCGATGCGAATGGATGCAGTCTTCGGGACCGCATTCATGTTCCGTCAGCAGCACTGATGGTACAAAATGCCAAGATCCAGCCAGCCTCCTGCCCGGAACAAGCGGACGGTAGCGCGTCCATTACAATCAATGGTGGCACTGCTCCTTATGAGATCGAGTGGTTTCCTTACGGCGGATCAGCACAGCATGCAGCAGCGCTCACTGCCGGACTTTATACCGTTCAGGTTGCCGATGCCGCCGGATGCTCCGCTACACTGGAATTGTCGATCGAAGCAAGATCCCAAAGTCCAAAGCTGGAGATGCCGGCTACCATTGAATTCTGTCAAGGTAGTCAGGTCGCGCTATCAGCCGGGAATGCATGGCATACGGTTGAATGGAGCGATGGCAGCCGACATAGTTCCTTGTCGGTCAACCGGGCCGGAAAATATTCCGTATCCGTCACCGATGATCATGGTTGTCAACAGCAATCGACGATCGTGGCAACCGCAGTGAATTGCAATGATCAACGTTCGGCACGTCCGACCGACTCTCCCCTGCTACGGGTTTCGCCGAATCCTGCTGGTGATTTGACAACGGTACTGCTGGACCCTGAATATCCGGAAGGCACAACCCTGTTTTTATCAGACGCACTTGGCCGACAATTGCAAGTGATTACACCGCGGCGTGATGGCGCTGAGATTGAAATCCCTTTGCGCAACTACCCGGCAGGAACTTACCTGCTGACGATCCTTCAGCCTTCCGGCAGCGAGACCATCCGGTTGATAAAGTACTGATAACCCGCCTTAGCATCGCTTCAAAAGTGAAGTGGGCGCCAACAGGAAATACGCTATTTTTGCGGCGCATTCCTGCCCGTGTACGCACTCTTTCGTAAAGAACTATCGAGCTTTCTGGGATCCCTGACCGGGTACCTGGTGATGACCGTTTTCCTGTTGTCGGTCGGAATACTCCTGTGGATTTTTCCGGATACTTCCTTCAGCATTCCGGATAACCGGATCGCCGCCCTGGACGGCTTGTTCATCGTCGCGCCCTGGTTGTTCCTGTTCCTGATCCCGGCGATCAGCATGCGGATGTTTTCCGAAGAGCAGAAGACCGGAACACTTGAACTCCTGCTAACGCGTCCCCTGAGCGAATTTCAATTGGTCTTCGCAAAGTTCCTCGCCGCGTTCGTCTTGGTGGTGTTGTCGTTGATTCCTACCCTGATCTACTACTTCACGGTCTACCGTTTGGCGGTTCCAGCCGGTAATGTTGACACGGCAGGCATAGCGGGTTCTTACATCGGATTATTGTTCCTGTCCTCCGGCTTCGTGGCAATCGGCATCTTTTGCTCGGCGCAAACGAACAATCAGGTCGTCGCGTTCTTGTTCGCGCTGATCCTCTGTTACTTCTTCTACGCCGGATTCGACGCATTCGCCTTGTTAGGAATTCCTGTACGGTTGCAGAACATCCTGTCGCAGTTGGGAATCGCCAATCACTATGCCGCGATGAGTCGAGGCGTGATGGATTCCCGCGACTTGCTCTATTTCGTCAGCCTGACCACCTGCTTCCTGCTACTTGCCCGCTTCACGCTCGAAAAAAGAAAATGGTCATGAGTTCGGGCAAGCAACGCAAGGATAGTCTGCTTCGGCTGATCGCCTCCCTGGTGATCCTGGTCTCGGTCAACATCATCGGCAACTTTCTCTTTTTCCGGATCGATCTGACCGCTGAAAAGCGATACAGCATCAGCGATGCTTCACGCGAACTGGCCGGCTCGCTGAATGATGTGGTTTATTTCAAGGTCTACCTCGATGGCGAACTACCACCGGGATTCCGGCGGCTTCGAAATGCTACCCGGGAATTACTCGATGAATTCAGGATCTACGCGGGCGGCAATATCGAATATGAGTTCGTCGACCCCTCCGCCGAACCGGAGGAAAAGAAACGGCTGGAACTCTACAAGCAATTAGCCAGGAAAGGTCTGCTCCCAACCAATTTAGAGGAACGTGAAAAAGGCGGGAGTAGTCAGAAGATCATTTTCCCCGGCGCGATCGCTTCCTTCGGTGGGGAGGAAATTCCCGTTCAATTGCTGAAGAGCCGGCTTGGCAGCTCGCCAGAAGAGATGTTGAACACGTCGGTCGAAAACCTGGAGTATGAGATCGCGGGAGTGTTACGTCGCTTCACCCGCACCGGCGGAGCCCCGCGTATCGGCTTCCTGCGCGGTCACGGCGAATTGGACAACAAGCATATTTCCGACGCAGCGCGCGCGTTGAACGAATATTACAATGTAGATACCGTCTTCATTGGTGGTCGACTCGACGCCCTGAAGGACCACCGGTTGCTGATCATCGCCAAGCCAACGCTGTCGTTTGACGAGAAGGACAAGTTCGTCATCGATCAGTTCATCATGCGAGGCGGACGGGTGTTATGGCTGATCGATCGCATGCAGGCGGAGATGGACAGCCTTGGCCAGACCGGCACGACTGTGGCAATCCCGTACGAGCTTAACCTCGACGACCAGCTATTCCGCTACGGAGCTCGCGTCAATACCGATCTGGTCATGGACCTTCAGGCGGCACCCATCCCGGTGGTGACCGGGTATGTGGGTAATCAACCCAAGCAGGAATTACTACCCTGGTATTATTTTCCCCTGTTGGAAAGCACGGATAACCATCCGATCGTCCGCAACCTGAACGCAGTTAAAACGGAATTCCCTTCCTCCGTCGACACCATTGATGTAACCGGGATCAAGAAAACCGTTTTGCTGGCGGGCAGTCAGTATTGCCGTCTGCAGTTGCCGCCCGCCCGTATCTCCATGAATATCCTGCAACAGGAGCCGGATCCCGCGACCTTTCCACGCCGGCATGTGCCGATCGTCTTGCTCCTGGAAGGTAACTTTCGTTCCCTTTATGAAAACCGGTTACCGGACACGATCGCGAAGGATCCCGGAATCGGTTTCCGAGCCGCAGGAGACAGCAGCAAGATGATCGTTGCGGGTGACGGAAATCTGATCGAAAGTCAGGTAAGTAAAAAAGGCGCTATTTATCCGCTCGGATACGACCGGTTTTCGCAGCAACAATTCGGCAATCGGAATTTCATCCTGAATGCTGCCGATTACCTGTGTGACGATACCGGAGTGCTCGCACTTCGTGCCAAGGAATTCCGGCTGCGTTTGCTGGATGCCGGTAAGTTGAACGAGCAGGGAACGATCATCCGCTGGGCCAATGTCGTGCTGCCTTTGCTCCTGCTTTGGATCGCGGGCTGGCTGTTCCACCTCGGTCGGCGTCGCCGTTATCAACGCAAATAAGGCGGGTCAAACATGAAAAACAAAATCCTCTTCCTTGCAGCTGTCCTTTTAGCGATTACCGCGGTTTGGTTCGGATGGTCGAATAAGAACAGTACGATCGACAAGGAAGAACTCCGATTCGCAGTCGATACGGGAAGTGTCCGGAAAATTTTCCTCGCCGATCGTACCGGAAGGTCCATTACCATCGAACGCGCCGGTGGAGCCACCTGGTTGGTGAATGATTCATTCCCCGCTCGTCAGGACCTCTTGAAAAGCCTGTTAACGGCTATCGCCGGCGTGGAAGTCAAGACCCGTGTTTCGAAAGCCGGGTTCAACAATGTGGTGAAAGCGTTGGCTGCCGACGGCGTCAAATGCGAGATCTATTCCGGCGATTCGGAGCAACCTGTAATGACGTATTATGTCGGAGGGCCGACTGCGGACCAACTGGGCACCTTCATGATGAAAGAAGGCGCTGACCTGCCATTCATCTGTGAACTACCGGGCTTCAACGGTTATCTCAGCCCCCGGTATACAGCTAATTCGCTTGAATGGCGCGACAAAGTGATCTACTCGTTGCAACCGGAAGAGATCACGAAGGTCCGCGTGCATTACCCGCCCCGACCAGACTGGTCGTATTCGCTGAGCCGTACATCCAACGGATTCGTTCTCGGTGATCCACTTGATGGAACTTCGATCGGCATTGCCGACACGACTTCGGTCAGGAACTATCTCTACCTGTTTCGAAAAGTACCCTTCGAGACAGAAGCGATGAAGATGCGAAAAGAAGAACAAGATTCACTCTCCCGACTGACGCCGGTTGCTGAGTTGGAAGTCACCGATACCGCTGGACGGGTTCACGGCTTGAGGTTGTTCCCGATGCCCGTTCAAACCGGTGCGCTGGCAACACATGACTCCCTGGGAAACCCACTCCAGCACGATGCAGATCGCTTTTATGCAACCGATCCTGTTCAGTTGAAGTGGTGGGTGCTGCAACATTTCACCTTTGATCCGCTGCTTCGGAAGAGAAGTGACTTTTTATCAGGAGGAAAGAAATAAACAGTCCGGAAGAAACCCTTTCCGCGCCCTCGTAAATAGCTGTTTATTAACAACATAGCATTACTCTAGGTAGTATCGCTTGTTCATATTTTAAGGAGCAATCACGCTGTCAGGAACTCAGATTTTACGGGGAATGTGGTAGGTTTGTGGGTCGAAGGCGACGGTAGTTCGCCTTTTGTTTCCTTCCGAACCTATGAAATTCATCGTATCGAGCAGTACGCTCCTGAAGCAGTTACAACAGATCTCCGGAGTCTTGAACTCCAGTAACCCGCTTCCCATCCTGGACAATTTCCTTTTCATTGTTGAGAAAGGCAACCTGACCATTTCCGCTTCGGATCTTGAGTCAACGATGACCACCGAGGTCACCCTGATCGAAGGGAAGCAATCCGGAAAGATCGCCATCCCCGCCAAGATCCTGCTGGAGACACTCAAGACTTTTTCGGAACATCCCCTCACCTTCCTGATCGACGATAAGACGAAAGGGATTGAAATCGTCAGCGACAACGGAAAATACAAGTTGACCGGTTTCGATGGTGACGAGTTCCCGAAAGTTCCGGCCTTGGACGGCGCCAAGAGTATCGAAGTTCCGGCTTCGTTGTTGCAGAAGGCCATTGCCAAGACCCTCTTCGCGACCGGCAACGATGAACTGCGGCCTGTGATGTCGGGGGTGTTCTCTCAATTCTCCAAAGACAGTCTCACCTTTGTAGCTACCGATGCGCACAAGTTGGTGCGATACCGGCGTACTGACCATCGTGCCAAGCAGGAAGGGGCTTTCATTTTGCCAAAGAAGCCGCTCAATCTCTTGAAGGGTATTCTGGGTACGGGTGACGAACCTGTCTCCATCGCCTACAACGACAGCAATGCATTCTTCACGTTCGGCAACTTCTCGCTCATTTGCAGGTTGATCGACGGACGGTATCCGAATTACGAAGCGGTTATTCCGGTTGACAATCCGAACAAACTAACGATCGATCGCATCCAGTTCCTTCAATCCGTGCGACGGGTCTCGATCTTTTCGAACAAGACTACCCACCAGGTACGGCTCAAGATCCAGGGGAGCGCGTTGCAAATCAGTGCGGAGGACCTTGATTTCGCCAATGAGGCGAACGAACGCCTGAGCTGCCAATACACGGGTGAAGACATGGAGATCGGATTCAACGCCCGCTTCCTCGTCGAGATGTTATCCAACCTCGACAGCGAGGAAGTGATGATGGAACTTTCGGCACCCAACCGTGCAGGACTTTTGATTCCGTCCGGCACCGAAAGTTCGGGCGAAGACCTGCTCATGCTGGTGATGCCGGTTATGTTGAACAACTGATCAAACCCGGAAAAATGAAAACGGCAGCCCGATAAGGCTGCCGTTTTTGCTTGTTCAGGATCGGATCATTCGTCCGCCGAAAGCGTAGTCGAGATCGTGCCGCCGCTTTCTGATTGCTTCGGTTCATGCGGCACCTTCCAAATGATGAAGGCGAACAGCAGGATAAAGAAAACCAGAAACAGTCGGTTGAAAGTGCTCAAACGTTGCATGACTGTGGATTTCAGTGAATCGTAGTGGCAGTAACGATCGATTGTACGTCCACCAATTGACCCATTTTTTTGTGAGCTTCCAGGTCATGGTGCGAGCGTGCCGATTCGAATGCCAGGAGGTTCTTCGCAGGGATAAAGTAGAATTCTACCCGGGCTTCTTTGATGTTGTAACGGGAGATGACCATCCCCTCGTCTTTGCGTCCATCGGAAAAAGTGAAATTGCCTTGTTGGTAAATCAGGTTTTGCATTTCGCGGATACTCATATCGACAGGTGTTTTTAGTTGATTGTTGAACAATAATACCTTCAGCACCTGCCGGGCTGCAATTTACTTTGGTAAACGGAGCATAATTCAGGCCTGTTTATCGCACATTCCGGGGTGAATGGACCGTTTTGTACGGTAACAGAAAAAGTAAAAGGGCCTTGGAAGTTGTACCTCCAAGGCCCTTTTTATCAAAAATTCTGTAATTACTCTACAATTACCCGGATTTTCTCCTGCGATCCTGCCGAATTGAGGCAGATGAGGTAGATACCAGGGCTCATGCCGGTCAGATCCAACAGTTCACGGTTTGAACCGATTGAGCTTGAACGATTCAGCGACATGACGTCGCGGCCGGTGATGTCGACCACTTTCAAACCGTAATCCTGAGCAACGGTAGATTGGAAGGCGATCTGTATGGAATTCTTCGCCGGATTCGGGAACGCGATCAGCTCCAGGAATTCGGTATTGCTCTCAGAACCAGCAGTACGGCAAGGATTGACGATCACTTCCAGCGTGCGGGCCGGGCTGATGCCACAGTCGTTGAATGCGCGCACACTTACATTTCCGGTCGAAGCACCCAAAAAGTCTACGGTAATGCGCGTAGTTCCTTGTCCGAGTGTGATGTTGGCACCCGGCGGTACACTCCAGTCATATCCGTTCGCGCCGAACATCGGTTGTACCTCGTAATATGCAATGCTGGTCGCCGGATTGGAATTGCATGCGCCGGTCGGTCCATCGATGAAGCGAGGCGTTTGCGGACGCGCGAATACCACTCCACAACGAGCCACTGAACTACCACAGGAATTGTTCGCCGTCACGCAGAGCGTGGCTTGGGTGAAGCCGGTAGCGAAATCCACGTAGATGGTATCGTTCCCGTTTCCATTGATCGTCGTGTAAGTTCCGGGGGTAAACGTCCAGGTGTACGACTCCGCGCCCGGCACAGAATCGACATAGTACATTACGCTCGTCATATCACAGACGCCAAAGAGTGGACCACGGATTCCACCCGGCTTGACCGGCACTGAACGAATCTTCAGTTCACGGCGCTCGGAAGAGTTACAACCGCTGTTCGATTGTACGTAGATCGAGCCGTTCACAAAACCTGCCGGGAAAGTGATATCCACGGAGGTGACAGAGGTGGTCAACGGGTTACCGCTCGTCACCGGGGAGGCAATGACACAACCTGCCGGTGCGAACCAGGTGTACGAGGTTGCGCCGGGGACCGCCTGGATCGAATACGTATAGGTACCGTTCGGACAGGCGCCGGTCGGCGGGCCGGAAATAGCGCCTGGTTTGGTCGGTGCATTGAATACGGTGATCACTTTTTGTCCGGTGGTTCCACGACAGTTGCTCGCCGAGACACGCAAGTACCCCCAGCTGAAAGCGGGACCCGCTTCTACCGTGATGGTAGCAGTTCCTTGCCCGCTGAGGATGGTCATGGTCGGTGGAACGATCCAGTCGTACGAAGCAGCATTGGGATCAGGAGTCAGGACGGAATACGTCACGACTTGACCGGGACATACGCTGTAAACAGGGCCCACGATCGAATCCGGAGAATTCGGTCGTCCGGCAGCTGCGATGGTGGTGATGCAGGACGGGCTACTGGCTCCGCTTCCGTCATCGGCCGTAACGCAGATGTCGCCGAAATCGCTTCCGAAATCAACGACAATCGATGCTGTACCGGCACCAGAGACGATGGATGCACCAATGGGTAGTGTCCAGTCGTAGGTAACGCTTCCGGGTAATGCCGCTACGGCATACGCTACACCGGTTTGGTTGGCGCACACTGCTGTCGGACCTGTGATCGGTCCGGGTGTCGCAGTTGCTGCAAGTTGCGATGCGGGTTGAATGCCTTCGGCACGCGCCCACAGCGCTGCTGTCAGATTAAGCGCTATCAGAAATAACGCCAGGGTAAATTTCTTCATGACCGTAGAAGTTGAGATTTGATTCCGACTGTTATATAGTCAGGAAGTACCCCATCAGTTAAGGTCAGAAGCGCCCACTGCTTACAACTGTAAGGGATGGGGTTGAATTGGCATCGCTTTTCGAAATCCGGGTGAAGGGCATCCAACAACTCGTGGTAATTGATAAAAAAAGAGGCCCTTCGAATACAGCGATTCCAGAATTAATACGGAGACTATTCGATAGAAACTTTCGTAACCGGAGAAGGGCATATTCGGTGCACCGAATTGACGGAAAAGCTGATCCGCGATTACAGAATACCAGCAAGTGGATCTGGGCAGATCCACTATTGAAAACGTTTAAAAAAGAGAAAGCCCCTTCTTTCGAAGGGGCTTTTGCGGTGCCCGGGGTGAGACTCGAACTCACAAGGATGTAACTCCAACGGCTTCTGAGACCGCAACGTTTACCAATTTCGCCACCCGGGCATCTTTCGATGCAACAGCATCGGGAAGGCCGGTAAAGACCTCCCCCGGTAAACGGTGTGCCCAGGGCGAGACTCGAACTCGCACGGTTGCCCGCCACCCCCTCAAAGTGGTGCGTCTACCAATTTCGCCACCTGGGCAAGGGGATTGATCGTCCGGTAAACCGACTGTAAATGAGTCGTTTTATCGCAACGGGGCTGCAAAAATAACCTTTTTTAGATTCCTAACCGGCTTTTTTCAGATTTTTTTACTTCAAGTATCGATCCAGCCAGTCGAAGAAAACACGTTGCCAGACGACACTATTTTGGGCTTTGAGGACCCAATGGTTCTCATCCGGGAAACTCAGCAGTCGGGCCGGGATACCACGCAGACGTGCCGCCGAAAAAGCCTCCAGTCCCTGTGTATAAGGGACCCGATAGTCTTTTTCGTTGGCGATGATCAGAATGGGTGTATCCCAGAACTGAACGAATTTTTGGGGTGAAAACTGCTCGTAGCTCTTAGGCTTGGGGCTCTGCCAGAAATTCCCTTCAAACTCGTGGATCGGGAAAAAGGGTTCTTCGGTCGCAATACTGGATTCCAGGTTATAGACACCATTGTGGGAAATGAAGCACTTGAACCGCTTCTCGTGATGACCGGCAAGCCAGAAAACCGAATAGCCGCCGAAGCTGGCTCCTACCGCCCCCAGCTTATCCTTGTTCACGTAAGGTTCTTTCGCCACATCATCGATCGCGCTGATCAGATCACGCATCGGTTGTCCGCCCCAATCTCCCTGGATATC
>ERZ724514.309-NODE-309-length-21997-cov-4.701668_pt1 | contig 21997 bp, 14 predicted proteins | sample MGYA00376047_ERZ724514 | MGnify/ENA primary metagenome ERZ724514 (study PRJEB28724, sample SAMN07190883) | activated sludge metagenome | isolation source: activated sludge of sewage treatment plant in Hong Hong | place: Hong Kong | collected 2016-03-17 ...
TACGTTGTCTTCGCAGAACTGGCGCTGCGCCATAAAGCGCGGGTCAGGTTTGCGAAGAACAGCATGGCCATAACCGGGTATCACACGGCCGCTGGCAATCGTGCTTTTTACGTATTCCGCAATCTGCTCGCGGCTGGGCCTGGTGGTACCCAGGGTCTCGACCATTTTTTGTATCCAGCGGATCACCTCCTGGTTGGCAAGGCCGTGCAGGGGGCCTGCCAGCGCATTCATGGCTGCACTGAGCGACAGGTAGGGGTCGCTGAGGGTGGAGCCTACGAGTTGGGTGGTGTGCGCCGAAGCATTGCCGCCTTCATGGTCGGCGTGGATCGTGAGAAACAGGCGCATATATTCCTGGAAGCCGGCGTCTTCAAAACCAAGCATATGGGCAAAGTTGGCGCCCCAGTCCAGTGAAATATCAGGCAATACCTGTTCGCCCTTGTGGTATACCCGACGGAAGATATACGCCGCCACGCGTGGCAGGCGCGCGATGAGGTTCATCGTATCTTCGTAGGTGGCATCCCAGTATTCCGTTTTATTCATGCCGGAGTTATAGCGCTGGGCAAACACACTCGTATTTTGCATGGCCATGATGCCGACGACAAACTGCGTCATCGGGTGGGCGTCGATGGGAAGGGCGTCGATGGCGCGGAAAACGTGCTCCGGTACATTCGAACGGCGCACCCAGGCCTCGGTGACCCATTTTACCTGTTCTTTCGTGGGGATTTCACCGACCAGCATCAGCCAGAACAGACCTTCCGGCAGGGGCTCCTTGCCGCCCGGTGCGCGCGGCAGTTTTTCGCGAAGTTCGGGAATGGAATATCCCCTGAAACGAATGCCTTCTTCAGCGTCGAGTAGCGAGGGTTCCCAGATCATGCAGGTGATGTCGCGCATCCCGCCATATACCTGGCTGAGCACTACATCGTCTACTTTTTTTTCGCCATGTTCCTGGAGTATTTCTTTAACCTCGGCGGAAAGGGCTAATGCTTTCTTTAAAAATTGTTCTTTTAATTGATCCATAAAACAGAATGAGGATTAGGGCAAGCTGTGTGCGTAAAGGTAAGACTTAAATGTTTACTGAACTAACAGAAGGCCAAAGGTTTGGTTGTCAAAATTTGCTGAAAATGAAAATGTTGGAGCCCGGAAAAGCGTTTTTTATGCACTTGTCTGTTTAATAGGCGCCAAAGTATCTTCTCAGGAACCACTCTGTAGCCAAAAGACCCGCCAACAGGGCAAAAATCCACTTCAGGTTGATGAGTGGATTGGTTCGCGTGGTTTGGTAAATGACCGGTTTGACGGTCCGGTTGGACCTGATCTTTTCCGCAATACCGGCTATGCTGTCCGGGGCAACCATTTCACCCCCGTATTTTGCACTCAACTGCCGGAGCACGCCGTGATTGGCGGTCGTTTCAAACAATTCCAGCTGGATAGGCTGCACGCTGAACCGGCCCTCGAACACAAGGTTCTGTCCGTTGAAGGTCGTCGTTGCCTTGAAGGTATAATTGCCTTCCGGCAGTATACCGGCATTCAGGGAATACGCCTTGCCCAGCTTGTTGAAGGTATAGGTGAACTCTTTTCCGGCGCGGTTGCGGATACTCATGGCCACGTCGGAGTCGTTGGTGAGTTCGTAATTGTCGTTATACAGTTCCGCGCCGAAGGTGACGGACTCGTTTTCATTAAAAATGCTTTTATCGAGGGTCACCCGGAATTTCCGCTTGTCTTCTTTCAGGGAAAGATACTGCACGGATTTGCCGACCAGTTCGTCGAAGATATTGTGGTTCTGGTGCTGCAGGTAGTCGAACAATCGCCAGCGCCACAGGCCCTCACCGAAAAATATGCCCGTACGGATACCGTTCGTTTCGCCGAAGGCAAGCAGGGGCTGATCGGTATCTTCCCGGCCGATGCGTTTCCAAAGCAATACCTGCGCCTGCGCCGTAGCGGAAAAGTTGCCGAACGCGGAAGTCACGGGATTGAATTTGGGCAGTTCGGACAATACGAGGGGATCAAGGGTAAATGCCGCAAACTGGGGCGATACCTTGCCCTGCACATCGTCGCTTTGCCGGCCGTCGCTTTGTACGGCGGCAAGTCCCTGCACGCGGGCAAGGGCGCTGTAACTGGTTTGCATGCCTGCAATAAACAGACGCGGGATGCGCTTGTCGTCGAGTGTTTTCAACACGCCGGTGATGTCGTGGGTGCCGGAAGGCAGGTTGTGCAGGATGACAAAGTCGTATTTGGACACATCGAGCCCCGGTTCGCCGGCATTGGCCACCGAAACCTGGTAATTTTTGTTGCTTTCCAGGGTCTGCCGGATAGCCGTGATATCGGGATGCGGGCTGTTGGCCAGCAGCAGAATTTTCTGGCGGGCATCGAGCACGTCGATGAATATTTCCTTGCGGTTGTTTGCTTCAGATGCTTCGCCCGGCAGTTTGGCCAGGCTGATGCGGTATTGCACAACCCCGGGCTGGTCGGCCTCCAGGGTGATTTCTTTTGTGCTGAAGAAGTCGTTGCCGCTGATATTGACCGGAATGCTCTGCAGCGTTCTGGTTTGATCGCCATCTACCTTGCTGATGTTCAACACGCTCTGCTGACCGCCGAAGTTGGTGGCGGCCACATCGATTTGCAAAGTGAACTGATCGCCCAGGTAGGCGATCTTGTTGTGAAAGACGCGTTTGATGAGCAGGTCTTTTCTCGGAGTGGTATCGCCCAGCGCCACCGTATATACCGGCGCAGCGATTTGCGCTTCCGAATAGGCCGGGTTGCTGCCTTCGTTGTAAATGCCGTCTGTAGCGATTACCACAGCGCCGAGGTTCTGCCCGCCGTACAGGTCGTACACCCCGCGCATCAGTTCGGAAAGGTTGGTGACTTTATCCGTAAAACCGAAATTGACGCCTTCGCGTACCGCGTCGCCAAAAGAGAGCTCGTGCACCTCGTAGTCGCTGGCGAGCGCGTCGCGCAGCGACTGCCAGTTTTGCTTGTATTGGTCAAGGGTCTTGTCCTTCAAATTAACGGCTGCGCTTTCCGATTCGTCTTGTGCCAGCACTACGATCGGCCTTTTGGTTTCGGTGAGCAGACTTTTCAGCAGCGGCGCCAGCAACAATGCACTCAGGATGGTTACCGTAAGCCAACGGAGTATGCCCAGCCCCAGGCTCAGCCGCGGCGCCTGTTCCCGAAACGTCGTGTCGCGGTAATACAACAGCATGGCATAACCCAGTCCAAGCAGCACGCAAAAAATCAGGAACCAGGCGGGGTATTGAAATGATAGATCTAGCATGGAATAGTGTTAGTCGACGATTCGTCATTCGACAATAACGAACAAGGGACGCAAATTTGAGGAAATTGTTGCGAAACATCCGCGTTGCTTTCGACTGAAAACAAAATGTGCCGCCCGGAAAGCGGGGTAAAGGAAGATTTTTGCAAAATCACGCCCAATGGATTAGGCCGTGCGCCTGAACTTGAAAACCTTTGTAGCGGCTGCGAAACGGAGAGGGATGGTCGGCAGCGACGTCTCCTGTGAATGTTCCTCCCATTCCCGAGTACTAAATACCTGTATCATGAAACGACTACCGCCTTTTTTGTTCTGCATCCTGTTTGTTCTGCACCTTTCGGCCCAGGGATTTTGCGCCGGCGATACGGTTGTGTTCACCGAAACGGCCCATCCGGTGGATTATGCCGATGCCGTGTATAAAACTGCCGCACAGATTGACGAATGGAACTTCACAATCCCGGAAAATATCCCGCTTCGGGTTTATTATCCCACCGACCTGCCGGCGGGTGAAAAACGACCCCTCATCGCGCTGGTGCACGGCGGTTTTTTTATCTGGGGCAGTTATCTCGATTTTGACGCCCTTGCAAAAGGGTTTGCCGAAAAGGGCTTTATTGCCGCGACGATCGAATACCGGCTCTGTCACCGCGGTGATTGCGAGATCGCGCGACTTACCACCAACCCCTGTAATGTCAGTTGGGGCAGTTCTTTCCTGCCTTCCGCCTATGTGTCTGCAGTGGATGTGAACGACGGTATCCGATGGTTGCAGGCGCACGCTGATGAATACCACATCGACCCGGAGAAAGTGGTCGTGGCCGGTCACAGTGCCGGCGCTTTCACCGCGCTCAATGCGGCCTTTCTGGATCAGGCCGAGATCCAGCAGTTAATCCCCGCCGCCGGCGTCAGCGGCAAATACCTGGGCGAGGCGCTCGACCCGGTAACGGGTATTCGGGCCTGTATATCCATGTCGGGCGCATCGTTCAACACCGACTGGATCGAGGCCTCGGAGGTAAATGGGGAAAATATTGCCGTCGGACTGGTACACGGCACCAGCGACGGCGTGGTGGATTACGGCACGGCGGTGGCAGTACCCTGCTGTCAGACCTACAACGCCGTCGTGTACGGCAGTTGCACGGTGGCGAAGCGGGTAAAGGAACTCGGGGGTAACTATTACCTGCTCAGTGGCGAAGGTTTTGGTCATGACATAGGCGAGTCGCCGTGGGTGGAAACTGTACTGGTTCAGTTGCCGGCTTTTGTGATCAAAACGGTGCTGTGCGGAGAAAATATCGAAAAGCACAGCGCCGTCGTGCGCAGCACGCCGCTTGCCATGTGCCCGGGCAACAACCCCAACCTTCAGACGGCCTCGCCCTGCGATGTCGATGCGGTAACGCCCGCAGTGCTTACGCCGGTTCGGGAAGTGAAGGGTGTAAAAGGGCCGGGCGACCTGCCGCTGACGGTATATCAGGATATACATACAGGTCTGCTGCATGTGCAGGCGCAGTCACCGGATGCCACCGGAAGCTGGATGCTGACGGTTTTTGCGATGGATGGCCGGGCACTTCGTCGCTTGACTTTTGAAATACTGGACGCTGCAACCATCGACCCGGGCGATCTGCCGGCGGGGGTGTATGGCCTGTACTTTCAGGCTGCCAAGGGCGGACAAAGCGGGATGGTAAAAGTGTACAAACAATAGTCTGCAGATTCCCGCGTTCTGCCGCATTGGAAGCCGTATCGCTTTCCCGCCAAAAGCGGTATTTTTGTCCCGATTATGTCGAAAAAAACTATGAACAGGTACCGGCGCTTTGGGCTCATGGCCCTGCTTTTTTGCGCCATTACGGCGGCTTCAGCACAGAAAGTCGCCGAACTGAAGAAAAACGGCGAAAAGGCCTTTGCCGGCGGACGCTGGTCGGAAGCAGTCGCACAACTCGGTCAATACCAGCAGGAAAAGCCCGGCGACCCTGCCGTGCTGACCAAACTGGGCATCAGCCACTACCACCTGCACCAGGCCGATAAAGCGCGCCAATACCTCGAATATGTAGCCAAACAAAACCCCGGAAGCGCCGACGCCGACCTCTTCCTCTACCTCGCCCGTACGCTGCACGGCCAACTGGAATTTGAAAAGGCCATTGTTGCCTATAAATCGTTTCTCAGGGTTTGCAGCGACAAACACCCCTTGCGGGCAGGCATCCCCGACAACATCCGCCGCTGCGTGAGCGGTATAGGGATAAAAACAGACGATAATGTTGCACTGGTGGAGAATCTGGGCGACCGGATCAACACCCAGGGCGACGAATTTGCGCCACTGCTTTCTGTCAACCATCCCGACCGGCTGTATTTCGCAGGCGCCAGGGAGGGCTGCTCGGGCGGACGTCGCGACGACCAGGGTTACGACGATCCGGAAAAGGGGCACTGGTGCAGCGATATGTTTTTTACCAACAGAAGCGTCAGTGGATGGGAGCCTCCGACCCAACTCAGCGGTTTGCTGAATACCCCCCGTTTTGAAGTGGCGCTGGGATTCAGTAAAAATGGCCAGGTGCTGTATTTTTTCAGGGGATTTACCCTGTACAGCGGCGATATTCTGGCTGATACAGCCGGTAGGAAAGACGAATATGCCGTGACGCCTCCCGTTTTTTCAAGCCCGGTAAAGGCGGAAGACGGCGATGCCAGCCCGTTCTTTTTTAACGATACGACGATCCTTTTTGCCAGCAGGCGTGAGGGCGGGCAGGGTGGACTGGATCTGTATGTTACCGTTTTTACCGACAGCGTCTGGACGGAACCCCGCAACCTCGGGCCGGCCGTCAATTCGCCGTACGACGAAACGACGCCTTTCCTGGGCCGCGACGGCCGAACGCTGTATTTCAGCAGCAATCGCACTGAAAGTATAGGCGGGCTTGATGTTTTTAAAGCCGTTTTCAACGATACCCTGCTGGACTGGCAGCCCGCCGTGAATGTGGGCGTGCCCGTCAATTCGGCCGGCGACGATGCCTTTTTTACCCTTTCAGCCGATGGCCGGACGGCATATTTCGCTTCCGACCGGCTGGCCGGTTTCGGCGGTCGCGATATTTATATTGCCTATTTCAAGGAAGCGTGCCCGGAGCAAACCCGCAGCAGTGACCCGGCGCTGTTTACCAATGTCGGGAAATCAGGGGTGCAGGATGCCGGGCCCGTGTCCAAAGAAGTGGCCATACCCGTGTTGATGTACGACGATGAAAAAAACGTGTTGTCGCCGGAAAACCTGAAGGCCGTAGACGAGGCCGCGAAGCTGGCGCTTACCTATCCGCAAATCACCCTGCTGGTGACCGCGCATACCGACGAAACGGGTCCCGCCAAATTCGACCTTTACTACGGCATCAAACGCGCTGAAATGATTGGGAAGGCCCTGACGGACAAGGGTGTGCCCGCTTCCCGGGTGCAACTGCTGAGTTGCGGTCCCAACTACCCGGTCGCGCGAAATATCCTGAATACAAGTCCCAACCCGACCGGCCAGAAACTTAACCGCCGGATCGAGATAAGGCCCGGAACAACCGCCGAAAAACTGCCCGTGGAGGTTCAGATACAGCGCCCGGCAGTATCCGAACTGATGGCAGCCTTCGGCGCTAGGTATTATGAAGAAAATACAGCGGGATTGACTTATCGGGTAGAAGTTGTCCAGACACGGCAGATCATGACGAGCGATGCATTGGCCATGTTCAGCGATATCCTGATCGAAAGCCGGCCCGGCTCGGGCGACTACCAGTACACTGCAGGCCTGCTGAGACAATTTGATAAAGCCGTTCAGTTGCGCGCCGAACTCAGGAAACAGGGATTTGCAGATGCAATGGTCGTCGCCTATATCGATGGCATCCGCATATCCAAAGCGGAAGCAGTAGGCCTGCTCAAAAAGTATCCCGACCTTGCGCTTTATATCAAAGGCTGAACCTTCCGACTGAATATGCTGATCCGCGCTGTTATCTTGTCAACCCTTGTGTTAATGATCGTCTCCTGCGGTCCAAACGTACTGTACGAAGAAAGCCGGTCTATTCCCGGCGCCGAGTGGACCTATCGCGATACCCTTGATTTTGCGTTTACCGTGACCGACACGGCCGCGTTGTATAATATGTATGTGGTGTTCGGGCATGCGGCATCCTTTCCCAGTCAGAATATTTATACAAAACTGTATACCCGTTTCCCCGATGGCAAACGGCTCAGCAAACTCAAGTCATTTGATCTGTACGATGCGCGGGGCGCAACGTTGGGCAAGTGTTCGGGCGGGAGTTGCGAGGTGCGCCGCCTGCTCCAGGATAATGCCTACTTCAACCGGCCGGGCGAATATGTTATCACGCTGGAGCAATTCATGCGTCGCGACAGTATTCCGGGTTTGGAATCTGTAGGATTGCTGATAGAGGAATCCGGTAAAACAAAGGCGGATATTCAGGGAAAGCAGCAATAGCAGGATGTGCGGGTTTTAGACCGTCAATTCGATGGCCCAAAACCCGCACATATCCTGTGGTTCAATTATTTTCCCGGATGCTGAAATTGCCGTTTTTCCCAAGGTCGTTCCCGGTCTTTTCCCGGTAAAGCCTGAGGTATTTGCGGTGCACCTCGTCGGGCTGTTTTTTTCCGTCTATTTGCAGACTGGATGTGGAGAGTTGGAAAGAATAGTTTTCGGGATCGGCCAGCAGGCCGTCGCGTTGAAGTTCCGCCTTAAATGCCGCGCTGGTTCCTTCTCCTTTTGATTGCAGTTTTCTGCTGCGCTGCATCTCGCGAACAGCATCCCGCTGCGCTCTCATGGCTTCCTTCTGTTGCAGGGACAGTTCTCTGAGTTGCTCTTTTAGCGCCTTCTCCTGTTCCTTGTGCATTTCGCGTGCTTCCCTCAATTGCTGTTCGATCATTAGGCGCTGTTCTTTATTCATCTGCAGGGCCTCCTCCTGCATGCGCTTGGCATCTTCCTCCATCCGGCGCTGGTCTTCTACGGAAATTTGAAAATCTGCCAGGTCTTCCAATCCCTCGAAATGGTAGCCTTCCCCGGGCGTAAAATTGTAACCGAAGGCATGTCCGTCGTCCCAGATAACATAAGGGCTGCCAAACACGCCGGGCAGGTCAATAGTCTCTCCTTCTTCCACTTTTTGGCCGTCGACCCATACCTCTCCTTCCTTTACTACAATTTCCATGGGTTGGCCGTTCTGTTCGAAGCGGAGTATCATATTTCCTTCGCCGTCTTTCTCGGTGGAAAGGCGGGGCGCTCCGGGGGGATTCGGCGCTGAAGGCGTGCCGGGCGGATGAACCCGGATTACACCGGGCGGCATCGGCGGCATGGGTGGCATCGGTGGGTGCGACTCACGCAGCAGTTCCGAAGTGAGTTCGCTGTGCTGGTCGAATTCCGACTCGGGAATATCTTCGCCGTCAATCTTCAGGCGCATCAGTTCGCCGTCCCGGAATTCTGCTTCCACGCGCTGCTCATCGTCTTCGCGTATGATCTTTCTCGTTCTGCCGGGCTTGGGCACGGTGTCGTTTTCGATCCGGCTGTCCTGATCGTTGAACCCCAGGATGGTTCGGGGAACTTCCGTGATTTGCGCGAATGCAGCGCTTAGTGTTGGCGAATTATTGGCGCGAAAGCCGACGAATGTCAGCAGCAGCAGCAATAGTACCGTTGCAATAAATTTTTCCATGATCTGTGATTTCTTTTGTTGTGGTTGATCCAAAATGCGCCGGATGCGTTCCAGCAGGAGCATGTGGCGCGGACCGCTCATACCCAGCGCCAGCGCAGGCAGGGGTGCAGGTTTGGCCATTTCCTGTACCTGTACCAGTGCCCTGGCGAAAGCAATGCGGTTGCTGGTGGCTTTTAGTGCGGCATCGTCGCAACAGTTCTCCCGCTCGCGGCGAATCGTCTGCGATATCCACCACACAGCGGGGTGATAGTAAAAGATGGCTTCAATGAAGGCTTGCGTAAGGTTGAAAATCCAATCCCGTCGGGCGATATGAGCGAGTTCGTGTGCCAGAATGGCCTCCACTTCGGCGGGGGCCAGCTGGTTAACGAGTCCTACCGGCAGCAGCACGACGGGTTTCAGCCATCCCAGCGCCATCGGCGTGTGCACCAGCGCCGATTGCAGAAGGGTTACTGTACGCGTCATACCGAGCCTGCGACTTAACATGCGTGTTGTTTCGATCCATTGTTCATCGGGAACGGATGTTCCGCGGCTGCGCAGCTGTCCCACATACCACAGGCCACTGACTAGCCTGATGAGAAAGACCAGAAATCCCAATATCCAGATGGCCACAATAAGTGAGTAATGCGCTTCGAGCCACCGGGATGCCTGCTCCAGTATTCCGGCAGCCTGTATCTCGCCGGTGACCAGGCCGTCTGCCGGGACAGGCTCGGCAAGACCGGGGGAGAGCAATGCGGTGATGTCTGATGCAGGTTCAAAGACCTTGCAGAAGGTAATACAGGCCGCTGCCAGCATGGAGAGCAGGGCGCCGTAAGCAACCCGGTAACGCCGGCCGGCCGACTCCAGCCGGGAGAGTAGCGCCAGGAGCAGGAGTGCCAATGCCGCGCCCTGCCAGAGGCTGTGCATGAGCGTCCAGCCCAGCGCGCGGATAAAAGCCTCGGATGGAAACAAAGCAGTATTCATGGCTTGGGCTGGTTTTGTTCGATTTGAGCGATAAGGGCCTTGATCTCGTCGAGCTCTTCGGCGCTGGCCTCATGATTGCCGAGCGCCTGCATGACTAATCTGGCTGCGCTGCCCCTGAAGGTATTGTCCATAAATTGCCGGAGCAGCAGCGACTGGGTGTCTTCTTCCCGCACGGCAGCGGTGTACAGGTGTGTCCTGCCTTCCTCTGTACGGGTAACCAGACCCTTTTCGAACATGATCTGCATGAGTTTCAGGGTAGTGGTATAGCCGGCGGATTCCCTGGTTTTTGCCGATCCGCCGGCCTGAGAGCGCCCGCTTTTGCGGCGTTCGTTGAGCAGGTCATTCACGGTCCGCACGGTACTGGCGCCGTTTTCCCATAAAACGTGTAAAATTTCGAGTTCCGATTCTGTCGGTTTCATTGCCTGAAGTATTTTTATATGGATTTAGAGGGCGTTAATTTTTGTCGATCTTTTCCAGGTTTGCTTTGGCGCGGGGGTTGCCCGGGCGGAGTTCGAGGGCTTTGGTGAAGCATATTTTGGCATTTTCCCGATCGTTTTTCAGCAGATATGCATCGCCGAGGTCGTTCCAGGCTACTACGATACGCGGAAATTTTTCGGTATAGAACCGGTACAGGGCTATGGCCTCGTCCGCTTTGCCTTCTTCCAGAATGGCTTCGCCGGCGAAAAGCAGCACCATGTCGTCGTCGAGCGAATAGCCGTTTTGCTCCAGTTCCGTTTCGATGTTTCCGGTGAAATAATCCGCGCCCTTTTCCGTCAACAGGGAATAGATGAACTTTGAAGCGGAAGGTTGCAGGGCCGGTACGGGCATATCGTTCAGAATGGCGTTCAAACCCTTGAAAACGGTCTCTGCCGAACCTTCATCATAGTTGGAAAGCACGATCACGGTGCGATTGCGCTGGTTGTTGCGGCTATACACAGCGCTCACACCCGGGCCGCCGCCGGCCACGGCAAAGCTGCCTTCTTTTTGGAACGAGGACCAGTCGGCGTATTCCCGGGAAAAAAGCGGATCGTTGAAAAGTTGCAATTTTCCGGCATCCGAAAGCAGGCGATTGTCGCCGGTCAGCGACCGGTCGAATTCCAGTAAATCGCCGATGGTGCTGTATATGCCACCGTCGCCGCCGCCCAACAGGGGGAATCCGAGGTTGTCGCGCAGGGGACCGGGTTGATTGGAGAGGTAGCCCAGGGCTTTGCCCGGCGTCCTTTCAGGTCGGTACATAAAACCGGTTGCACGCATGGACAGTTTGTCAAAAATCCTTGTTTGCAGGATGTCTGCATATGTCTTTCCTGTTACTTTCTCTGCAACAGCAGCCAGCAGGACAAATCCGGAGTTGGAATACTCCACACCTGTGCCCGGCTCGAAAAGCAGTTCTTCCCGGCGTATCCAGGGCAGAAAATCACTTGCGCTTTGCACGGCTGTTTCTTCGGGATTAAAACCGGGTACATCGTAATATTGCCCGAATCCCGACTGGTGGTTTATCAGGTGACTGATTTTTACGCGACCGGCTATTTCGGGCTGAAATCCGTCGAGGTATGCTCCCAGGGTGCTGTTGAGGTCGATTTTCCCTTCTGCAACCAGTTGCAGAACGACAATTTTGGTGAACAATTTGGTGACGGAGCCGATCGAAAATCCGGTCTCCATCGTGTTGGGCAGGCCTTGTGTCCGGTCAGCCATTCCCGTTGTTATTTGCCAGACGACCTTGCCGTCCTGAAGCACCAGTGCGTTGCCGGAAAACAGGTCTTTTTTTACAGCCTCATCCATGAATGCGTTGAGGCGACCCGTCAGGGATTCCTGGGCATGGAGGCGGACGAGCGAAAGCGCTACAAGGCAGATGCAGGTGAGTGTTTTTGTCATAGCCGTGAATTCAGCCACAAACATCTACGAGAAGTTTCGTAGTTCCAAATTTTTTCTACGAAAATTTTCGTAGTGTAGCAAAAATGTTGGCAATTATACACCTGTTTAGCTCAATTCAAGCCAATTCTAATTCCAATTGTTGTTCTTTCGGGTTGGTTTTCTGTCCGTGATTATGCCGGTCAATTTGGTTGGTGCCAAAGTTGCACACTAAAGCTTCAACAACTGTCCGCCTGTTTTTAATGTTACCACCATTATGATAAAAATGGTCTTTCGTAACAATGTTAAACTTGTTCCAAAACTTGTTTATCATTTCATTCTCCCTCCAATCGTTGTGATGCCAAGTTGAAAGGATAAATTTAGCTTTAGTTTCTGAAAGTAATTTGAAAAGCAATTTTTCGTCCTGCTCTGTCCAGCCGTTGTAATAGTCAACGTGCCTGCCATAATATGGTGGGTCACAATAAATGATGTCGTTTTCAGTGGCTAATGGTATGATGTCTGCAAACGACTTATTGTAAAATATCCAATTAGGTTCAGGTTGGATAATTTGAGAAACTGACGCAACCTGATTGGTAATTTTTGTGATATATGCTTGTGCAAAGCGGTCAGGCTTTTTGCAAAATGGGATATTCCAATTTCCTTTGCTACCAAAACGCATCATTCCGTTAAAGCCAGCCCTTGAAAGAAAGATAAAATCATAAGGTGAAAACTCTCCGCTGTTGAAACGTGAACGAACTTTTAGGTAATGTTCGTACCCGTTGTTTTCGGCTTCACTCAATAATCTGCCTTCTTCTTCTAAATATTGCTTTATCAAAGGTGCAGAAATTGTTTTGTCCTGAATTTCTTTGTAAAAGCCAATTATATGTGGATTAGTATCATTTAAAATTGCTTTTTTATAACCTGAATTAAATGCAACGACACCTGTTCCTAAAAATGGTTCTATCCAATTTCCTTTTTGGTTAGCGATGGTAACTAAGTCCTTTATCCAAGGAACAAGTTTGGTTTTTATACCCTGACTTTTTATAGGTGGGACGATGATTTTCATAGACTTAATTTTTTTATTTTTTTGTAACGATTTTATCCCATAAATCTGTTCTACCTTTAAATTCCAAGAAGTCTTTTAGGTTGTTAATTTTAATGGTTTTACCGTTCTTGACCATGGTGGCTGAACCAAAGTTTATCCAATACTCATCAAACCATTCTTCGCCAAGTTGATTGAAAACGCCATTTTCATTTCTTAAATCGTCAATACTTAAAGTAGAGCCAATGTTTGCAGTGTTACCTGAACCTTGTTTGTCGCTCGCTATCTTCCATTTTTCGGCAGCGAAAAAGTCAAAGTCTTTGATTACAGAAGTAATAGATTTTAAACTCTTAACAGTTGTCACTTCTCTTTCGCCGACTTTTTGGTTTGGCGTTTCATATTCCTCTTGAAGTTCTTGAACCTGATAAATTTCAGTATCCGAAGGATCGTCAGCGTTTATGTCTGTCCGTGTGTAGATAACACCTAAGCAGTAATGACCTAAATATTGATTGTATGGGAATTGAATATTCTTTTTCTTGTCTCTTTCCTTAAAATAGCTTCCGTGACTACCCAGTGTAAAACTTGAAATACCGCTTTTCTTGCGATAAGTTGTTTTCAAGTCCACCGCAAACTTTACGTCTTCATTTTCCTTACTGATGAAAGTTAGGTCAGGATAATAATTTTGATGTTCAGGCAGTAAAATTTTATATCCGATTTCGTCTGCAAACTGAAGGATTTGAGGAAAAATGTGTATTTCAAGAATTTTTGAAACGATTTTAGTGTCTGATGAGATAGTATAGATATTCTTGTAAACGTCAATAAAACCTTTTACCGACCAGTCGCCATTTTCGGTAGAAACGTATTTTTCTAACTTGGTAGTAAATCGGTCGAGTTCTTTTTTGAATGCCGCCTTATATTTTACTTTCTCTTTTCCTGTCATTTGTCAAAGTTACTAAAAAAATAGTATATCCTTTTTTCTGTCTGTTGTTGATCTTGGCAAGGGCACTCGATAGCATTGGTTTTAACTCCAAAATATGCGCTCTCTTCAAACACCGACAAAAGTAAAGGTCCGATTTTATTATTTCTAAATTTTGGGTTTAACAAGTATGGAGTTGCCAAAATATTTTTGAAATCAGTGTTCTGCTCCAATGATAGAGGAGATACGGCCCCATTCGGGTGTCTTGGCAAATGGCCTGAACGATCGGAGTTTATGATACACATTAATAAACCGCCTCCTCCTGCCCGATATTCAATTGCATCAGAATGGCATTGCGCAGCGCCGCCAGTTGGTCAAACGCCTCGTGTTGATTTGCAGCAAAGCGCCAGGCTTTCAACCGCTCCCAAAAGCGCCGGGTTATTTCTGCATAGCGTTCTGCAAAAAATCCAAGCGCGATCATCAGGATAAGGGCGAGCGGACCGGAATGTTCCAATCCGGGTAATCCGGATACAAGCCGGTATACCATCCAAAGCCCGAGCGGGAATGTGATCAGGCCGGCCAGGATTTTCACGGTTGAACTGTAGCCGATATATAGATGGAGGCGGTTGTTGAGCAGCCAGGGCAGGAAACAAGGCAGGAACCAGCAGGTATAACCGATGGCAAAGGGAATGAAACCGATCACGATCCCCAGGGCGTCAGTCAGTGCCTGCACCCCTGCGCCGGAGGTTGTACAGGCGCGCAATCCCCGGTCGGTCAGCCCTTCTTTTTGCAGGTTTTCAAAATACCGGGTTGTTTTTTCTATGAGCGCCTCATTGTCGAGTTCTGTTTCTGCAATCTTTTTTATCCGGAAAAACGATTCCTGCAGGGGCAGCGGCTCCGAATTATCCAGTATGGTTTCGATCCTGCCGATGAACTGTTCACCCGACTCGTCGCGGGTGTGGACGGTGAGGGCTGTGACCCTGCGTTGCAGTTCGGCGGTCAGGGTTTCAATGGCTTTTTCAGGATTCTGCTGCCAGTCGCCGGACCATTCGCGAGCGTAAACCGGTTCGCCTGCATGCACAACCACATCGCTGCGGAACAGGTTTGGTGCGGAATAGGTGAGCCCGACAGGTATGATCTTTACGTCCTTTTTCCAGTCGTTGCGGGCCTCGACGCCAAAGGCGATGCGAGCGGTTCCGGTTTTGAACTCCCGCACCCAACGGTTCATCCAGCTCGTGCCTTCCGCCGCAATAAACAACACGCCGTTCTGCTCCAGGTGCCGGAACGACTGTTCGAATGCGGCGTTGTTGTCGCGCGATTCTCCTTCTGCTACATCTTCTCGTCGTTTGACAGGAATACAGAACAGTTGCGTGAACACCCACCTGCTCACGGGATGCCGGAACAGTCCGTAATTGGCCAGAAAGAACATTTCCTGCCGGACTTGTATGCCGGGGTTGAACACATCCAGAAGCGTGCTGGGATGGTTGGTGATCACGATGGCCGGACCGTCGAAACGAAAGTTTGCTTCGCCGAGCACGATACGGCGGCGATAAAAGACACTGACGCCCAGCCATCCCAGGGTGCGCAGGATAAAGTAAACAAGGCGGAGTACCGGATGCAGGTGAATGTTGCGGTAGGGCATCTAAGTGAGTTTGACCCTGCAAATGTAGCAGTCCCCACTCAAATACCTTACCGAACCACCGTCACATCGCCATCATAGGGCAGTTCCTGCTGGTCGACAAATCGAACCAGGGCGTACCAGGTAAATACGCCGGTAACTTTATCGCCCTTGTAGGTGCCATCCCAGCCGAAGTTGGGTTCGTTGAGCGGGAAATCTTCCCGCTCGAAGATCAGTTCTCCCCAGCGGTCATAAATACGAAGCAGGGATATTTGTGTTGCTGCCGGACCGCTGAAGCCTGTAAAGTGATCATTGGGATAGGCTTTGTCGGGCGCAAATACATTCGGGAAATATATCGGGCGGGAATTATTGACCCTGATATTGACCGTATCGAACGCCATGCAACCGTCTTCATCGGTGATCTTGACGATATAAAGTTGACTGTTGACGGCTGTAATCGTCGGTTCCGCTTCCGTCACGTCGCTGATGCCCAATGGAGGAGTCCATTCAAAGATTACGGGCCGGCCTGATGGCGCCGTGATCGTGGTGATATCGATGCTAAAGCCCAGGTCGAGGGTGGTATCTGCCGGTTCTGCGGCGACAATAAGTTGCGGCGGTTGCACAATGGTGGCAAAAACGGAATCCTGACAACCGGCCGAGTCTTTAACCTTGACCCAATAGTCGCCGGCGGGCAAACCGGTCAGCGGACTGGCTGCAAAAAAGGTCAGGCCGTCGGCACTGTACATATAACCGGGTCTTCCGCCGGTGCCTTGCACATCGATTTCTCCGGTAGGTATTCCATTGCACAGCAGGTCGACCACACCCAGCAGGTCGACCCCCACATCCGGCGGTTCGGTGATAAATACGCCGCCCGTGATGGTACAGCCATTGCCGTCGGTTACCGTCACGTCGTACTGCCCCTGCATCAGGCCGGAAGCCTCCGGCTCCGTCTGTGCATTCGACCACTGGTATCCGTAATTCCCGACACCTCCCGATGGCTCGGCAATTGCAATACCGTCGTTGGCGCCAAAGCAGGAAATATCTATGGTATCCAGGATCAGTTGCAGCGGAGCGTTGTCCGTCACGGTTACGGTAAAGGTGCCTCCGCACAACACATCGTCCATTGCGGTGACCGTGTAGACGCCTGCGCCATACCCGCCCTGGGTATTATTCGGAACCGGTCCGCTGCCCCAGTCAAACAGGATAGGCGGCTTTCCGTTGGTGATATTCAGGGTAATAAAAGCATTGTCATCGCCGAAACAAAGGGGCGGGGTCACGGTTGCCTCGGCGGTAAGTATCCTTTCCTGTACATCTATCGACAGCTCGGTCCTGCAATTATTGGCGTCCTGAATGACGAGGGTGTAAACGCCTACCCCAAGGCTGTCGAGCGTATTGTCGGTAATAAAAGGGCCGCTATTCCAACTGAACAGGTAGGGCGGGGTGCCGCTGGTGATGTTGTCGATGGTGATGGCGCCATTGGCGGCGCCGTTGCAGTCGGGGGCCGCGATCACGGTATCCACTTCGACATCCGGGTAGATGAGCGCGTTTTGAATCTGGGTGACTTTACACCCGAGGTCGGTTTCGAGGGTAAGAACCACGGGGTGCAAACCGGGCGTGTTGAATGCGACGGTATGCGGGCCCTGGCCGGTAGCCGTTTGCGGTGCTGCATCGGCGCCGAAACTCCAGTTCCAGCCGGTAATGTTGCCGATAGGGAAGGTAGAGGCATCGATCACGCTTACCGGCGTGCCGAGGCATACGGCCTGCGGGTCGGTGGTAAATTGAGCCGTTGGCCCAAGAAACTGGCCGGTTCCGCCAAACGATACGGAGAAACCGTTTCCCGAGAGGGAGAAATTGTTGACAACCAGGGCATAGGTTTCGCCGGCTATCATATCAAGCGGTTTGAGCCAGGCATCGTCGCCGGGATCGGAGCACCCGGCATCTTCGCTGATGTCAGGGTCGCCGGCACGCAGGCCGGTAGGGCCTAGGCAGGCGGCGGAGTTGACGTTTTGCGATTGACCGGAAGCCATGCAGCGCAACACCTGTTTGCCCTGGCAGTTGCCGATACCATTGGGAAGCCGGTAAACGACAAAGTCAAGGTCGTCGGGACCGTTCAGCGGTGTGAGGGTGAATTCGAGCGTTCCGGATTGGGAGCAGGTCCACACAAACCAGGTGGAGTTGGACTCTTTTATACCCGGCACCCCGTTGTCGAAACAGGTCGCATCCTCCATTTCGAGGTTGTTCTGCCCGGCGCCTACCACGCTTTGTACAACAAAAGAAGACTTGTCGCACAGGATGGATGATTGCGGGCAATCGGATGTAGGCTCAACAGGCGGGTTGTAGTTGTTGATGCAGATTTGAAAAGTGCCGGTCTGGCCCGCAGCACCCTGGACCCGGATCAGGTAGGTGGACCCCACAAAGAGTCCGCCTTCATAGGCTTCCGCAATATTGAAATTGCCCGTCGACGATTGACATTCCAGTTCGTTGAGGGTGCCGCCGCAGTTGCCGAAGTACAGGGCGACCTGCGGGTCCTGCAGGGTGCCGCCCGGAGACTGCTGTGTAGCGCCGCGTATCGTGATAGTGACGTCAGTGGCTTGCGGAGTGAAGGAAAACCATACATCGCTCCCTGTTGTTGCGCCGAAACAGGTGGCCGGGCCATAGGTGGAAGGCGTCGCCCCTGCATTGGTGAATGCTCCCGGCTGGCTGCACCAGTTGGCCACGTCGTTGATGACGATCGGGCTGGTACATTCATCATTGGAGGGCTGCGCTACGGTTATGGCGATACGGATTATAGATAGGGTTAAAACGAGTGCAAGTTTTCTCATGGCACGCTGTATTTATTAAAGTATTAAAGGGGAAGGTTAATCAGTCCCTTCAAAGACGCAATTTACCCCTGTTTTGTTGGTTGGTTTTTGTGTCAAAGTTTTCTTAAAACTCCCAAATGGCCTGTTTCCTTTAAAACAGGCCCAATAATCCGACAAAACGCCGCAAATTAGCAAATTACCGTTCCCGGTAAAAATTCTACATTTGCCTCTTTAGGGGATTCGGGTTGTGGGTTACTGGTTTCGGGTTGCGAGGTACCCAAACGTTGAAATCTTTAAACCCGAAACCAGTAACCCGAAACCCGACCCCCCAACCCTTAAACGATAGATTATGTCCCGGCATATTCCCAATCTTCTTACGTTAAGTAATTTGTTTTGTGGCTGTTGCGCCCTGATGTATACCTTGAACGGATTCACGGTTACGGCTGCCTGGTTTTTGCTGGGATGTTTTGTTTTCGATTATGCCGACGGGATGACGGCCAGGGCGTTGGGTATTGCATCACCGCTGGGCAAACAACTCGACTCGCTTGCCGATGTGGTCAGTTTCGGGGTTGTACCCGGCGCCATGCTGTTCATGCTGCTGAACAATGGTTATTGGGACAAGTCGATCCCCGACAATAACCTTATGCCGGCCTATTGGTCGGCCAACATAAACCCTGCCGCACTGCCTGCCTTTGTTTTGGCCATGTTTGCCGCCATGCGGCTGGGAAAATTTAACATCGACACACGGCAATCCACATACTTTATCGGTCTGAGTACACCGGCATGCACCGTGTTCGTGCTGGGATTGGCCCTGGCGGCCTATCACAACCGGTTCGGCCTGAAAACGACCATCGAGAATCATTGGGTGATATACGGACTGATTGTCCTGCTTTCGTGGCTGATGAACAGCGAGATACCTATGTTCGGCATGAAGATCAAGTCGTTTGACATGCGCAGCAACGCCTTTTCAATGATCTTTTTGGCAGTCTTTCTTGCATTGGTTTTTTCCCTGAAGGAACTGGCTTTCTCGGCCGTGATCATATTTTATGTTTTGATTTCTATTTTTTTGAAAGACAAGGTTCTAGCCACCTGACCACTTCGCGGGACCAAAACGTCCCGTGTCATTCATAACCAGTACTCAAGCATTCGTATAACCAGCACACATGAAATTCGTTGCAGAAATAGATATCATGCCCCACAAAGAACTGCTCGACCCCCAGGGTAAGGCAGTCGTAAACAACCTCAGCCACCTCGACCTGTCCGGCGTGACGGATGTCCGCATCGGCAGACACGTAACGATGAGCCTCGATGCCGCTACGGAAGAAGAGGCCCGGCAAACGGTGGATACTGCGTGCCGCAAACTGCTGGCCAACGTGATCGTGGAAACGTTTACATTTAGTTTGGCAGCGCTGTAGAGGGTGTTGCGTAAGCCTGCCTCATGTTGCCTTGATGACAGGTCTTCTGTTTTGAGACAGGGTTTACAGGATTTTCAGGGTTTTCAATAGCGGAGTCGCCTTTTTCACCCTGTAGATATTGTAAATCCTGTCTATATATATCACTTCCTGTCAAAAGTGTATTTTCCAAACACCCACTTCGACCTCCAAACGCCCAACAAATATGCTTTACATCGTTCCAACACCTATCGGCAACCTTGAGGATATTACGCTGCGGGCGCTGCGCATACTGAAGGAGGTGTCTCTTGTTCTGGCAGAAGATACCCGTACCAGCCGCCGGCTGCTGGATCACTACGGGATTTCAACGCCCATGCGGGCATTCCATGCGCACAATGAACACGCCGTTGTGGAGCGGGTAGTCGACGAATTGGCATCGGGTGCAGATATGGCGCTTATTTCGGATGCGGGCACGCCGGGCATCAGCGATCCCGGTTTTTTGCTCGCACGGGCCTGCATGCAGCGGGGCGTGCGCGTGGAGTGCCTGCCCGGCGCCACGGCTTTTGTGCCGGCTCTGGTGGCGAGCGGACTTCCCTGCGATACCTTTCATTTTGAAGGATTCCTTCCCCACAAAAAAGGCCGGCAAACCCGACTTAAATACCTGAGCGCATTGCCTTGCACCTTCGTATTATACGAATCGCCTTTCCGGTTGCTGAAATGCCTCGATGAGTTGATTGCGGTGTGCGGCCCGGAACGGTCTGCCTGTGTGGCAAGGGAGATCAGCAAACTCCACGAAGAGGTGAAAACTGCCTCGCTTGAAGCGCTGAAAGAGCATTTTTCCAAAAAAGAAGTGAAGGGAGAGATTGTGGTGGTGGTCGGCGGAAAGCATTAGCCGTTGGCAGTGACCACTACCAACGGCTAATGCCAACTATTTCGCTCCTTTCAAATATTCCTCTACCAGTTGTTTGTAATAAGGCTTTAGGGCCGGTGATACGGTGCGGAACTGCTCGATTTCGGCGCGGCGTTTTTTCAGGTATTCTTCCAGCGCCGGCGGCATTTTGGCGGGCTGCTGTTTGGCCGCTTCGGCCTGCCGCTGATCGTCCTGTTCGCGTTCGCGTTCGGCTTTTTCGTGTTCGAGCAGACGCGTGAGTATCTCCTGCTGGCGTTTGAGCATGTCGTTGTTGAGGCGCTTGTTGACAAGGTCGGTCTCGATCTTGTTCATGCCGTCCATGATCTCGTCGAGCACTTTGTCCCCTTTGCCCTGTTCCTGTTTTTGCTTCTGCATTTCGCGCAGGGCATTGCGGAGCGCTGCCTGTTTGGCTGCCATTTTCGCAAATTCCTCACTGGTGCCAGGTTGCCCTTGCTGCCCTTCCCCCTGCTGACCCGGCTTGGAGCCTTTGGCCTGCTTGTCGAGTCGCTCCTTGAGGTCTTTCATGATCTTGTTCAGGTCTTCCTGACCCTTGCTGATCTTGTCTTTGGGCTCGCCCTTGTTCTTGCCTTTCCCTTCTCCCTGCCCCTTGCCGGGTTTTTGGCAGGCCTGGTTGCCGGGCATCATGCTGCTCATTTGCTGCTGCATTTGCTCCATGATCTCGGAAAGCATGAGGGCAAGGTCGTTGAGCCCTTTCATGCTGTACTGCTGGTGTTCGTTAGCCATGTCGACGCGGCGTTCTTCCAGTTCTTCCAGGCTGTTGCGGATGGAGGCCTTTATTTCAGTGACCTTTTCCGTGATGATGCTTTCGATCTGGAAGTTTCGGCTGGCGAGGGCCTGAAGGCTGTCTTCCACCAGTTTGAAATCGTCCTTGATTTTGTACTGTTCCTGGGCCAGTTCTACATAGCGCGGGGTATTGACGGTCGTTTTATCGACGTCGTTCATGTTCTGTTCCTGCGCGAACGACAAGCCGACGAGGTTTTCCAGCAATTGCCGCAGCGCCTTGATGTCTTCCTCCATCTGCTCCATTTCGCCGGCCTGGCTGTTCTGCTTCATCTTGTTGGCCATGTTTTTCATCTTGTTGGCCGCCGACTTCTGCTTTTTGCTGGCACTTTTCTTCTGGTTCTGGTTCAGGTCCTGCTTGGCGTCTTTCATATCCTTCTTCGTATCCTTCATGTCCTCCTTGTTGTCCTCGATTTTTTCCGGACGCTTGAGTTCCTCGTTTTTCTGGAGCAACTCTTCCATTTTCTTCTCGATGTCTTCAAATTTCTTGTTCAACTCATCCTGCTCCTGTTTGAGTTGGTCGTCGCTCTTTTTCGATTCTTCGGTCTCCTGAGCCAGTTCCTCCTGTTCCTTGGCCAGTTCCTCCATTTGCTCGACTGTTTCATTGAGCATATTCTCCACCTCCAGTTGCTTGTACAGTTCCTGCAGGCGTTCGAGTTCTTTGCTCATGTCCTCGGTATTGAGCTGCATTTGCTCCATTTGGTCGAGCATCTGCTCTTTGTTCATTTCCTGGAGCAACTTCTGGATATCGTCGATGAGTTGCTTCATCTCTTCCGACATGGTGTCCTCGAAGAGTTTTTCCA
>ERZ724514.310-NODE-310-length-21924-cov-5.043715_pt1 | contig 21924 bp, 13 predicted proteins | sample MGYA00376047_ERZ724514 | MGnify/ENA primary metagenome ERZ724514 (study PRJEB28724, sample SAMN07190883) | activated sludge metagenome | isolation source: activated sludge of sewage treatment plant in Hong Hong | place: Hong Kong | collected 2016-03-17 ...
CGGTGAGCGCGCACTTGTGGAGATTCTGGATGCCACCGGATCCGCGCAGACTGCCGTTCCGACCGCGCTGAGACAGAAGCTGGAAGAGCTGGCGCAGTCCGCAGATCTCAAGGTGCGTGTGACCGCGCAAGTGATTCTGCTGCGGCTGGGTGATTCCCATCAGTCGGTGTTGCTACAGCAGACGATGAAGTCAGCCGATGAGTCGCTGCGCAAGCTGCTTGTGGAAGTGATTCCGCTGCGTCATCCGATCTTGATCACGGCGCTGTCTGATCAGAGTCCGGTGGTGCGTCTGTTTGCTGCGCATCGGCTGGCAGAGTCCGGCGATCGGCGGGCGATTCCTGTGCTGCAAGAGATGCTGGCCGGACGAGGCGGACAGGTGCTGCTGGCCTACATGGATCTGCGACGGCTCGGGGTGAATGTGGCGCGGCCTCCGCAGCTTCGTGCGCTGCTGTCGACGCGTGATCTAAGCATTCGTTTTGCGGCGGTACAGCTTCTGCGTTACCTGAGTCCAAAGGAAGCGGCTCCGTATCTGCTTCAGCTTGCATATGACTCATCGGATGTGATTCGCAAAGAAGTGCTGCGGGTGGTCGCAGAGCTGTATCGCGCAGAGCGATTGCCGATGCTGCGACTGACGCTGGAGCGCTTCCTTCACGATGAAGCGCTGGCGGTGCGACTGCTCGCGCGGCGTCTGTATGAAGAGGCTGGACTTGCGCCACCTGCATCAAACAAAGGCGCGAGTTCCCACGGATCATCGGCTGCAAAGACGCGCGCAGCGGCAGCGGATGTGATGACTGGGAATCCCGTGGATGCAGGCGCTGTCTCGTCTGGAACCGACTTGGGATTCCGTGCGCCCGTTGATGCGGGAAGTGCGCGTCCTGACGTTCCTTCTGGGACTCCTTCTGGGACTCCTGCTGCTGCGGCGCCTTCGTTTTCCCAGAGTCTGGAACAGGTGCGCGCGGCGCTGCGGACGCAGAACCTGGGGACAGCGCGTCAGCTGCTCCAGCAGCTTCGGAAGCGTCCCGGTTTGCAGGATCGTGAACGGCATGATCTGGATCTCACGGACACCGAGATCAGCATCGCAGACTATCAGCAAAGTGGTCAGTCTCCGGCGCTGCTGGAGCAGAGTGCGCGCAAGCTCAACGGACTGTTTGCGAGGAGCAAGAGCGCGGGCTTTGGAGAGTCCCACAAGAAGCGGCTGTGGACGCTGCAAAAAGCGATTCAACCGTCGGTGGTCACGGTGCGATCAGGGGTGATACAGAATGGTCACTGTGTAGAGCTTGGCGTGGTGCTTCTGCCGGGCGTTCAACAAATGGATGGCAAGCTGTGGCGTGGCGGCTCGGAGGTAATCAAGGGATGCGATCCTGGGAAGCCGTAGACTCTGTGCGTAGGCTGATGAATCGACGCTGGCTTGCGGTGGCGCTGGGTGGCGCGCTGTGTGGGTCTTCTGCGAGCTGGGCACAGACTCCGGTCGCAAATGGACCGGCAATAGGAACTGCAACAGCGACGGGAACATCAGGAACATCAGGAACCAAAGGAGCCGCGTCAGGGGTCTTGCAGCCGGTGCTCCCAAGCGGACGGACAGAGCTGCTGCTGCTGCAAAAACGAACAGAGGAGCAGTATCTGCGAAGTCATGACAGTCAGCTTTTGCTGACGCTGGGCGATGTGGCGAGCGCGCTCAAGCAGAGCTGGCTGGCGGCGAGTCTGTACGTGAATCATCAGCGAGCGCAGGAGTCGGTTCCCGATGCGCTGGCGCAGCGTACTGCGTCGGAAGTGGCGAAGGTAGAAGCGCGCGCGGTGCGGGTGTTTGTGGTGTATCAGGCTCAGTCGGGAAGTCCGCTGACGCTGCGCGTGGATGATCGCGTGGTGGGATCGCTGCCGCTCGATGGCTGGATCTTGCTGCCGGAAGGGGCGCACACGCTGTCGATTGAAGGCGCGGGGACTGCGAAGACGTTTCGACCAGAGCCGCTGCTGCCGGGACAAGCGCCTCGGACGATTGTGCTGACGGACTTTGGTCCGCCGATTGTGAGCACGGGCGTGACGGTGGCGATTGATGGCTCGGTGTCGGTTGAAGGTCCGAGTGCTTCGGCGCTGGAGCAGGGGCTCTTGGCGGGAATCGAAGCGAACTTGGTGGTGGCGCTGCGTCCGTCGTCGGGGCTGCGTCATCTGCGGGTTCCCAATCCGGCCTGTCGTGGAACGTGTGGCGCGGTGACAGCGTCGGACAGTGGGGCAAGCTATGTGCTGGAAGCGAAGCTGACGCAGTCGTCAGCGACGTGGCAGGCGCAGCTTGCGGTGCGTCATCGGGAAGCCGATCAGGTGGCGGCCTCGTCGGACTGGTCTTGCACAAGCTGTGATGATGCGACGCTGCGAGCGCAGCTTCAGGCCAAGGTCAGAGCGCTGTTGGGTGAGGCGCTCGGGCGGCAGACGGTGTCGGTGCGGATTGCGAGCGAGCCGAGCGGTGCGCAGGTCTTCGTGGCCGGACGGTCGCGAGGTGTGACGCCGCTGCAGACTGTGCTGCTCGAAGGGTCGCAGCGGCTGCGGCTGGCCAAAGAAGGCTATCTGCCGGTCGATGCGGAACAGCAGCTCACCGAACAGTCGCTGGCGGCGCAAAAAGGACTGCTGCACGTTGCGCTGAAGGTGGACCCGCTGGCGGTGTCGGCACGGCGTCTGGCGGTCGCGAAGTGGAGCCTGCTCGGCGTCGGGATCGCTGCGGCGGCGGCAGGTGGCGCACTGCTGTGGCTAGATGGTCGACAGAGCTGCGACGACAGCGCACTCATTTCAAGCGGAACCTGTCCGCAGTCCCTTTCGACGCTGCCGTTTGCAAGCGCCGGTCTTGCCGTCGGTGCAGCTGCGCTTGTGACGGTGCCGATCTTGTATGTCTTGGAACGGAACACCCGCAAGCGGATGACGCAGAACCTCGCGCCGTAGCGGGGCGATCAGTTGCAGAGATATAGATAGACTTTGTTTTCCCCGGGCGCACCGACGGCGAGCCAGTCGTTGTCGATCGCCACCGCTGCCCCAAAGCGAGTCGCTGCGCCGACGGCCTGGGTGGATATGCCGATTTCTTGCCAGCCACTTGCGGTCTTGTCTAGCACCACCACGCTGCCTTGACCGGGAACACCGATCGCAATCATGCTGTCACTGGCAGCCAGCGCTGCGCCATAACCAAATACCTTGTCTTGTCCAGCTTGTAGATAGCGACTTGGAATGGGAAGAGTTTGTGCTTCTTTTGCGCCAGGTGGATACCACCATACTGTGGTTCCTGCGGATCGCTCTTCATGTTCTGATACAACCAATCCGAGCGCACTGAGCGCAATCGCTGATGCAAAGCTGCTGGATGCTCCACTTGGTTTGATCAGCTGTTTGTTGGTGAGTGCTTTGTTGTTTGCGTTGATGTCATACAGAAAGACATCTTGTTGGCTTCCTACCGCCAGCTGTGAATCTGATACAGCGATGAGTCGTCCATAGCCAGTTACACTCTCTTCGATATCTGCAGGAAAGCTTGGGTTTTGCTCGAAATCGGCAAATGTCCATAACCAGATTGTACTCGCGGATTGGCTGCCCATTGCGACCCATTTTGAACTGGCTGAGACGGAAGTGATCGCTGCCTTTAGGTTGCCATACGGGCTCCCTTGGCTGCCTGAACTGGTTGATATTCCAAAGACGTTGTTCTTTGCAGGCTCGCTGGAAATCCAGTTGTTGGTTGCATTGGCATTCGGTACGCGATTGGATGGACCATAAGGAATGTTGCTAAGTCCATCTTTGATGTCCGCGCGAACATCGAAACGCGTGTTTTCGCAATACGAAAAGCCAGCGCTTGATCCAATCAGCGCCGTCATGACATTGGTCTGTGTTTGGCTGGGCTGGATCTGGACGCTTTGACCATAGCTTCGATTTACACCAGGGCTGTCTGTAAAGATTCCGTTTAACTTGCAGCTTTTGGAAGATAGCGACAACGTGGTTGAGCAGGATCCCGCTTTGACACCGCGCTCATAGCCGATGCAGAGTCCTTGCTCACAGTCGCTGTCGATTTGGCAATAGCTGCCGTTTCGGGTCCAGCAGCTGCTGAGCAAACAGACTGCACCAAGGAGCGCGCCGGACATGAGGCGATGTGCGCGTCGCAGCGTGGTCTTGTGGTTGGGGACAGCGCTGGATGGATCGCGAAGTGGGCTGCTCATTTGTGGGCTCCTTCGATTGCAAGTGCTTTGCCAGACACAGGATCAGTGCGGAACGCTGAGCGACGGATCGGCAGTGCGGATTACCAAACGAAATTGGCAAGTAGAGTTGCAAGGGGACCGAGACGGTAGTAACTGTGCGCAAGTTGGTAAGACGATGGCTCCACACACAGAAACAGACCGTCTGCTTGGCCCACTGGATCATCCCGTACCTGTCATCAAGATCTTACTCACCGACGGTCGTCCTGCGCCACTTTCGCGAGAAGCTGCGCCAATTCAATCGGTTGCAGTGACGCGCGGAGGGCTGCTCATCGGTCGCGAAGTCTCTTCTCATCAAGGGATTCCCCTGCCTTGCGATCGCAATGCCTCGGCGCGACATGCTCGAGTCTGGCTGCACGATGACGGACAGCGGGTGCTGATCGAGGACTTGGGAAGCAAGAACAAGACCTACGTAAATGGTCAGCTCGTGACGCAGGGTGAGCTGCCGGATCGATCGGTGATTCGGGTCGGAAACTCGCTGCTGCTGTTGCTATTTCGTCACTCGCTGCGTGCGCCGCGCAAGCTGCCAGAGGACTTGTCACCGACGGCGCTGCGTCTGCGTGGACAGTCTCCTGAGATGGTTGAGCTGCGGTATCAGCTGACGTGTGCGGCAGAGCGTGACGCGCCCGTGCTGCTCATCGGAGAGACTGGAACCGGAAAAGAGCTGTCGGCGGAGTTTCTGCATCAGCACTCGGCACAGCGAGGCGGTCCGTTTCGTGCGGTCAACTGCGCAACGATTCAGCCGGCGCTGGCCGGAAGCACGCTGTTCGGACATGTTCAGGGCGCGTTCACGGGCGCGACCACCAAACACAGCGGTCTGTTTCGGCAAGCGCGCGATGGAACGCTGTTTTTGGATGAAGTGGCGGATCTTCCGCTCGATGTGCAGCCCAAGCTGCTGCGGGCGCTCGAAGAAAAGGTGATCTGGCCCGTGGGTGCGGTCGCGCCGGTGTCGTGTCCGGTTCGGGTGGTGGCTGCGACGAACCTCAACCTGGAAGAAGCGGCGAAGCGGGATTCGTTCCGTGTGGAGCTCTTGGCGCGGCTGTCGATGCTGCGGATTGAGCTGCCTGCGCTTCGGCAGCGCAAAGAAGACATCTTGCCGCTGTTTTTGCACTACCTGGGGGGAACGCGACGGATGACGGCGCGGCTTGGGGAAGCGCTGCTGCTGTACCCATGGCCGCAGAACGTCCGCGAGCTGATTGCGACGACGGAGTATGTAAAGACGTACGCAGATCCCGATGGCAGTGAGTCGCCGCTCGATCTGGACAGCCTTCCGGCGCGCGTTCGATCGGATGCGAGCGCTTCGCAGACCAGCTCGACCCAGACGCCGGTTGCGATCCCGCCACGTTCGGAATCGTTGGAGCCGCGTGAGCGCAGCGAGGCCAGTGCAGAGCGCGTGCGTCCGGGCAAGGTCAGCTACGACGCGTCGCTGCTGCGGCAGTGGCTGATGGAAGTCGGCGGACTGATTGCTCCGCTGGCGCGACGGATGAAGCTGTCTCGTCGGCAGGTTGGACGGGTGCTGCGTCGGCTGGACATTGATCCGAAGCTGTATCGACGGGACGGAATGGAAACGGATCGAAAAGCGCACGATGGTGACGATCTGGACGATGCCGAAGAGTCGGACGGACTGACGGATGGCGATGACGGACCCGATGACGGCGAAGACGAGGCAGCGGAATCGGCAGACGCGGCGACACGACGCGGGCAACGCTGACGCAGATCCTCATCGATGACGGAGCCCGAAACCTAGGACGAGGACAAGCGCTGCGAGCCATGGACGAACAGGATCGAGTCGGACAGATCTTCGGCCACTATCAGATCACGCGCGAGCTGGGTCGGGGCGGCATGAGCGTGGTCTATGAAGCGATTCACACCGAGGGACGACAGCGCGTGGCGCTCAAGCTGCTGCCGCCGAGCTGGGCGGGACATAGTAGCTACCGAGAGCGCTTTTATCGGGAAGCGCTGGCCGCCAGCAAGGTGTCGCATCCGGGTCTGGTGCAGGTCTTTGACTTTGGCATTCATGGCGATGGAACGCCGTACATCCTGATGGAATGTCTGGAAGGCTCGCCGCTGCGAGACCTTCAGCAGAGCCATCCCGACAAGCGGCTCCCGCTGGCGCTGGCGCTGCGTGTTTCTGCGGAGCTGGCCGATGCCATGGCGAGCGCGCATCGCAGCGGCGTGGTTCACTGTGATCTCAAGCCGGACAATGTGATGTGGGTGCCGGATACGGCGGTGGCGGAAGGACATCGGGCCAAGGTGCTCGACTTTGGGATTGCGCGGATTACCGATCCCCAGATGCCGCCGACGCAGCACTCGCTGGGGCTGATGGGGACACCGGCGTACATGTCGCCAGAGCGCTGCTCCGGTCTGCGCGCGGTCGATGGTCAGAGCGATGTCTATGCGCTCGGCTGCATCTTGTTTGAGCTGCTGAGCGGACGGACGCCGTTTGTGGGCTCGTCGGAAGACTTGCTGATGCATCAGCGCTACACCGATCCGCAGCCGATCGAGGAGCTGGTGCCCGAGCTGCCGCCGCCTGTGGTGTCGCTCATCGCCGCGATGCTGGCCAAAGATCCGATCGAGCGTCCGACGATGGAACAGGTGGCCGCGCAGCTGACGATGCTGAGCCAGCCGTCCATGGGCTCTGCCTCGTCGCTGTCCCCGTCGCTCAGTGCGCAGCCGTCCCACACGCAGACCTATACCCAGCCGCAGCCTGTGTCGCCGTCGCCGTCGCTTCGGCGGCGGTGGTGCCGTCCGATCGTCTGTGTCGGCCTGCTTGCGCTGCTGGGACTGTCCTTGGTGGTGCGGCAGCGGAAGTCTTGGCACTCGGTCGATCCGGTGCCGCTGCAGGCATCGATCGCTGCCTCTTTGCCGGATTTCTCGATATCGATCAATCAGTCACTGACGTCTTCTGTGCCTGAATCATCTAGCTGCTTGATCCCCGCTGGACGCTTTCGGATGGGTGTTGACAAGAGCAATCCGCTTCCTGGACCTGTGCGTGATAAGATCATTAATTGGGGATATCGCTTTCGTGATCTCAATGTAATTGTAGAACGAGCGCTGCCGCTGCATGAAGAGCATGTCAAGTCATTTTTGCTCGATCGCCATGAAGTGATCTGTGCTGAGTTTGCAACTTGGCTGCAATCACTTCATCAGCAAAAGCGACTGAGACAGCAGAAAAGGAAGGATGATAAACAGCAAGCCATGATTGTGATGATGGGCGATGAGGAGATTTTTAACTTATATCCAGAAGACAAGCATATCTGTATCTCATTTTCAAATGATGCGTATCATGTCCTTGCCGATCGAGAGCAGTGGCCGGTGAGTGCTGTTTCGTGGTTTGGCGCGCAACGCTATTGTCAAGCGATTGGCAAGCGGCTGCCTTCTGAAGTGGAGTGGGAGTTTGCCGCACGCGGTCCGACCAGTAGTCTGTTTCCGTGGGGAAATGAGCCGCCCAGCCCCTGTGAGGATGTCTGGATCGAGCGCGATCCACAGCTGGATCAGATGTTCCATCGCTGTAGTTCTCACACGCAGCGACTTGCGCCGATTGGGTCCGGTCGCAGGGATCGTACGCCGCTCGGTGTCATCGATCTGGGCGGCAGTGTGATGGAGTGGGTGAGTGACTGCTATGTTGCTTCAGCGGATGGAACCTGCGCCCAGCGTGTGCTTCGTGGTGGTTCCTGGTCCGGTTCTTATCTGCATTTGCTTGGATTTTCGCGTAACGGTCAGCCGCCATGGAAAATGATGGGCTATGCAGGATTTCGCTGTGCGCAAGATGTCGAGTAGATGATCGCTGACTATCCACAAAGCCAGCGCGAATATTGACAAAAAAGCGGCGGTCGAATGGGCGGAACTGGGGAATCGCCGCGATCGCCTCTATCCTTCTTTTGACAGATCAATTGTGACTTTGGAACGGAAGGCCAGTTTGAATATTGAAGAAAGAAGCTCACTCGATGGACTGATGCTGTGTGTGAAATGACGAAGAGCTGAAATAATATCGCCACAGAGCAGAGCAAAGCGTTCATAGATAATCTCCTTCGTATCGGTCTCGCAAGGCTCGCGCATGCTGTCGATTCGGCTAATTGAGACGAAGGCAATTTGTGGGCCAATGTTATTTGAAAGATGTGTAACTGTCACTGACTCGGATAAGTCAATGAATTCACTGTGAAATCATGCTGCTTTGATATCAAAAGACGGGTTTGCTAAGCGGAGTCAACAGCTTCAGTCTGCATGTCCTGTGGGGCGCTGTTGCAAAAGAGGGCTGCGCTTTGGATTGGCCAGGCTCGGCCTGTGACTTGCGTAGAAGTGCGTGACTGCGCGATCCGGCGCGCTACGGGCCGGGCAGGGCGTGTGCAAAGGCAAGGAATTTGGCGGACTTGGCGAGGCGAGCGCAGCGGGCTAAACCGTCACGGATCGGAGTCGGAGATAGGGACCGGAGAAGGAATCTGGCGCAGATCGGAGTCGGTTACGTCCCTTTGGCGGTCCGAAGCGGCGGAATCGGGGCTCTGCGCAGACCGGGCACGCTGCGGGCAGGAACCGGGCGCCCTACCTGTGGGTTGGGCATGGGCGCTGGCTGGGCGGACGTGGGCCCAGGCTGCGGTGCGCTTGGCGGGAGAAGCGGCGTGACTGTGGGCGCAGGATCCTGCGTATGGCGCAAGGTGGTCAGCGGCAGCTCCAGCGAGGTGTGCGGACTCGGTAGGGTAACCTGTGCGACGGTACGTCCAGCGCGCTGCGCGCCAAACAGTCCGAGCGCCCAGCCCGTCAGCAGAGACAGCACCACGCCGATTCCCATCATCAGCAGTCCTTGTCGCAGCGAATGCGACGGCGTGTGCTGAAGCCAGGCCAGACTTCCGCTCCAGGACGAGGTCGCAGCCGATCCTGCTGACACCGGCGCTTGCGGGTCCACTGCAACGGGCGCAGCGTCTGTCGACGACGGAATCACGCTGCTCGCGGACAGCTCCGGCCTGGATCGCGAGACGATCGGCTCGGACTTCACTGGGGCTGACGCGGTGCGTGGATCGGGACTTGATGCGCTGGACGCTGCGCTGTGCGGTGGCCGAGGCGCGCGCGGCGGCTTGCGCGTCAGTCCAGGCAGTCCCAAGCTGGCCGCTTCATCGGCGGTCAGCGACACGGTTGCACCATGATCCATGTGCTGCTCCCGCGAGGGCTCGCTCGACGTGTCTTCCACCAAGTGCTGCGAGTTGAGGTAGCGCGCCGTGATTTGCTCTTCCTTCACCGTCGTGGGAATCGCCTCGCAGCGACTGGCGTTGGCCAGGGCTTGCAGCTCTTCAAACGAATACTGCACCGTGCTCAGCGGACTGTACGGCGCGCTATTGATCGTTGACAGTGGCGGAGACTGCGAAGATACAGGCGGCGGCGGCGGCGCCTTCCGCTTGGGACCGGACTCGTCATCGCGCGCCAGCGACTCCAGCCGCAGCGGAGTATCCCGACGCGAACTCTCCAGGGCTGGCTGCGACGGCGTATCGGCCAGCGTGTCGCGGTTGTTGCTGCGCGCAGCAAAGCTCATCGGCAGCGGCGGAAGCGCATCCAGTGCCCGCAGAAAGTCTTTCACGCTGGGAAAGCGCTGCTCCACCGACTTCGCGAGCGCCGTCTGCACCGTTGCGTAGATGTGCGCGGGCAGGTTCGGCACAAGCTCGGCGAGCGGAATCGGCTCGTCGTAACAGATGGCGCTGTACAGCTCGTAGGGATTCTTTTGCGGAAACGGAAGCTGTCCCGCGAGCATGTGATAGAGCACCACGCCGAGCGACCACTGATCACTGCGCGGATCTCTGCGCGCGGGCGACCACTGCGCCGCTTCCGGGGGCAGATACGCGGGCGTACCCACGATGATTCCCTTGGTAATCGGTGCGCCGCTCCCGTCGGTGGTGGCCTGGCAGTCTTCAATCAGCTGCGCCAGCCCGAAGTCCAGCACCTTGATCACATCGCGCGCCCGCTGCGACCGCACACTCTGCTGCGCCAAGAAGATGTTACCGGGACCACTGCGAGCCGGCGGCGTGTCCTCGAACCGTGAGGCCCTGCGCTGCGCAGTGGGAAGTATGTGGGAACGCGCGATGTCGGGTCTGGGCAGACGGACCCGCCTGCGCCGCTATCGAGACTTGGCAATCAACATCTGAACCGCCGATGACAGAAAGCCTGGATAGCGCGCCTGAAACGCCGGATCTTTCCAGTCGTCGGAGGTGACTTCGCCTCGACAGCTTGCGGTGCCGCACAGACACTTCATCTTGAACGGACCGTCGCCGTGATCGATGACGACGGTGCCGTAGTCGAAGCACAGCTCGCTGCCTGCCGCGATGTCGGTCATGGCGACGAGCGTGATCTGTCCGACGATTCCGCAGTTTGGTTCACAGGAGTGGTTGATGAAGTCGCCGTGCGATAGCTCTTCATCGCTGATTGGACCCAGTCCAAAACCAGGCCATATCGACAAAGACAGCTCGCGAAGATGTTCCGGTAGCTCGTTCCACTGCTCCACCGGATGAACGTGACCACCGAACAGCGCAACCAGCTCGCCGCGTGAAATTGGCTCTTTGGCAAATGAACCACGACCTGATACGGGACTGTTCAGCGTGTGTGCTTTGCTGGTTAGATAACAAAAGGCCATGAGGAGATGCCTCGCAGGATGTGCAGGATGATTATCGCAGAATTGGTTTCTGGATAACGAGATTAGGTGGTTTGTGGAGCCAGCTCTTTGGTAAAGAAGATGGCTTCTTTGTGAATCGATACGGGAACATCGAACGCGACGATTCCTTGTGCGGCCAGGCTGTCGTAGCTGTGGCGAATCAGCGCGACGAAGCCGAGCAGCTCGGCGGTGCGAATCGTGGCGCGATGAAGACACAAGGTGTTGGCGTGGTGGAATCCTCGACGGGCGGCTTCGGTCAGGATGCGCTGATCCATCTCTGCCAGCATCTCGACTCCGTCATAGCCGGGCTTGGCACCTGCAATGGCCATATCGAGCAGCTCACCGCGACGCGGTGGGGATGCCTGGCTTCGCGTGTATCCATCGAAAAACACATCCATCAGCCGCAGGTAGCCGCGCATCTTCGGGGACAGATCCGGCGGCAGGGGAATCTCTGTCGACCAGTCGCCCGCGATGCTAAAGCCGATGGGCTCGCCGCTCGCTTCATCAATCGCCAGCAGCGACAGTCCGTGCGGCAGATACGCGTCAAGCAGCAGCCGGTAATAGGGCAGCAGATCCTCGCTGGTGATCTGCAAGCTCCGACAGAGCGGCTCACGGGCAGCGAAGACCTCCGTCGCAAAGTGGAGCAGCCGTTCTGGGTCCAGCGACTGCGCGGGCACCAGGCGAAACGGCTTGGCTTGCGTCGTGGGCAGCGGATCTACGTGGGTCAGCCAGCGCGTCACCTGTGACAGCGTCGAGTCCCGCAGCAGCGGAAGCGGAAGCGACGGCAGTCCTTGCTCAGCGAGTCGCGCCGCCAGCTCGGCCAGCGTCAGTGAATCACCACCCAGCGACGCCAGGCTGTCCTGTCCATCGATCGGCCACAGCGAGAGCACCTCGGCATACAGCGTGCCAATCGGCTCTTCTTCCGGGCGAAGCGTCACGGTGTCCGTCGGACGGGATGCATCCATCCTCTGCGCCAGCTTCGTCAGCTCGGTGCGGTGTAGCTTGCCACTCGGTGTGAGCGGCAGCGCGGGCAGGGCCATCCAGCGACTGGGAATCATCGCGGCGGGCAGGCGCTGTTGGGCACGCAGGCGCAGGCGTTCCAGGCTGATATCCTGCGGCGAGGCAAACAGCCACAGCCGACGGGACTGCGGATCTGTCACACTTGGAACCGCCACCGCTGCGACCAGGCTTCCGGCGGCTAGCTCGTCGCTGACCGCTTGCTCGATTTCCTCTAGCTCGATGCGGATGCCGTTTACTTTGACCTGGTTGTCGGCGCGTCCCAGGTAGTCCAGCTGACCGCTTTTGTCGGCGCGGACGCGATCGCCGGTGCGAAACAGTCGCTCGCCGGGATGAAACGGACTGGGCACAAAGCGACGCTGATCTTCGTCGGGACGCTTCCAGTAGCCATGACACAGCACCGGACCACCGACGTAAAGCTCTCCGGCTGTGTCCGTCGGAACGGGCGCAAGCTGATCATCTAACACCCACAGCGCTGCGTCGGCCAGCGATCGTCCAATTGGAACCCGTCCGTCGGGAATCGGCGTGTCGGGCGCAAACTCGGCATAGGTGACGTCGGCGCAGACCTCGGTGCTGCCATACAAGTTCAGCAGCGTGGCCGACGGATGCGCCGCCCGAAATCGTCGCAGCAGGGTCGCGCTGAGCTCTTCGCCGCTGCTGACCCACAGTCGAACCGTCGGTAATCGCTCTCCCAGATCGGGAAAGGTTCGCAGCAGCGCCGCAAGCAGCGACGGAACCAGCGTGACGCGCGTGACGTGACGACGGCTCAGCGCAAAGACCAGGCGATGTAGATCAATGGCTTCATCCGGTGAGACAATCACCGTCGGCTGGCCACGCAGCAGACCCGAAAACAGCTCGGTGGTGGCATCCAAGAAGTTCAGCGACGAGCGATGCGCAATCACATCGTCGGGCGCAAACGGATAGCGCTGCCAGCCCCAGCGAAAGCGGTTGTGCATGCCGCGCCGAGGCACACAGACGCCTTTGGGCTTGCCCGTGCTGCCCGAGGTATAGACCAAGCACAGCAGCCCTTCGTCGTGGTCCGTCGAGACATCGAGCGGCTCCGTCGACTGGCTCCGCACGTCTGGCCCGTCCATCGCCACGATCTCGGCGTGGGCTTGCTTCGTCATGGGCGGTCGCGCTCCGCCTTGAACCAGGATCACTTGCGCGCCACTGTCCGACTGAATGAAGCGCTGACGCTCTTCGGGATACTCGGGATCGATGGGCACATACGCACCACCGGCCAGCAGCACGCCCAGCACCGCCGTCACCGAGTCGAGCGATCGAGGCATGGCCAGTCCCACCGGAGCGTCGGGCAAGATGTCTCGCTGACGAAGTGCTCGCGCCACTTGCGTGGCCCGCGCCAGCAGCTCGCCGTAGGTCAGAGCGTGATCGCCGTTCCAGACGGCCAGCCGCTGCGGCGCTTGGGTTGCAATATCAACAAAAGTGGCTGCAAGGCTCTGACGAGAATGCATGTTACGTTGAAATAATATTATCGCTGTATGAGTGATAGTTGGATGTCAGCTCTTCGCCAATTGCGATGTCGCGGTTGGCAATGAACTGCATATCTTCTGAGTCATAATCCAGGTTCGGATTGTCCGGGTTGTGATTGACGCACCAGCCTGGTGTTACCGTGTTAAAGTTAACTGGGCAGGCGATTTCATCCCCGCGATGTAATCCGAAGTCGTTATACAGCTTCTGATGTGCTGGATCGAGTTCGTGAATCAGTGATTTTTTGATCCAGATGATCGGCTGATCATCCCCCGCGAACACGACCGTTCCTTTTGGTATGGGCATAATGGCGAAAACGCCCACGCCGTGAATCTTGGACGCACCCAATCGGGCATATACACAGTGGTGAGGCAGTGTACTCATGAAAGCTCCTTAACGAACAAGATGACCTCGCGATGGATATCCGCGAGTGACGCAAACACTCTTTGTCCTTCAAACTCGTAGGTGGAATAGTCGCGTGCCGCACAGCGGACAAAGCCAGCGCGCTCGGCTTGGATGGCGGTCACGCGGTGGGTGCAAATGGTGACGGCCCGACGATATCCGCGCGCCCGTGAGGTGCTCAGCGTGTGCTGCTCCAGCTGCCGGGCGATCTCATAGCCGGTGACTTCGGACAGCGTGCCGGTCATCGACAGCTGCACCACTTCACCAGCGACGGGCTGACCGAAGGTTCGGACGTAGTCTTCCTCTAGCTCCGTCAGCAGCTTGACCACCGGCTTCAGACGAGGCGCTGATTCATCGATCGACACACCAGCAGGCGTACAAAAGTCATGGGCCAGACAGAATCCGACCAGGTGTCCGGTGGCTTCGCTGCGCGCCACGACGGAGAGCCCTTCTCCCAGTCCGGCAGCGACGATCGGCTTCACATAGGGCAGCTCATCTTCGTAGGTCAGCTGCGCGGCGGCGGTGAGCGGCTCTCGTTCCAGGTCGACGGCACTGGCAAGTCGCAGCATCACTTCTTGGCTGACGACCTGCGAGGACAGCGGGATCAGCGTCACGCCCGAGAGGCTGTCTTCGACGTGCGGCGCAGCGCCTTGATCGATCCACTCAGCGAGCTGCCACAGCGCTGTCTTTTGCAGCAGTCCTCCTTCGAGGATGTGACGCTGAAACGCACCGTCGAGCTTGGCCAACAGCTCCGCCAGCGCCAGCGAGTCTCCGCCCAGCGTATCGAGGGTGTCTTGGCGTCCGATCGGCTGCTGTCTGATCACCTGCATATACAGCGCGATAAGCCGTCGCTCCGTCTCGGTCTGCGGCTGATCGTCGGGGCCCAGCACGCGCGTCGGTCGCTTCTGCGCTTGTGACAGCGTCGGACGATCGAGCTTTCCATTGGGCAGCAGCGGCAGGCTCGTCATCGGCACAAACTCGCTTGGACGCATGCTCGAAGGTAGGCTGTGCTCGACGGTGCTGCGCAGCTTGGCTACCTCGTAGTCCGGTGGGGTGTAGAACGCGCACAGATGACGCGAGCTGGGATCGCTCGGATCTCCGACGGCAACCACCGCCAGTCCGCTGAGCCCTTCCGTCGCCGCAAGCAGTGTCCGCTCGACTTCTTCCAGCTCAATCCGCACCCCGCGCAGCTTGATCTGGTTGTCTTGCCGTCCCAGGTAGTACAGCTGTCCGTCTGAGCCTCGACGCACGCGATCGCCCGTTCGGAACAGCTTCGCATCGGGCTTGCGTGGATCGGGAACGAAGCGACGCGCTTGCTCTGTCGGCCTGCGCAGATAGCCCGCCGAAAGGACGGGACCACCGACGTACAGCTCTCCGCTTTGTCCGTCGGCAGCCGGCTGCATGTGTTCATCCAAAATCAGCAGCTCGGCACCTGCCATGGACACGCCAATCGGAACGCGCTCGCTGACAGCGGGCTGTCCCGGTGCAAACAGCGCGTAGGTGACATCCGCCGTCACTTCCGTACTTCCGTAGATATTGACCAGCGTGGCCGACGGAAACGATGCGCGAAACTGACGGAGCAGCGACGCGGGCAGCTCTTCTCCGCTACACGTCCACAGCTTCAGCTTCGGCAGCGCGGCGGACAGCTTGGGAACCGCTCGCAAAAGGGCCGCAAGCACCGACGGAACCACCGTCAGTCGGGTCACTTGCAGAAGACGCAGCGTCGCAACCAGTCGTCCCAGATCGCTCGTCTCTTCGGGATACAGCAGCGCGGTAGGGATTCCGCTGATCAGCCCGGAAAACAGCTCGGCCACCGAATCGACAAAGTTGAGCGACGATCGATGCGCAATCACTTCCTGGCCGCTGGGATCAAAAGGAAGCGCTTCAAAGCCCCAGCGCAAGCGATTCAGCGTCGGTCCGTTGGGTCCACATACGCCGTTTGGTCGCCCAGTGCTGCCCGAGGTATACAGCACATAGATCAGGTCATCTGCCGTCGTCGGTGTGGGTTCAAACGTCGTCAGCTGATCGGTGGTCAGCGTCTGGCTGGTGATCGTGTCAATGTCAACCACCGTCGCTGATCCGAGCGCAATCGCTGGCATTCCCACCTGGCGCGAAGTGACCACCAGCGAAAGCTGTGAGTCATCGATGAGGAACTGCTGTCGCTGCGTCGGATAGGTCGGATCGATCGGAACATAGGCCGCGCCACACAGCAGCGTTCCCAGCACCGCGACCACCGACTCCACCGAGCGTGAGAGCCAGATGCCCACCAGCGTTCCTCGGGTCGCGCCGTGTTGACGCAGAACCTGGGCCAGACAGACCGCACGCGAAAGCAGATCGCGATAGGTCAAGTTGCCTCGGGACGATACCAGCGCCAGCCCGTCTGGATGAGCCGTCGCGGTCTTCAGAAACAGAGAAGCAAGGGAATCGTCGCCGTACACAGAAGTGGGTGCCGCTGGCATCCAGACTTGTCCTTGTGAACCTAACACTGGGGCTGAAGGTCTTCAGGAAAACTCGCTGGCATCCGCCCACAGGGAATCAGCGATAGCAGCCTGGAAACAGTCCTGACCACTCGGGAAGTATGCACAGAAAATGCGGAGCTAGACAATTCCTACGTTGAGAAAGGCTCGGGACAACGTGTGCCTTTTGGTGGTTGTGCGTAGGAACAAATCGGTGCGTGAAGCGCTGCGCGCAGTGACGAGGGTGGGACCAGGTGGGATTCGTAGGAACGCAGCGCAGATCCTGCGTTCGAGTCGGCAGCTGTCGCTGTTGTGGGTTTTCAAAAAAAGCAAGAACTTTCGCCAAAATAGATGACTTTCTCGGCGACGGCTGCGCTAACATCCTTGATTCTCTGGGCGCAGCAGGAATCGACATCCCGGGCCCAGCGCTGTGACGCATGATGATGATGACCGGAACCGCGCTGACTCTGTGCAAGCTTGCCAGTCTGTCTGGCTCTGCAAGTGGCTCTGCAAGTGGCTCTGCAAGTGGCTCTGCAAGTGGCTCCGCTGCGTCCGTCTTTCCGACGCTGGCTGACCAGGTTGCACCGCGAGGAGTCCGGCATGCCCGATGATCGCGTCGAGAAGGAAGGAATCCGGCTCGAGCGCTCTGCGGCGCTGCTGTATTCGCTGATGGCGTGCTCGCTGGGAATGGCGGGTGGCTTCTTTCTGACCGAGGTTCCGTATCTGATGCGGACCTTCGGCATTCCGCTGGAGTCGATTGGCTGGTACAGCACCGCGTCGGTCTTTCCGTTCGTGATTCAGCCGCTGGTGAATCCGCTGACGGACCTGGGAATGAAGCGCAAGTCGTGGTTTCTGTGGCTGTCGATTGCGTGTGTGATCTCGATTGCGATTGCGCTACACGCGCTGGAACACGGACAGCGGATGCTGTTCTACATCTGGGTGTTTACGGCGCAGGTGATGTACGGACTCGCGGCGAGCTGCTATGGAGGACTGGCTGCGACGACGCTGGATCGCGAAGGACGGCTGCGTGCGTCGAACCTGCTGAACATGGGCGCGCAGGCCGGTGGTGCGGTGGGATCGACGGTGCTGCTGGCACTGACGCAGCGATCGTCGGTGCTGACACTGAGCCTGATCTGTGGCGCTTCGATTGCTCTTCCCTCGCTGGCTGCTTTGCTGATTGCGGAACCGGAGCGTCCGTCTCGGCGGGCTGCTGACATCGCGCGATCCTTTGCGGCAGAGGCTCGTCAGACGATGCGCGGGACCGATGGCTGGCTGGGTCTGGCGATGTGTGCGTGTCCAGCGGGAACGATTGCGCTGAACTTCTTTCTGCCCGCGCTGGCGATTGACTATCGAACACCAGAGTGGATGACCGTCAGTCTGAATGGATTCTTTGGCTGGATTCTCACGCTGCTTGGAATCTATCTGGGAGGCCAAGCCTGTCTTCGTCATGACAGTCGAACGCTGTATGTGATCTCTGCATTTGCGATGACGATCGTTGGTCTTTTGTGGGCAATTATGCCGATTACACCTGCCAGCTATGTCGTTGGATCGATCGTGTATGATGTTGTGCAAGGTGTGTCGCTGGCTTCTTGCTCTGCGATGGTGTTTGATCTGATTAGTAAGTCAGAGACATCATCGTCAACGCAATATTCTGTGTTTTATGCTGTATCAAGTCTGGCTCAGATGTATGTCTTGTCGATTGATACGCATTTGTACAGCCAGTCGGGGCTGCGCGCGCTGTATGTGTCTGATGCGGCGCTGAACTTGTTTGGGGCTGTGCTTCTGTATGTGCTGCTACGGCGCTGGCGAAGTCATGGCTCTGCGTCGATTCCGGCAGCTCGCCCGCTTCCGTAGCTGCGCTTCCGCTGCATTTCACTCGAGAGCGGGGAACGCTGATGCCTGCTTTCCGACGTGGAACATGTTACCGGGACTGATGTCGCGGTGGATGACGCCCATCTCGTGGGCGTACTGGAGCGCGGCCCCCACGCTGCGTGCAATCTCCAGCGCGCGCCAGAGCGGAAGTCGACCTTGGTTGTGCAGCACAGTTTGCAAATCGACTCCCTGAAGTAGCTCCATCACCAGCAGATAGGTGCCGTCTGAGTCCTGCTGAAACTCGCGGACTTCGACGATGTTTGGGTGATACAGCCGAGAGATGACCTTGGCTTCCTGCACCAGCCGGCGCAGCGCTTGCAGCGTCAGCGACGCATCGGGCAGCACCAGCTTGACCGCGCAGGGCTCTTGGCGCTCGGTGTCCGTCGCTCGATAGACTTCGCCCATCGCGCCCTTGCCGAGCAGATGCTCTAGCCGATAGCGGCCACACAAGAGCTGTCCGACGCGCGCACCAGGATGATTCACTGCGACGCCGCTTGTCAGCGAGTGAAGCGGGGACTTGTTTTGATGTTGGTCCTGACGAAGAGCGCTATCGATTGCAGTCATGAGCTTGGCCTCTGCTTGTGTTTTTGAGTGTTTCCGGAGCAAGCCGTTTGCCCAGTTTGCGATGCAATCAAAATGCCAAAAGAGCCAAGTCGCTGTGCTCTCTACACTGTAAGGAGATGCCGAGCGATGTCTGGTTTTTGGATTACATTGGTATTGGCATCGTGTTTGCTATGTCTATAAATACATGAGTTTGATTGAGTAGTTAGCAATGTGTGGTTTATGTCGGTTGCCCAGTCTGCTTGTCGTCGGATGAGAGGAAATTGGTGCAGTTTGTCGAATGGCTTGTCGTCGCTTGTGTGTTCTTGGTGGGCGGCTTCGATGTGTAAAGTTTGATGCTTATCTTACAAATGAGGATCGAATGAGTGTTGGCTGGTTTGGTGAAATTGAAACTGAAATTTAGAAGTCAATAACATGAAGAAAAGCAGTCTTTAGATTGAAGAGCAGCGCGCTGTTGGATTGTTTTGCGTGTCGGAAAAACAAAGAAAACGAACTGAGGGAAGCTAGCTATGTCGAAAGATCCGATCGTTATCATCGAAAACAAGCAACGCGTGGAAAAGACCCTGCAAGAGGGGGAGCGTCTGGTTGTCAAGCGGGCGGGCAACGATGACTCAGCGATTTCGTCGACGGAACAGCAGCGGCTTGTGGAGAGCTTCGATCCGAACACGACGGCGCCGATCTTCGTCAGCTCGCAGCACATCTCGAAGCTGCACGCCGAGCTGCGCAAGGACGACTCCGGGCGGGTGTTCGTCAAGGACCTGAACAGCATGAACGGAACCTATCTGCGACTGCAGCCGTATCAAGAGGTCGAGCTGGATGGGAACTTCGAGCTGCTGCTCGGGCAAGATGTCATCGTGCGGCGGCAGAACAGCCTGTGGCCGCCGAAGGTCAAGGGAATCACCAACCCGGATGATCTGATGCGCTACGTGCGGCTCCAGATCGGCAAGTACATCGAACAGGTGGTGATTGGCTCTGCGAGTGAGACAGAGCTGTCGCGGGTGACGGGAAAGTGTACCAAGGTTCCGCTGCTGGAGCGGTCTGCGTACGTGGTGGTGCAGTGGAAGCAAGCGACGTTTAACTTGGATCTGGAGCGCTGGCTTCAGACGGTGGTGGGTCTGTATAACAGTGGTCCCACGCGCCAGCTGGAGGAGCAGTGGCAGTTTCTGGCGACGTCACCGGAGCGCAGTCGTGTGCTGTCGGTGGCCAAGCAGATTGCTCCGACGGATGTGACGGTGCTGCTGTATGGACGAAGCGGCGTCGGCAAGGACATCCTGGCGCGCGACATTCATCGTCACTCGTCGCGGGCGAAGGGTCCGTTTATCGCGATCAACTGCTCGGCGCTGGCAGAGACGATCATCGAAAGTGAGCTGTTTGGTTCGCGGCAAGGCGCGTTTACGGGGGCGATGGATCGTCCGGGTCTGTTCGAGCAAGCGCACAACGGAACGCTGTTTCTCGATGAGATCGGAGAGCTGCCGCTGTCTCTGCAACCGAAGCTGCTGCGAGCGCTGGAGTCGCGCTGTATCCGTCGCGTCGGTGCAAGCGGAGAAGAGAAGCCGGTGAACGTGCGAATCATCGCGGCGACGAACAAGAACCTGGAGCGGATGGTTCAGGAAAAGACATTCCGCGAGGATCTGTTCTTCCGGTTGGAAGCGATGAAGCTGGTGGTTCCTGATCTGTGTCCGAGCGATGTCCGTGAGCTGATTCCGGCGCTGCTCGTCGAACATGGTCGCAAAGGACGCGGCCTTCCGACTGAAGAAGAGACGGCGAAGATCATCGAGTACGCGATGCGGATGCGCTGGCCGGGAAACGGACGACAGCTCCGGCACTTTCTGGAGCGCTACTTGGTGCTGCGCGGAACGGATCAGCCGTTTGAAAAAAACTGGGCCGCTGTCGTCGAGATGGACAAGGTCTTTTACGACGAAAATGGTGCGTCGAGCCGGGTGGTGAAGTCGAGTCCGCACATCGTGTTGGAAGTGCCGCCTCCGGTTCCGGTTCCTGACAATCCGATGGCGATTCCAGAGTGCGTGGATCACCTGATCTTTTTGAACCTGGCGCGTGAGGTGCTGCCGACCAATCGCTGGGGTGCGCTGGCAGAGCTGGGGCGACGGACAGACATGACAGGTGCGGGTGCCAAGAATCGCTTGCAGAAGCTGGGAATCACGACCGATCCGGTGGTCGATATTCATCAGATCGATACCAAGATCGCAGAGCTGAAGTCGCTGCTTCAGCCTTCGATGGCGTATCTCCAGTCGATTTTGGGGACGTAAGAAGTCATGCGACATGCAGCGAAGTGGATGGTCTGTTTCGGTCTGTCTCTGGGTCTGTCCGCGACGGTGTGCGCGGACCCGGGAAAGACCTTGGTCTTGAGCGTGGAAGTCGATGGCGTCTGGCACAGAACGCTTCAGCAAGAGCTGGAAGGGAGCCTGCGCGCGCGCGGTGTGCTGGTGGTGGACTCGCTGGTCAGTGATGCAGAGCGCGGGTGTCGCGATCGCTCGTGTCTGTCGCAGATTGGGCAGTCACTGGGTGTCCGCAACATCTTGGTGGCGACGCACTACACGCAGAGCAGCTTGCTGGATGTGTTTCTGTTTGAGTCGTTCGATCGGACCGGAGAAAAGCTCAACGAACAGGTGGCGATGAACGATCGGAGTGCGCGGATCCTGGCGCTGAGTTCGCAGCTGCTGAAGCTGCCAGCGCCCGCCGCTGCGGAGCCGAAGGGCGTGCTGGGATGGTCTACGCTTCCCAAGTGGCGCAAAGGACTTGGGATTGCGCTGGGAATCCTGTCGGTTGGCTCGCTGGCGTCGGCGATTGCGGCGCAGCAGACAAACGGAAATCCGTGGCGGCACAGCGAAACCTTTGCGCCCGGAACGCTGGACACCACGCCGCTGTTTGTTGCGGGCTATGCGGTGGCAGGTCTGTCGCTTGTGGGCGCAGGACTGTCTGTGTTTCTCCCAAGGGGTCGCACGGTCAACGAGGACATCCAATGAGCCAGCTCGGCACTGCCACTTCAATGTTTCGTCATCCGCGACGCTTGGGCCTGTTCTGGGCGCTGCTGCTTCCCTGTCTGTCGCAGTGCGATCTGCTGTGGAAGCCCTGCGGCGCAGACAACCCAAGCTGTCCGCTGCAAGATGCAGAGACAACGGACGCCTATTCACCTTCGGACCTAAAGATGCCCGATCCGAATACGCCGCTTGGTCCACTGCGCAAGTTTGAGTGGCGCGCGTCGATTCCGATCGATGCCACGAAGCTGAAGTACGTGGGGATGAAGGGAACGATGCCGGTGTTCTGG
>ERZ724514.312-NODE-312-length-21880-cov-5.397388_pt1 | contig 21880 bp, 10 predicted proteins | sample MGYA00376047_ERZ724514 | MGnify/ENA primary metagenome ERZ724514 (study PRJEB28724, sample SAMN07190883) | activated sludge metagenome | isolation source: activated sludge of sewage treatment plant in Hong Hong | place: Hong Kong | collected 2016-03-17 ...
CCTCGAAGCCGCAGCAAAGAGCGGACTGCTCCACCGTGATGTCAAACCGGATAACATCCTGATCCGCAAAGATGGGCTGGCGAAGCTGGCGGACTTTGGGATTGCGACACATCGCGCCAAGGACGGACGCACCGCCGATGAGCTGGCCCGCGCTGGACTGATCAGCGGAACGCCGCAGTACATCTCGCCAGAGCAGATCACAACGCCGGATCAGATCGACTTCCGGGCGGACATCTACAGCTTGGGAGCGACGCTGTATCACTCGGGCTGTGGTCATCCTCCGTTTGAGCGCGACTCGATCGATGAGCTGCTACATGCGCAGCTGGAAGACTTCCCGATTCCGCTTCACTCTTTGGATCCGAACTTCGATCCGGAGCTCTCGGAGATCATCGCGAAGATGCTCAACAAAGAGCCGATCGATCGCTTCGCAACCTTGGCAGAGCTGCGCAAACGACTTGAATCGGTCGCCAACCGCATCCAAGGTGAAGTGAGCGAGCGGCGACGCAATGCGATGTCGTCAGGAGCCATGCCGACATTTGTGTTCGCGCCAGAGGGAAGCAGTACGCCGACATCCAGCTCGGAAGATCGACCAGTCAGCATCGCGCGCGAAAAGAGCGGAAGCGTGGTCAAGCGCAGCGGAAGCAAGTCGAGTCCGTCTGATAGTCAGCTTGCGCTCAGAGAGCCTTCGCAGGGACTACGTACCGCAGTGTGGGCAGTGGCGGCGCTGGTGGTGTGTCTGGTTCTGTATGTCCTGATTCGGACTGCGCACTAGCGTACGAAGTGCAAGCTCGTTGTTGCGCGATCGATCAACAGATGGTGTTGCGGCATCGATATGAAGAGAAGCGAGCCAGCCAAGCAGAGCCCGGATGTAGGCTCCGGGACAGGGAATCTTCCTGAAGGGAATGTCGATTCCTATCCTGGACTGCTGCTCTCCATCTTCGATCAAGCAGGTGTCGGTGTCGCAGAAGTCGATCTGCAAAATCACCACATCATTCACGCAAACGAAGCCTTTGGACAGCTGATTGGGAAGCGTAGCCAAGACATCCATCAGCACTCCTTTTTGGCGCTGGGCGCACAGCTGGATGGACCGGACAGTGGCTCGCATCACGAAGCGCAGTTTTTTTCAGAGCTGCTGCATGATCACAAGATAAGTGTCTCTTGGTATGCCTCATATCTTTTGCAGTCACAGAGCACTCATTCCGTCGAGACACGGAGCTTCAAGCTCACAGCCACGAACCTTCCGCAGACTCCGGGCAGAGCGCGATCTTGCATTGTCGTGCTTGATGACATCAGCGAACAAAAGCAAGCGGTACGCGCACTTCAGGAAGTGCATCAGCAGCTCGAAAAGCGGGTTCAGGAACGCACCGCAGAGCTGGCCGCTGCCAATGAATCGATGATGTTTCAGATTGCAGAGCGCAAGCGTATTGAAGAAGCGCTGCGGCAGAGCGTGGCGCTGTATCGAACAATCGCAAGCTCGGTTCCTGACGCAGCGGTGCTGGTGGTCGGAAAAGATCTGCGCTTCCGGGTGGTGGAAGGACTGCTGCTGGGAGAACTCGGCATTTCGCGCACGATGCTGGAAGGAACGCATATCGGGCGCGCAGAGCATGATCCGTTTGGACAGATGCTGCTCCATACTTTTACCAAAGCACTGGATGGCGAAACGAGCAGCAACGAAAAGTCCTTTCGCGACAAGACGCTCTATCTGCTGTCTACTCCGCTGCGTAACAACGACTGCATGATCGTTGGTGCAGTGGTGCTGATCATCGACATCAGCGAGCGCAAACGAGCGGAACAAGACCGGATTCAGCTCGAGCGTCAGTATCTTCAGATCATTGAGACTGCCAACGAAGGAATCTGGCTGATCGATCGAAACTTTCGAACCACATTCGCCAACCATCAGATGGCGGCACTGCTGGGAACCACGCGCGAAGCGATGATTGGCGCAGACGTGTCGCAGTTTGTCTTTCCTGAAGATGTACCGATCTATCGCGCAAGGATGCGAGAACGAAAAAAAGGCATCGATGGACGATACGAAACACGGCTCCGAAAGCTCGATGGAACAGAGTGCTGGATTCAGTGCTCCGCCAAGGCAATCATGAGCGATACAGGTCAGTTCCTCGGCTCTTTCGGAATGTTTACAGATGTTTCTCAGCGACGACAAACTGAGGCTCTGCTGCGTGCATCGGAAAAGCGATTTCGCGCGATCATCGAAGCATCGACAGAAGGAATCCTGGTCTTCTCTAGCAGCAGCAGCATGATTCGTTACGCCAATCCCAGAGCCTGCGAAATGCTGCGCTTTTCATTTGAAGAGCTGACCGGCTTTTCGTTTCTGGATCTGTTCCCAGGAACACCAGAGCGACCGATTCCTATCCGATCGTTCCAGATGCATCTGGAATCAACGCTGAACACTTGCGAGCTGAGGCGCAAAGACGGCGGTTCCATTCAAGTAGGAATCAAGAGCGTGATGCTGGATCTGGAAGGAGAGCAGTGCCAGGTTCTGTTTATCACCGACCTGACGGTGCGATCTTTATTGGAACAGGAACGGATGAAAGCGCAGAAGCTGGATGCTATCGGGACGCTGGCCGGCGGAATCGCGCACGACTTTAACAATCTGCTGCAAGCGATCTTCGCAAACATCTCGATGGCGCGGCAGTGTTACGACAGCAAAGAGGAATCGCTCCATCGGCTGGAGTCCGTCGAGCAGTCGCTCCACTTGGCGATCAAGCTGACCGGACAGCTGCTGGCGTTTTCCAAAGGTGCGTCGATTCAGAAGCGAAAGCTCGCACTGGGCCCGCTGATTCGCGAAGCGACGAGCTTCATCCTCAGTGGCGCGAAGGCAAGCTGCAGCATCCACATCGATCCACAGCTGTGGTGCGCAGAGGTCGATGAAGGTCAGATTCATCAGGTCATCTACAACATTGTCCTCAACGCAGATCAGTCGATGCCGCTGGGCGGAAACATCGAAGTGAGGGCGCACAATGTCGTCGCTCCGACTGCCGGACTACCGGCCATGCTGATGGCCGGACGATGGGTTGCGATCACCGTAAGGGACTCCGGTGTTGGCATCGCAGAAGAGCACATGAACCGAATCTTCGATCCCTACTTTTCCACCAAGTCCACGGGAAACGGTCTGGGCCTGGCGACTACGTACGCGGTGCTGCGCAAGCACGGAGGCTTCATCGACGTACACTCTACGGTTGGTTTTGGAACGCTGGTCACGGTGTATCTGCCCGCGTGCGAACCGGAAGAGGAGCTGCCCCGGCGCACCTCCGAAACGACCCCCAAGCGGAGCCTGCATGTCTTGCTGCTGGATGACGATGAAAGCGTCCTTCAGACCAGCCAAGCGCTGCTTCAGTTTTTGGGACACTCTGTCCACGCGGTATCACATGGAGAAGCCGTGATCGATGCTTATCATCATGCGATAAGTGATGGAAAACCCTTCGATTTGCTCTTGCTTGATTTAACAATAAAAGGCGGCATGGGAGGAATGGAAACGCTCAAAAAACTGAGAGCGTCACATCCCAATGTCAAAGCCATTTTGACCAGTGGTTATTCCGATGAGTCACTTTCTAAAAGCGATCTCCCCAGCCAAGCGCGGGCGTTCTTGCCCAAGCCCTACACACTGGGACAGCTGCGTGAAGCCTTGGCTTCTGCCGTCGAGGAACTGGATGAACCAGCCGACAATTAGCCAGGCCACACGCGAAGGATTGCAGTGCCGTACGTGCGAACACAGCCGCACACGCCAACATAGAGGCTCACTACTCGTAATGTCTGGAAGCCGGAGATTTCAGAGTGTTTTCAAGACGATAGAGTCAATAATTTTTTAATCTATCTTTTTCTCGTTTCTCATTCAGATAATGGCATTTATTAGGTTCTGTGCTCGATCGACGGAAAAGCGACAGAGCAACTTGAAGTGGGGAGAAAGCAGGGAGAGCACATGCGATGCATGCTGCTCATCGGCGGAGCCCCATTTCCGCAAAGTGATGTAAGAGCATGCCGGATAATCACGATGTAAAGTCTCCGTCTCCTGAACCGCAAAGCGGGCCCAGCAAGACAACAGAAGGCAAAGAGCGCCAGTTTCCGCCGGGACGCTCGAGCCGATCTTCCTTTGGCTCCGATCGAGGCGCAGACCCTGCGGACGCGCAGCTGAACACCCTGCCCGTTCCGCTGAGCGGCACCATTGAGCTGCTGACGCAGATCGCGACCACGGCGGGAGACATGCAGCTCGATGTGCTGTCGCGCAAAGGACTCCGCATTGCGTCGCTGCCGGTGTCGCAAAATCAGCTCCTGTTCGGTCTGTCGATCGATGGACTGTTCTTTGTCGATCGCAGCTTGGATCAGACAGCCCCAACGATTGCTGCGCTGCTGCGTCGGTTTCAGCAGCAACAGATTCTGCAGCCAGGTCGAGAGGAATTTCCTCGGCCCGAAGTGCTAGAGCAAGAGCGTGCTGCGCTGCTGGATCTGAGCGCGCGCGGTCTGCGAAGCCTGGCGAGTCGCTTGGGATCAAGTCCTGTTCGCGTCAAACAGAGACCGCCAGGAACGACGCTCGGAGCCTCTGCGAACCTGCGATTTTCTCCGATTGAGCTGCTGCTGAATCGACCGGAAGGACTGTCGCTACACGACGATGTGACCACGCAGCTGTTTCACAATCCGCCACAGGGAACCACGGATAGCTGGCTGTTTTTGATCAACAGTCCGGGACAGCTGTGGCCGGTGGCGACGATCAACGTCGGACTGAAGTCGCTGGAAGATGCGTCAACGGCCTGTCAAAACGCACACAACCTGCTGCGATTTATGCAGCGGCAGGGCGTGACACTGTCCGAAGGAACGCAGCACGCGATCTGTCTGAGCGGAGACGGATTCCTACTGCTGCTGATTGTCAACTCGAACCAAGCGGTGCTGCTGACACTTCCCGCAGCCCAGCTGGGTCGCGTGCTTCAGATCGCGCAGCAGAACTGCATTCAGCTGGTGACGGCATCGGTTGCCAAAGCGCCGATGATCGCACAGAGCGCTGCGCCTGCGAGCCCTGCGGTTTCCGCTGCGCCCATCGCTCCACTTGCATCGCCAGCGGCTGCATCGTCTGTGGATCTGGTGGCTGCGACCAAGTCTGTGCAACCAGCAGTGCTCCCAAAGAGCACACAGCCAGCGTCCGCCCGATCTCCGCAAGCGGTCACAGAAGCGATCCCGAGCGCCACTTCGGCTCCGCGTGGTTCCAGCCCGCAGAGCGAACCGAGCGCACCATCGGCAGCAGCCATCGGCTCCGCTGTAGAGACAAGCTTCGATACCGAAGTCACACCGCTGTATGTGGTGACTCCGCCGGTTGAAGCGCTGGATCTCCCCGAGTTGGAGGATGAAGCAGAGCCCATTCAAGAGACCACGATCGAGGTGCCGGAACAGCTCTCGACCGGTCCTGTGTTGTGCATTCGTCATCTGCAGGTAACGGCGGGAACGCGCACGCTCATCAAGGATCTGGATCTAGACATTCCCGGTCGCGGAGTGTTCGCGCTGATGGGTCCAGGAGGAGCCGGAAAATCGACGCTGCTTGGCGTCCTGGCGGGCGGAATTCCTGGGCTGTATCAGTCTGGCGAGCTGACCTATCGAGGTCGCGCGATCGATGCCATGCAGCATCCGCTGGTGATCGGTCAGCGACTTCCGGTTCAGCACGGAGTCCTCATCGACTACCTGCTCGGAAGAAGCGGACCGCACGCGCAAAAGCAGCGACTTCTGGCTGCCGAGCTTCTGCGCGACACCGGACTCGATCGACTGCGCGCACAGCTGGATCAGCCGCTTGAGTCGATGCAGCTTACGCTCAGTCAGGCCTGGCGGATTGAAATCCTGCACGCGCTCAGTGAGCAGCCGGCACTGCTCTGTGTGGATGAACCGACCGCGGCGATGGAACCGGAAGACGCAGAGCCGATTCTGAACTTGCTGCGTCAGATCGGAACCCAGCGCGCGGTGCTGTTTGTCACCCACAACCAAGCGCATGCGCAGAGCACCGCATCGCGCATCGCACTGATGGCTGCGGCTCGACTACAAGCGGTGCTGCCTTCCGAGGAGTTTTTCGCAGAAAGTGCACCGTCTCTGGTGCGCGACTATGTCCGAACGGGAGGCTGTCACGTTCCATCGCCAGATGCGCCGGTCGATCACATCGATCCAGACTATCTGACGCCACCGCAAGCGACACCGAGTCAGGTCATCGAGCCGGATGACCCGCAAGAGCCACCGCCTGCTCAGATCCTGTGGGCTCATCCGCAGCCTGTGCTGACGATGCGCAAGTTCGGACTCAGCATGGGGGAACGCTGTCGTCTGTCGCGCGTGGATCTCGACATCTCAGAGCGTGGAACGTATCTGCTGATCTGTCAGGACGGAACGATTCGGCGGCTCCTACAGTCGTACCTCGCTACGGGTCTGCCCGGAAAGCTCACCACGGAAGGAGAGATCAAGCTACGCGGCGAAGCTCTCTCTGAAGACAACCATGCAGCGTCGATTGATCTGAACGTCCGACTGCTGATGAGCTCCGTTCGGGAATACCTTCTGTCTGGATACAGTGATCGACTCTCACTGGTCACGATGGATGAAAAGCTGGAGCGCGTTCAGTCTCTGCTGACCCAGCAAAAAGCAGAGGATCTGATTCCGTTTCTCAACAATCAGGTCTTGGATCTCAGCAGTGAGCAGCGTCGACGACTGGCCATTGCCCGTGCGGTGTCGATGCAGCCAGCGATCCTCTGTCTGGAAGAGCCATGCCAAGGACTGAATCCTGAAGACTCCGCCAAGGTGCTGGCAGCGATTGCGCAAGAATCACAGCGGCGTGCGGTCTTGATGCTGGTCGCAGAGCCGATCACCGCATGGCAAGACAGCGCTCACGTTGGCTATGTTCACGGTGAGTATCTGTTTGGTTCGCCGCAAGAGCAGCAGAGCGTCAGCGAGCCTGCGCCGATCCAAGCGTCCGTACAGACAAAAATCCACGTAGAAACAGTTCCTGCGCAGACCGTGGATTCTGCTTCGTCAGCAACGGAAGTAAGCACGATCAATCCGCCATTGGAAGCGCCGGTTTCACCGTCTGTTCCAAGCGACGCATCGGTTTCAGAACCAGAGCCTGTGGCATCAAACTCCGGTTCCGAGTTCCGTCCGCTTGGCAAAGGTCCGCGCGGCTTTCACTGGCTCATTCCTGGAGTGCTCGCAGGAACACCCGAACCAGGAATGATGCATGATCTGGACTACGATCTGTCCCTGCTACACGCAGCAGGAATCACGCTGCTTGTGACGCTAACAGAGACGCCTTTGGATGACGAGGCGCTGGCCGCTCAAGGGCTGAAGAATCTGTTCTTCCCGATTGTGGACATGCATGCGCCATCGCTTCGTGCGGCGTATGACTTGTGCGGACTGATTGATCTACAGCTCTCGCGCGGTGAGCGGATCGCCTTTCACTGCAAAGCGGGTCTAGGACGAACAGGAACGCTGCTCTGCTCCTATCTGATTTGGAAGGGAGAGCCTGCGGAAGCGGCACTCCGTAGAGCGCGCCGCGTCGAGCCAGCATGGGTTCAGTCCAAAGAGCAGGAAAAATTCCTAAGCGAATATGAAGGCTTCTGTTCAAAGCAGAAGCAAACGAACTAGTGACGGTGGCCAAAGGGAATCATTAGCCCGTCAGCTAGAACGCGCATAGCACCAACAGATCGTTGAAAGGAATGAGGTGAGTGTCATGGTGAACAAGCTAGAAACAACTCTTCAGAAGGTTATGGCCGAAGTTCCAGAGTGCGTTGCAGCCGGTTATGTTGACATGTCGACCGGCATGCTCCTCGCGGCTCGCACGATCGATTCCCACCCCCGAGAGGTTCTCGACCTGGTTGCCGCAGCCACTGCGGATCTGTTCCAGGGCAGCACGGTCAGCGCCATCGAGCGTCTGTTCCGCAAGTCGCGTGGCGTCAAGGACGACGGACACCACTACTTCCAGGAAATCGTGGTGTTCAGCGACAACCTCCTTCACGTCTTTTTGCGCGGACGCAAGAACAACGAACACGTTGTGACCTTCGTCTGTCGCAAGAGCGCCAACGTCGGCATGGTGCTCACCAAGACTCGCCTGGCCCTTCCCTCCATCGAAAGCGCTCTGTAACGCAAGCGGGCATCTCTGCCCGCGCCACCCTGCGCCAGTTCGATCGTGATCACGGAATCTGCGTGACACGATGGCGCTGGACGATTTTGGGAGACACTCTGATGAGCGCGGCGATTGGACTGTCTGCGATCGATTTCCTTCGCCTCTATATAATTGACCGACTGGGCTCTGCGGTCTTGCATGACGCCCGAAACGCCGTCCAAGCAATCATTGGCCACACGACGCTCATGCAAGCGCAGCTTGCCTCGCTGACCATCTCATCCGAGCTTCCGGGCAAGCTGCTGCTTGCAGCAGAGCGATGTGGACGCAGCACCAGCGACGTAAACACCATCTTTGCCATTCCCACCCAGAGACAGAGTACGGTGCGACTGACCGGACTGCTTCGCGAACAGCTTTCCTTTTTTCAAGGACTCCTGAGAGATCGAAACATTTTGAATGTTCAGCTCAATCAGAAAATTGATGGCGTTCGCATTCAGCAGCAGCCGTTTATACAGCTCATCCTGCTTTGGATCATCCGCGCACGCGACTTCATTCCCAGTGGCGGACAGATGGTGCTGCAAGTCCTTTCACAGAGTGAAGCCAGTACGCTGTCCGATTCCTTGGTTCAGGAACCCGACCGATTCATTCCGTTTCGCTTGCATGATGATGGTCCGCACTTCAGCAGGACAGCGCAGAGACAGCTGACAAACCCCACACCGGGTGTACCGGACGACGCAGAATCGATGCTGTGCTGGCTCTTTGGCTCGCTTCTGCAAGAAGTCCAGGCCGTTTGTGTGCTGGCTGCTGACAGCCCCACATTTCAGATGGATGTGCTGTGGCCCAAGGTCTATCTCCCCACGCAAGCTCGTTGATTCGCAGCGGTTCCGTGGTCTCGCTGTCTGCGATTCTCGGACGGTGAGCGCCCAAATCATGATACGATCGAGTTGCGGTCAACTTGCTCGCTTAGGTGCTCGCGCCAGGTCGCGGGCCACCTGCTTATCGCAACCATGTGATCGCTTATCAGGAATCAAGGAGAAGCCATGTCTAAATGGAACGTAGGATTGGCTGTCATGTTAGGGCTGCCACTGCTCGTCGGACTGGGTTGCAATAACTCGTCGATCGGTGGTGAAGGTCTGGATGATGCAGGTGTTGGTGAGGACTTGGCTTCCGCGCCCCCAAGCATCCCTGGATGTACCGGTGCCTGTGTCGTGAAAACGGACTGCCCGTCTTCGATGGGTCCGACGACGATCACTGGTACGGTCACGATTCCGTCCGGTCTGCTGCCTCTGTATAACGCAAAAGTCTATATCCCCAGCGGAACCTCACTTCCGCCGGCTCCGGTGAGCGGCGCAACGTGTGATCGCTGTGATGCCGCCAGCTCTGAGATCGCTTCCACCACCACGGACATCAACGGAAACTTCGTCCTGACCAATGTTCCGTCGGGCGCAAACATTCCGCTCATCATCAAGGTCGGCAAGTGGCGCAAAGTGGTCACCCTACCGGCCATTTCGGACTGCACCACCACCAAGCTTGCGTCGACGGATACGCGCCTGCCGCGCAACCAGAGCGAAGGAAACATTCCGCGCATCGCGCTGTCGGTCGGTAGTGCCGACGCGATGGAATGCATCCTGCGCAACAAGAAGCTCGGTCTGGATGACAGCGAGTTCACGACCGAAAAAGGAAATGGTCGCGTCAACCTCTACGCAGGTGCCAACGGCGTTAACAAGTTTGCCTCGAACCTCAATGGTGGCGCGGCCTTCACGACGATCGCGCCGTCTCCCGCCAAGAACTGGTGGGATGAGCTGACCAACTTGACCCAGTACGACATCCTCATGCTCTCGTGCGAAGGCAACGAGCTGATGACGTACAAGAGCGCACAAGCCATCCAGAACATTGAGACGTATCTCAACATGGGTGGTCGTGTGTTTGCCTCGCACTACCACTACGGCTGGATCAAGTACGCGGACGCCACCAAGCAGCAGCTCCAGAAGGTTGTGACGGGATGGAATCCGACGGCTGGACCCGATCCTGTCACCGATACCGTCGATACCAGCACCGCCAAGGGAACCGCGCTGGCGGACTGGCTGATGCTGCCGACTGTCTCTGGATCGACGACGAAAGGAAAGCTGTCCGTTGGTGGCGCACGCTACTCGGTCGCGAGCATCGATCCCAAGCTCACGCAGCGCTGGGTCTACTACAGCCCCACCACCGGCAACCCGATTCCGCAGTACTTTTCGTTTAACGCTCCCGTCGGAGCCCAGGCCAGCGCGCAGTGCGGTCAGATGGTCTTCACCGACCTCCACATCAGCGGAGGCGGAGCCGCACCGTATGACACCTCGCCGAGTGGAGGAACGTTCCCGACGAGCTGCTCGTCCACGACGCTGTCTCCGCAGGAAAAGGCGCTGATCTTCATGCTGTTCGATCTGACCAACTGCCTGACGCCGATCGTCGGCTAGCCTCCCGCAGCCAGCTACTCGTCATCCTCTTCGGAATCGCTGTCGCCTCCACCACCGGAGGCCCCCGACTTCACGTCCACCGGCGCTCCGTTTGCGACCGCAGCCAAGGCATCGTCTTCCTCTGCATCACCGGCAGGCGCAGCACCGGGACGACCATCGCGTAACATGCTGTTTTCTTCTTCTCCGTTGAGAAGCGCAATGCTCGGATGCACCTTCACTCCGACGTCCAGCAGCACCCGCTGCTCTATCCCAAAAGAGGAGTCCCCATCGTCCTCCTCCTCATCGTCATCATCCGAGCAGCCCGCCCACAGCAGCGAAGACAGCGCCAGCGGCAGCGCGAAGAACCGAGCGGATGACCGTAGCGACCAAGCGATACGAGACAGCGACATGGCAGGCCTCCATTGCGACGAAAAGTGATGCGATGATCGCTTCTTACGATAGGAAGGACTTTGTGCGCAAGACACGATCTGCGCAGTGATCACAAAAGCCGCGCTTACGGATTCACGGTGATCATCATCGGCGGCACGTTGGCGGTCAGCTCAGGCTGATAGTACGGATAGAGCAGCGCAGCAGGAACCTGCATCCGACCCGGAACATGCGCGGTCAGCGTCACTGGAAGCTGCAGCTCTTGCTGAGCAGAGAGCTTGCGCAGATACAGTGTCACGTAGCGCACAGAGATCTCGTAGCGCTCGATCTGACCTGTCTTCACCATGCGATCGAGAGGCTCTCGCTCGACGGTACATCCCGGCGGAATGCCGAGCTGTAGCAGCGGCATCATAAAGGAAGTCTGCGAAGACAGATGCGCGGTCTGGATCACGGACTGCTCACGTCCCACCACCGCAGTGGAAAGCGACGTTCGAAGCTGCACCGCTTGGGACAGCGCCGCTGCAGGCTGCGGAGCACGGTCTTCCGCAGTACGCGGCACGTAGTAGCGCGACACCAGCTGGAAGTCCGGCGCTCCCTGACCGACAAACTGGAGCGTGACTTGCTGCGTTCCCACACTGGATGCAGGCAGCGTCACCATCTGTAGGGCTTCCTGCTTGGCATGAATGGGAATCGACTGATGAAGCACACCCCCAAGCATCACCTTCACGATGCCTTCGGTGGGCTTTTCCAGCGCGCGCTGCGCAATCAGCGCCTTCAGCGCACGAATCGTCGCCTGCGTCGAATGCCACGTACCGAATGTGTCCTTCGCGGCCCGCAGATACTGAAGCGGAGCTGTCACTTTGTCTGGACGGACGTGCTGTAGCGCACTGGCCACCACCGCAGTCGTCTCCACAAGCGCTGACTTCCCAGCACCATACGTCGGCGTGGTAGAGGACGGAGCAAAGTACAGTCCTTCTGATCCAGTGTCTTGCTTGGCCTGCGTCCACAGGAGCCCAATAAGAGACGTTTTCTGCGCCTCTTTTTGTGGCGCTCTGTTCGGGTCTTTCACCGCAGTCTGCGCAACCGACACATCCCCAAGCAGCTCCGTCACCAGCGCCAGTGTGTACGGATCTTGACTAACCTGCGTGCGCAGCGACTGGAAAACATAGTCCTTGGCTCGATCGACCGCTTGCTTGTGCGTTCCTTTCGGATCGGTCCGGCGAATGCTCAGCGCGAGATACGCCGTGGTACGCAGCGTGTCATCCGCCATCGCATTGATCGCACCTTCCCGAATTCCGCTCTGATCAGGATCGAAGCTACCGTCGGATTTTTGCTGTGAGACAAGCCATTTCTGGGTGCGCTCAATCACCTGCGGATCGACCGGAAACACCTCCGCCATGTCCGCAAACTCTTCCAGTCCGTAGGCAGTCAAGATCTTGTGCGCAGGCGCATTCCCAAACCATGAAAAACCGCCTCCTTGCACTTCGTAGGAAAGCAGTCGCTGATACCCAGTCCCAAGGAATGCCTGCGCTTTGCGCTCGATCTCAGGACTGCTCAGCTGCGTCTTGCGCAGGTATTGCAAGATCAGTGCATTGGGATAAGTCGTCGATGAGGTCTGCTCAAAGCATCCGTACGGCATCCGCAGCAGCGCATCCAGACCTTCCATCACATGCGTGGCCGAGCTGGGATACAGCTTCAGCGTCAGCTCACGAGTCCCCGGAATCACCATCGCAGGAACAGAGACATTCCAAGACACCGGCTGGCCCATCAGTCTCTGCTGCGTGCTTTCGACGTGTTCCGTTCCATCAGGAAGCACTTCTACACGACGCTCCACCGCATCGCTGAGCACACTGCCACGAGCGGACACCCGCAGCACATTGCGTCCGACATGCTGCGCCTTGATGCGAAAGTAGCGAACGGTGGATTGCGAAGGAGCCAGCTCGATCGTCTCGTGCAGTGGACCCTGCGCGTCAAACCAGGGTGATTGCATCAGCGTCAGCGTGACCTTCTGCGGCACGTTCAGATGGTTGAAGATCGGAACCGGAATCGCCAGCTCATCATGCTGCGTGATCACCGCAGGTACATCGACATCGACAAAGAAGTCCTGCTGTACCGCGATTCCCATCATCAGGCTTCCCAAGCGACCATCTTGGGCAACAGCGTCGGCAAACAGCCGCCACGTTGTGATCGAGTCCGCCATCGTGACATCAAGCGAAGCCTGTCCCTTTTCATCGGTCAGCAGCTGCGGACGAAAGAGCAGCGTCTCTGGGAAGTGACTCCGCACGCTGTCCTTTTTCGCAGCCAGCGACTCGGTCACACTGCCAATACTGAGCGTTCTGCTCATCCTGTGGCCAGAGCCCATGAGCGCAGCACCATATGCAGAGCCATATGCGCAGCCGCAGCCAATCTGTGCTTTTGCAAACGCGTTTGAAGCGCTCACACCGACCACTTCGACACCATGATGTTGCGAAGGACAGCTGTGGCGGTAGCACAGATTGCTGGAAGGAAAGCGATCATCTGCGCTGCCAAATACGCCATCTGGACCCGCAGAGTAGATCACCGACTTTGATCGTAGTCTACCGACGCTGTGAGCACTCTTCCGAACCTGAATCCGCAGCGCGGTTCCCCACGGATCAACCAGTGAAATGTTGCCAAGCCGAGCCAGATCTTCTTCCGAAATGATCACGCTGCCATCAGATGCCCTGGGTCGATTTTTGGCATCTACATCATCAAGCAGCAGCTTGTTCAGCGCGCGATACACAGCGGTCAGCTTGAGATCAAGCAGCGAGTCTGCATGCTCTTCAAACGGAGGAAGATGGGAAACGAGGACCAAGCGGTCTGTCTGCACTGGTCGACGCCACGCATCCAGTCGCTCTGCATCGGAAAGGAGTCCCGCTTGCTTCATCAGCTCAGGCAGTCCGCTGCGATAACGCCATGCGCCACGCTGTCCAGCAACGCGCTCTCCCATTTGATCGGGATGCAGCTGTGCGAAGCGATGTACGGCACCAGACCAGCGCTTGTCGATCGCAGTCTGCGCTTTTTTCCGCGCTTCCCATGGGTCCGTCATCCAGCTGGCATTCCATGGAGCGACTGCACCACTTAGCAAAAACTGCGCGGCCTGCTGTTCTAGTGCAGACACGGACCCACGCTCTACCAGCGCATCCAGCGTCAGCTTGTTTGGAGAAAGCTTCCGTCGCTCACTTGCAGTCTTGGCAGCGGCTCCCAGCGTAAAGTATGCGCGCAAAAGACCAGGACGCAGCGGACGCAGCGCCAGCAGGGCTTCATCAATCATCACCACGCCAAGCGCCGCCGGAACACCGACTCCGGTCTGGGAATCCACCACCTGAAAGCGCAGTCGCGTCGCATCCCCTGGACGCAGCGGACGCAGTGCAGCTTCCCCCACAAGCTCTGCCTTTGCAGAGATCTGCAGCGAAGAAGGAGGCTCAACATAGACCAGCCGATCATGCCGCAGCTGCTTGCCATTTTCGCGAACCACGTAGGCCAATAGGGACAGCGTACCGGACGATCGCTCACGAGGAATCACCGTCGCAGATCCATGTCCTTTGGAGATCGGAACCACCAGCGTATCTTGTAGCTGTTCGCCCCGAATCACATCGACCAAGCAGTATCCTGATTCCACATCGGGCGCAGTCACAGACAACGCAAGAGACTCCCCGCGCGCATAGATCGCTTTGTCTGTTCGCAGCAGCAGACCACCTTCTGTACGAACCTTCATGCAGCGCTTTTCAACGATCGGAGACTGTCCCGGCTGCGTCACGCGCGCACTCACGGATAGCTCATCGTAACCACACGAGTCATTCCGCGTCCGCTCTGCGCTGCGACGTGGTGTGTACTCTGCATTCCCAAGACCAATTGCACTGGTGACAACCCGCTGAACCGGAGCATCCCCGAACTGCACTGCAATCGCCAGATCAGGAACCGGCGTTCCATCGGGACGTACCGCCAGAACATGAACCCGGTTGGGAACATCAGCAATCAGCTCGCCAGACTCTGCGGCCAGATCCAGCGTCAGTGCAGTGCTGGTCACCAAGATCTCTTTGCGAAACTCAGCCCGCTGCGCCGCTTCATCTTCCAGCTTTGCGTGTAGGACAAGTTGATGATCCCCGGAATCGATGGATGCCGGAATCGGGAGCCGCAAAGACAGCTGACCTTGCTCGCTCAGCTTGCCAACCAGCGTCGGAAGCTCACGCAGCTGCGGACCGCCTACCTGCTGAAGAGATGCCGTGATCGTGACCGATCCATCGCGGACTGGCTTGCCTTGCACATACTGACCACTGACAGAAAGACGCAGCGCTTCACCTGGCGCGACATGGCTCTGCTCGGTCGTCAGATCGATCCGCAGCTTGGGCAGTACGTAGCGCGAAACCTCTACAGAAAGGGAGGAAGGAGGCGCGGGCGGCGTGTCCTTTTCCGTCACAAGCTCGGCCTGCACTGTGTACGATCCGAGCAGCAGCTCATCCGCGAGCGGAACATCGACGGATGAAATCCCGAACGCAGAGATCGCGCGCTCACTGCGATGAATGATGTTTCCGCGCGGATCTTTTACGGCAAAGCGCGTCGTTCCCGATTGCAGCGGACGACCATCTTGCGCACGCATCGTCAGCGATCGCAGATGCAGCACCTGTCCGGGCTGATACAGCGGCTTGTCGCTCTGCACCAAGATCCGCGCCGCCGGAGCCAGGTTGACGCGCTGCTCCTCGACATGCTGCTGTCCTGCAATCTGACTGCGAATGCGCAGCGTATACGTTCCAGCAGACCAGCTTGGCACCACAAAGTGTGCATCGAGAGAGCCAGCCGCATCGGTGATTCCTTCTGCAAGCTGCTGGGTCTTTCCGTTTCCCGACAAGCTGATCTGCACGCTGACACCCGAAAGGGGAGCACTGTGCTGTTCCGATTGCGACTCATGCGCAAAGATCCGCAGCGCCGCTTCTGTCCCAGGCGTCAGCGAGGAGCTACCACGAGCCAGCACGCCCAGCGCACCTTTGATCTCTGTGGGGGACGGAATCTGCGCATGAAGAGACAGCGGTCGCGGCGAAAGGAATGCAAAGAGACAGACTCCCAGCACAAGGCCCGGAAGCACTCGCAGAGATCGCAGCGATCGAGGTGGCGCACTCATACCCAGCACAGACATGCGCGCGGCTGACAGGTTCCCAGAAAAAAGCAGCAGGGAGGCTAAGGGAGCGAAACTCGCAAGATGTTTCCGAAGTGAAGCAAGCGTAGATCAAGACAGATGCAGCATCGCAAGTTCCTACAGCGAGCTGGCACACTTGACCGCAGGCTGAGACTGACAAACTCCCGACGGTAGCGGAGCATTCGCTTGGCGATCTTCAAAGAACTTGAGGACATCGTCTACCGAGTTGGTCAGCGACTTGACGTGATCCGCGCCCAGGCACTGCAGATACTGAATCCGAATGCCTTGTGAACACCACTTGGCTGACACCGGATCGTTGGCAGGAGGCGGAACCGTCGTGTCTTTGTCGCCGGTCACATACAAAAGAGGAACGCCCGGATTCATCGCCGGTCCCATCGTGGACGGACTGTTGTAGTGAAGCAGACAGCTCCACGGATCGCTCTTTTGTCCACTGAGCAGCGTATCCAGAAACTGCGGCGTAAAGATCTTGGCCGGATCGGTCACGCTCTTGATTGGATCGTTATAGCTGCTGTTACAGTAGTTCTTTAGCTGCGTCAGCGCGAGTCCATCCCACGGAGTAAGCAGCGCAGTGTTTACCATCACGCTGTAGTAGTCGCTCCATGCGTACGCGATCGCTTCACCCAAGTTATACGTCGGTGCAGTGCTCGCAAAGTTCTGCTTGGCCGTTTCGCGCAGATCACTGGGCGGAGACACCGCAGCCGCTGCTTTGATCGAAAATTCCGGCGCATAGATGGGCTGCATTGCGGTCACGTACTCCACCGCTTGCGCACCTTGGGAATGCCCCCAAACATAGATGTCTTTCGTCGCGGTGAGCGACTCATTGCTCGCTACATACTTCTGCGCAGCACGCACCGCATCAAGCGACACCAGCGCGGTGGGTTCCATCAGCAGATACGGCGTCACGCTGGTGGAAGGCTGTCCCAAGCTGCGCTGATTCAGATAGTCAGGAAACACCGCGATGTAGCCTGCCGACGCTGCGATCAGCGAAAAGATCGTCATGGGAGCCGTCAGATCCGCCGATTTTGCAGAGGGAGCACAGCCATCGGTATAGCCCAGCGTTGGATGCAAAAACAGCAGCACAGGGAACTGCTTGTTTGTGACCTTGGGCCACGACACCATCGCGGTTGCATCGACCAGCTTGCCGCGATCTTGGGTCTGATAGCGAACCACCGCCGTCTGTACATCGTAGTTTACTGCGTGATGTACGTTGAGCTGAGAGCCAAGAAACGCCGCGACCTCCAGTCCCTGAATCACCAGCTTGGGAACCGCAAGCAGGTTTCGGGAATACTCCAGAACCGTTCCCATGTTGCTGGTGGGAAGCCAGGTATACGGACTCTGTCCACAGATCGCAGGACTCTGTGAACTCCATGCGGGGTACCCGGAAGGAGCCGTGTCAGGACTCCCACCATCGCCCATATCCAGCTCACCGACTCCGCTGTCTGCGGGTGATCCATCACAGGCAGACAACACCGCAAGCGACGCAAACGCCGTCGACAAAAGCCACAACTTCATGGTTCCCCCCTTGGCCAAGCTGCGAACGTGTCCCAAGCGACCCTCATCGATCGGGGACACGCTTCATCATACGCCGAAGAGGAGCGAACCCCTTAGTGCCAGGTCGAAGCCACGATCAGCACAAACAGCAGCAGTCCACCAAACAGCAGCAGCAGCGCAAACCAGTCTGGACGAAAGCGAGCGCGCAGATCTGACAGCTTGGCGGCCTGCTCTGGCGACTGGCCATCATCGGGATCGGGAATTGCCAAGGCCAGCTTGCGCGCGCGTCCAAAGTGACCAGCCCGATGCGCAGCGAGCGCTTGGTTTAGCTTTTCCTCAAGCGAAGAGGGATCTTGGGAAGACACCCTGTCTGTGTAAAGGACTTCGACCCGTCCGTCAACGTCAGAAAACCGATTGGGCACTGCACGGTCACAAGGCGCTATCTGATTGACCTTTCCCGCAAATCTGGGCGTAGACGATTTGTCGATTGGCTTGTGCTACGATCACACAAGGCAGCACATGTGCGTCGAGTGTGCCGGCGGATCAGTGACTCGACGAAGAATCCCCATGCACTGCGATCATTTTGGCAACAACTCGCATAAAAGCAGCAGTCAAATCAGCCAGTTAGTCTGTCATGTATTGATGAGTATGTATCAGCACAAGATAGGATCACAATGAGTAGTAGTGCGCTGGACATCACAGCCATTGTGCGCCGTCTCGGGCAAGTGATGGAGCAGGATCCGCTGGCGATTCCGCTCGTTGCTGAGCCCTGGGTCAAAGATGGCTGGAAAGACGGCAAAGCACTGACCGCTCTGCTCGATGGACTGCATCAAAAGGCGCAGCCACCGACGAAGAGTCAGCTCTTCCACGGTATAGATTTTTTCTATGATTCGGTGGCCAGGCATGCGGCAGCGATGCGAGATCGGCACGCACTTCGCTGGCTGGACCCGCAGCGCGGCTGGCAGAGTCTCAGCTACGGCGAGCTGCTGACGCAGTCGAGTCGACTGGCCCCAGCCTGGCTGCGGAAGGGAGTCGCACCGGGCTGCAAGCTGGTGGTGCTTGGCGATGTGGGACCGCGCTGGCTGCTGCATGTGATGACCGCGATTCGTCTCGGTGCCGCGCTGTGTATCCTGCCAACATCAGGAATCGACTACGCGCTGCGTAGGATGGCTGCGCTACAGCCCGATCACATCATCTGTGAATCGGTGATGCTGCCGCTTCTGCGGACGCGACTGCCCAAAGAGCTCGTCGCCAAGCTGCTCTGGGAAGAGCCTGTTGCGGGAACAAATCACAGCGGTTCCCACACCTATCCGCCCGATGCTCCGCTGCTGCTTTCCTACTCTGCGGTTCGGGAACAGACTACCAAGCCCGTCGCTGTTTCAGCAAAGACCGTACACCTCGGAGCGCTCCGTGATGGACTCCTGTTCACGCTCCGTCCGGGGGATCACATCGCGTATCCGTTTGCCGATCTGCTGACGCATCAGCCGATCTTGCTGCTGTGTACGCTGCTTGCGGGAGCCACTTGGGTTCACATTCCGCCCGAGGAACTACGAAAGAATCCGCGCACGCTTGGACAAGTTCCGCTGCGTGTACTGGGAATCACAGAGAGCCTGCGCGATCTGCTGTTGCGGACCCCAAGCGGACTGCTGACAGAACTTCTGCTCTGGTTTCGCAATCCCGAAGAGCCAGCGCGACTTCCGGCGTGGGACAAGCTGCTCAAGCTCGCTCCGTTTGCCAACATTCATCACCTCAACATGGTGTTTGACAGTGCAGCGGGCGGCAGTGTGCTGTGTTCAGAGCGTTCCTTTCGGCGAATCCATGGCAGCGTCCTGCCGACGCTGGGTGTTCCGTTTGAGCTGACCCTGACCGCCAAAGCGGGACCACGCTCTCTGTCCGGAACAGGGGTCTTTGCACCCGCGACACAGCAGCCAGGCTACATTGTCCTGTCCAAGACCAGCGACGCATATTTCTATGGCGGAACCCAGACTCCTCGCCGTGCGGGCCGGGTCTATGCATCCGCAGATGTGATCGCGCTGGTCGGTGCAATTCCCGGTGTGGAACAAGCCGCAGTGGTTGCGGTTCCATCGTCTGAAGTGGTCGGTCTGTGGCAGTTTGTCCTGCTGCTGTTTTGTGGCGGAATTCCGGCTCTCGATCTGCATCCCGAGCAGCACAGCAAGCTGCGTGACTCCGTCGAGCAGAGAATCCGAAATCAGCTTGGCGCAGAGCATCTTCCCGACCACATCGAGATCTATTCCTTGTCGGTTCGTCGCAAAGAAACACCACAAGGAGAGGTCGATCCAGACTGGGTTCAGACTCAGTTTGCAAGTGGACTGCTCCAGCGAAAGACAGAGCTTGCAGCCTTTCGCACGCTCAGCGCACTACGCGCAGCCGCCCAGCGAACCCCGATTGGAAGACTGACCGCGAGCAGTGATCCGGGTGCTCCGATTGAACACGATGACAAGGACGAATCCGATGCTTGATCTTTCTCTGATCGATCGCGATCTCACCGAACTCAGTGCGCAGGAACTACAGACCACCGACGAGCGACTTGCCAAGGTCATGGGACTGAGCGCAGCCGATCGATTCGCAGAAGCAGCGGAAGCAGCGCAGGCTCTGTTCGAAGGAGGAACCTACGATCTGCGCGTGACTGGTCCGTTTCTGTTTGGCGTGTACCTTGAAAAAGGAATGGAAGTCATTCCAGAGATCTTGGGAGTACTCGTCCGCATCCTGTCCAGCAGCTACGCAGTCTGGGGTCCGCAGCCGAAAAAACAGATCCACGCAGACAACATGCTCAAGTGGCTTCTGTCGACGATACTGCGTGACTTTCGGATGCATGAAACAGGACAAGATGACATCTGGAAGCAGTGGAACAGCGGATCAGAGTTTACGATTGCAGAGCGTCAGGGACTCAAGCTGATTCCTGAGCTGCAAGAGCGCATGGTACACCAGCTTGGGAATGCCAAAGCCCTTCCGTATCTTCTACAGCTTGAGTCGATGCTACGGAAGATGGAGATCTCTGCGCAGAGCACACGACCACGAATTGGCAAAGGTCGCGATGATCTGCTGAGCGTCAAGCTGGGAGGCATCGAGCCACCACCCAGCAGCGACGAAGGAAGCAGCGAAAGCGCCGGTGCATCAGGGGATGAAGAACGAAGCGAGGACGACTCCTCATCCAATTCCCAGTCATCCTCCGGTTCCTCTTCCAGTGAGTCATCACCGAGCGCGACATCGTCTCCTGCTGACACGGACTCCGATTCGTCGTCTTCCAGTTCCTCTTCCTCTCAACGTGAAGACAGCGAAGCGCAGTCGCAGACATCCAGTTCATCTAGCGCATCAAGCAGCGAAGAATCGAGCGCGAGCGACGATGGAAAAGCGGATGAAGAAGCCGAACAGCGCGCACAAAAAGAAGCCGAAGCGCGTGCAGAGCAGGAGCGAGCAGAGCAAGAGCGCGTCGAGAAAGCCGCAGAAGTTGCAGCCATTCAAGCCGAAGAGAGCGCAGCAGAATCAGAGCCCGCCGCCAAAGGTGCGCGGACCATCAACATCGCTGAAAATGAGCCGTTCCGACAGCTTCGCCGCAAGCTCGCCGCGTTCCAAAAGCTTGTGTCATCGGGCGATCATGAGCGCGCCGCGATCGTTGCTCAAGATCTGCTCTACACGCTGGATCACTTCGATCCGCGACTGTATTTGCCGACGATGTTTCGCAAGTTCTTCCGTGTCCTGAGCTTGGTCGGAAACGACCTGACTCCGCACATGACAGAGCGAACCGATCTATCCTACAAAGCGATGCTCCAGCTGTATCAAGTGGATCTGGACTACTTTGTGCGTGGGTCCACAGGGAAGCGCAAGTAGTGCATGGCAGAGCAGCCGCGCGACCCCAAGCGTCCGCCGATTCCTTCTGCTGTCCAAGCGAAGACAGACAGCAAAGCTGCGCCCTCTGCATCCGCAGCCAAACCGGCCCAAGCAGCCAAGCCAGCACCTCATCTTCAGTCGCTGGGAGAGTCTACCCAAGAAGCGCTACCGCTGGTCATGGTGGACTTTGGGACGGAAGCACTTGCGGCGATCAACAATGACCAAACACTGATTCTGTCAGCGAAACAGGAGGTCACGCAGCCCGCGCGGCCCAAGACGGTCGCGCCAACAGAGAGCACGCTCATCATTGCGCGTGATGACAAAAAGAACGCAACTCCCGCGCCGAAAAGTGAGCCCACGCTGATCAAGACCGCCATCAAGCCAGCGCTGAAGCCGGAACCAAAACCGGAAGCGAAGCCGGAATCAAAACCGGCGCACAAATCGGAGCCAAAACCG
>ERZ724514.314-NODE-314-length-21822-cov-8.589976_pt1 | contig 21822 bp, 26 predicted proteins | sample MGYA00376047_ERZ724514 | MGnify/ENA primary metagenome ERZ724514 (study PRJEB28724, sample SAMN07190883) | activated sludge metagenome | isolation source: activated sludge of sewage treatment plant in Hong Hong | place: Hong Kong | collected 2016-03-17 ...
GTTTGGCGCACTGGAAGCGCGTTATGGGCGTCTCTGCGGCGAAGCAGGTGTTCGAGCAGGCCCCGGAATCTGTTAGGACGTGGATCAAAGATAGGAGTTGGAAGTGATCGGACTCGAAGAAGAAATAAAATTCCTTGAGGGTGAAATCGACAGGCTGGAAATTGAGATTATGCCTTTACGTCTCAAGCAGCACGGCTATCAGGTTTTGCTTGACCGGAAGAGGCAGGATCAAGGACTTAGAAAATTGTTTGAGTTGTGCGGTGTTTACGAGGGAACTAGGGTGCTGGTGACGCTCAACGGAGAGGCGGAAGCTTTGTATGAAGTGAGCGGAGTTCTGTATTCAACAACATCCAAAATGATCCGCGTCAAAGGAATCCGGCTTTTGAAGTCCGGACACAGGCCAAAATATTGTTATGAACACTCCGACCTGGGAAGCATTGAGTGGTTTGCAAAAAATCACAAGCGAAAGCGACAATGAAAAAAGAAATGAAGCATTGCAATCGACATAGATACTGAATAGATACTTAATAGATACTGGAATGGAATAAAAGAATGAATCTAAAGACCGCCATGCTTGAAGCGCTCGTTCAGGAGTGGGAAGGAAACGCGCGCATGAACAGAGTCGTTGAACTGGCGTGGTCCATGGCCGGAAAGAAGCCGGCTGACGACGTGCGCAAATACACAGACCTTGCCGCCGCGGTCCGCGCAAGGCACATCGAAGGTCTGACGACGGTTCGTATTTTCGTCGGCCGGTATCTGCCGAAAATGGGAGACGCATTGCTCGATCGTCGCCCGCGAGAATCGTGCATTGCCGCCGGGTTGCGCGACCTTGGAGGGGGCGCAACGACGACGGTCAGGGTAAAGTCGCGGGAGCTTGGGAAGAAACACGACTGGGCGACGTGCAAATAAAACCGAGAGCGAAGATGAGAAAGCAGCGAGTTGAACGGAAGGCCGATGTCTCGGAGCCGTTCTGGGCGAAATCGCTGGCGCAGCCGTTCAGCAAGAAAGCGCATCGCTTTTCTACGCCAATCATGGGATACAGGTCAGCAAGGTGCGGGATTTTCGTCGACGAGAGGCTTCTCGTGGCGGCCGACAATCACACACCGAAGTGCCTGGTATGCGAAAAACTGAACGTCGGGCTAGGATAGATGAACGATCCATTCACCCTTGTTGGGCAGATCAGAATGGCCAGGGGTGTCGTGTTCCGGAAGGCTCCACAGCGGCCACCAAAAGCCTTCCCTGAACTCCGGGCAACCTCTGCATCATCTCAAGTGCTGGTGTTCCTGCGCAATGCTGGCGGTTACCACCGGTGCTGCGAAATCCTGGCCGGCACTGGCAGGAGTCATTCAGCGGTGTCGTGGGCGCTGCTGTATTTGAGGGCTCGCGGGCTGGTTGAGAGGGTTCCCGACGCGGCGCGCAATTCTCGGTATCTGAGGTACAAGGCAAAATGAGCATCACGGCGCAGCAAGAGAAATTTGCCCAGGGAGTGGCGGCAGGAAAAAGTCATGCCGAGGCGTATCGGGCGGCTTATCCGAAATCACTGAAGTGGTCTCCGCAAGTGGTGGCCAATAACGCCTACATGCTGACTCGCCATAGCGATATTTCAGAGAGGATCGAACAAATCCGGACGGAGCTTGCGGAAAAAGGGTTGTGGGCTCGCGAGCAGTCTGTCAGAGCCCTTGTTGGCATTGTCAGCGCTCAGGAAAAAGCGAGCGACGTGATTGCCGCGGTGAAGGTGCTCAACGAGATGCACGGGTACAACGCGCCCGTCAAGGTTGAGCACGGCGGGAATGCGCTGACGGAACTGTTTGCGGCGTTGAGCGGTAGGGTATGTGGGCCGGTGGCCAATCCGGCGGACGTTCCGGACGAGGAAGAAGGGTGATGCTTGAAGAGCTAACTGAGCAGAACATGGTTCGTCTGCTTGATGATCCGCAATGGCGGCTATTCAGTGGACGCCTATACCAGATTATCGTCAAGGGAGACGACGATGATGCGGGGCTGGTTCTGCCATTCCTGCCGAACATCGCGCAGCGTCGATTGCTGGCCGCGTTGTGGAATCGCAACCTGGTGCTCAAGGCCCGGCAGCGCGGCATCACGACACTTATCGCCATCCTGTGGCTCGATACTGCGCTGTTCAGCACGGAGCCCGTGCGCTGCGTCGTCATCGCGCACGAGAAAGACGCTGCTGAGTCGATATTTCGCGACAAGGTGGTGTTCGCCTACAACCGGCTACCGGATATCGTGCGGGCACAATTCCCTCTGGAAAAGAAGACCACGACAGAAATCCTGTTCGGTCACAACGGGGCGTCGATCAAGGTGTCGACGTCGGCCAGGTCTGGTACAGCGCACAGGCTGCACATCAGCGAGTTCGGGAAGATTTCGGCGAAGTATCCCGGCAAGGCTATTGAAGTGGTGTCAGGGTCGATACCAGCGGTGCCGACGACTGGCGTGGTGGTGATCGAATCGACCGCGGAGGGGCAGGACGGAAAATTCTACGACATGACGCAGCGCGCGCTTGCGATGCACGACGCTGCGCGTGTGTTGACGCCGAAGGATTACCGATTCCACTTCTTTGCATGGTGGGACGCCAGGGAGTACGAACTTGACCCTAGCGGGGTAGCGTTCTCGCCGGCTGATAACGCCTACTTCTCGATGGTGGAATCGAAAATTGGCCGCCCAATCAGCCCGCGTAAGCGGGCGTGGTACGTAGTCACCAGGCAGTCTGATTTTTCAGACGATGCGCCGCTGATGTGGCGCGAGTATCCGTCGTTCGCCGAAGAGGCGTTCCAGGCCAGCACCGATGGATGCTACTACGCGGAGCAGATCACGGCCGCGCGCAAGTCTGGGCGCATCGTTCAGCAGCTTCCCGTGGTGGCCGCGCCTGTCAATACGTTCTGGGATCTCGGTCGGGGCGACATGACTGCGATCTGGCTGCATCAGCGCGTGGGGCCAGAGAATAGATTCATCCGGTACTACGAGGCCAGCGGAGAGGATTTGACGCACTACGTCGTATGGCTGCAGTCACAGGGCGTTATTTTCGGCCGGCACTACCTGCCGCATGACGCGGAACACAAGCGCATGGGCACGAGCCCGGATACCAACCGGTCGCTCAAGGAGCAACTGGAGGCGCTGATGCCTGGGCAGCGCGTCGAGGTCGTTCCGCGGGTGAGCAATCTCACTGCGGGAATTCAGGCGACGCGCAACGTGTTTTCTACCTGCTGGTTCGATGACACCCTTTGCGGGGATGGAATCAAGCGGCTGACCAATTACCGAAAGCGATGGGACCGCGTGCGCGGCTGCTGGATGGCGGAGCCGGAGCATAACGACGATTCGCACGGAGCCGATGCGTTCCGGCAGTTCGGGCAGTTGGCTGATTCTGGCGAAGTGTTTTCGGTGGCCCAGCAAAGGGGATCGACGTTCAGGCGCCGCGGGTCGGCGATGGCGGTGTGAGCGTGAGGGACAACTTGTGACGCGATCCGAATTCGGCGCAATGATCCGAGAGTGGAGAATGAGATTCGGGAAGTGGCCTGGTCAAGACGTGACACCTACAGCCGGAGTGTTTCAAAGAGGGTTTGAAGCCGGACTAGCCTATGCTCGGAAAGAGGCGGCGCATGATTCACGGCATGCTCAAAGCGACAGCCGAATGAATGCGCAGTAGGCGGCGGTGCTGGCTGATGTGAAAAAGCCGCCCGCAGGCGGCTGGTTGAACTGCTCAGTTTGTTTGGCCAGCCCTTGAGCTTGCTGGCATTGCCCCGTCGGAGAATGTCCGGGCCAGACGCCAACGCGGTCCCCGCTGGCAGGTATCGGCTTCTTCGATCTGCGCAGCCGCTGCGCTCCTTGGCGGGGGTTGCTCGCCCGCCCGGTGAGACTACGAGGTGATGGACCCCTCGTACTTCGTGCCGCGCAGGGCGGCCTGAGCAGCACGCAGAATACGCTGGTACTCGGCGTATTCTTCAGGGGCGTGGCGTTCGATGACGCGATGCTCGCCCGCCTCGTCTGTGGCGTGCATGAAGCTGCCGCCGTTCTTGCGCGCGGCCGCCCATGCCGCGCTGTATGCGGCGTCTGCGCTTTGCTGCTGGCTTGCCACCAACAGGCCATCAAACCCGTTTTCGCGCGCCTTCGCGCAGGCTTCGGCCGCGCTTCCGGCGATGACGAACGTAGCGCGCTCGTAGTCCGTATTTCCTTCCGGGGTCCAATACGCAGAATTTGCGTCGATCACTCCGAAAACTTTGTTCATCTCAATCTCCTTGTTCAGATGGCCCATTGTGGGCCGGTTTCTAGGTTTTGCCTTGGGCGGCAAGCTTGCGGCTGCTCTTGATCAGGAACAACTCGAACAGCCCGGGGTGCATTCGCCTGGTTCCCCACTCCCAGTGCTGCCAGGAGCGAAGCCCGGAGTAGATCAGTGCGCCCGCCTCTGACTGCGACAGGCCTGCCGCCTCGCGAGCTTGCAGGATCGATTCGGGTGAGGGATTCGCTGCGGCCGTCTGGGCTGCGCCGCGGTTCGGGTGATTGGTCATCAAGCGTGGTCTATCCACAGCCATGATAATACGCCCATTGGGCGCATTGTCAATGGGTGCGCCAGCCGTTTTCCGGAACGACCGAACCATCCATCCCTGCTGGAATAGACAAGCATGGCACCCTGCGCGCATCTCATCAGGGATCTCGCAATGGGTGCCACTCTCGATCCGCGGAAAGCACATCTGGTCCGCCAGCACGGCGACATCATCGCAATCTATACCTGGGTGAACGACGAGCGCGCGCTGGTGCTCATCCCGGCGCATCGCAAACCCGGCAACCCATGGTTCATCGTCTGCGAGTCGGCAGCCTACCGGTACGACAATCCGCACTACCTGGCCAAGCAGTCTCGGAAAGCCGCTGAGGTTATCGGTATGGACGAGACACAAGCCGCCTGGTTCAAGATCGCCACGATCATCATTGAGGGCCTGGGCGACCTGATCCGCATGCCGTCGGCGCCGGAAAAGGAGTTGATGTCTGCCCCGATCGGGCACATGGAAATCCGGGAAGACGGCGAGCTGATGACGGGCCGCGACATCGTTTTGGAGAAGGACGAGCCCGAGTATGCCTAGCCTATCGTACCGCCCCGTCCGCGGCCGGGCCTCTGGTGACCAGTACTCGGACTGGCTGGACGGCGATGCCCCACCGCAGGACGCTGCTCCGTCGCATCCGATGGACTCTGACGAGATGAGGGAAGAGCATCGGCGCATCCTCCAGTGGTTCTACCTGGAGCGCGACAAGCAGTGCGAAAACCGACTGCAGATGTCGATGGACGCCGACGCATACGATAACCGCCAGTGGGAGCCGGAAGACACCGAAGTGCTCGCCGACCGAGGCCAGATGCCGCTCGTCTACAACGAGGTCGCCCCAGCGGTGGACTGGTTGATCGGCACCGAGCGACGGACGCGGGCCGACTGGAAGGTGCTGCCGCGCTCCGAGGATGATGTTCAGGGCGCCGACGTTAAGACCAAGGCCTTGAAGTACATCAGCGACGTCAACCGGGCGCCTTTTGCCCGGTCGCGCGCCTTCGGAGATACGGTCAAAGTCGGTGTCGGGTGGGTCGATGATGGCGTCCAGGACGACCCTACGCAGGAGGCGCTCTACAGCAAGTACGAGGACTGGCGCAACGTGCTCTGGGACTCGTGCGGGTACGAGCTTGATCTGTCCGACTCGCGCTACCTGTTCCGGTGGCGGTGGGTCGACGAGGACATTGCCCTGGCCATGTTCCCGGACCGGGCGCGCGCGATCCAGGCTGCGATTGAGGACGTGTCGGCCTACGACAACGACAGCGAGCATGAGGACGACCCGTGGTATCTCGGAGAGCCTTTGTCAGGCTCTCGCACGGGCGTCGTCAGGGCGGCAGGAACCGGGGTCAGCGCCGATGCTGTACGCCGGCGGGTGAAGTTGATCGAGTGCCAATACCGCAAGCCGCTGTCGGTGCCGATCGTCACCGACGGGCCGTGGAAAGGGACGATTCTTCCCGAGAGCTTCCAGCAGCAGTACGAGGCGGTTCCTCGCGTGATGATGCGCGTCCACTTCGCTGTCTTCACCGAGGCGGCGATGATTTCCTGGGCGCCGTCCGGGCTGCGCCACAACCGGTTCACGCTGACTCCGATCTGGTGTTACCGGCGCGGCCGGGACCGGCTTCCCTACGGCGTGATTCGCCGGGTGCGAGACATCCAGGCTGACATCAACAAGCGGGCATCCAAGGCTCTCTGGTTGATGAACACGAACCAGATCATTGCCGACGAGGGTGCCGTCGAGGACTGGGATCTGGCGCGTGAGGAAGTCAATCGGCCGGATGGTGTGATCGTCAAGCGTGCCGGAAAGCAGTTTGATATCCGACGCGACACGGACGCGGCCAGTGCCCAGGTCGAGATGATGACGCTCGGCAGCCAATCGATTCAAAAAACGATGGGCATCAACAACGAGAACTTGGGCCGGCAGACGAATGCAATCAGCGGCGCGGCGATCGAGGCGCGCCAGAATCAAGGCGCCGTTGGAACAACCGAGCCCTTTGACAATCTGCGCTACGCCATCCAGGTGCAGGGCGAGAAGCAGTTGTCCCTCGCTGAGCAGTTCATGAGCGAGGAAAAAGTCATCCGGCTGACCGGCGAGAAGGGAAAAATCGACTGGCTGAGGATCAATCAGCCCGAAGTGCAGCCGGACGGATCGGTGCGCTACCTGAACGACATGACCGCCAGTCGGGCGGACTTCGTGGTGAGCGAGCAGGACTATGCCGGGACGCTCCGCCAGGTCATGTTCGACTCGCTCAACAAACTGTCCGCCAAACTCCCTCCGGAAGTGTCTCTTCGCGTCATGGCCATCGCCATGGAGTTTTCCGACCTGCCGAACAAGGATGAAATCGTCGAGGCGTTCCGGAAAGTGACCGGAGAGGGGGCGGAATCGACCCCTGAGCAGCAGGAGCAGGCGAACGCGCAGCGCGAGGCCATCGAGGCGCAGCGCGAACAAGCCATGCTGGCGCTCGAAGAGCAACGCGCGAAGGTGCGCGAGATTAACGCCCGTGCAGCGCAGATCGAGGCCGAGAACGCGGCCGGCGGCGCAGGGCTGGCGGCGCATGTTCGCAGCCAAGCGGCAGACCAAATGGATGTGCTGGCGGAACAACTGCGCCAGGCCCAGGCGGAACTGGCAAACCGGACGATGCAGATTCAGCGCGACGCCGATGTGCGTATTGAGGTCGCGCGAATCGCAGCCGAATCGAAAGAGCGGATCGCGGAGATTCAGCGGGCGAGCAATGCCAAGCTCGACGGATTGAAGGCAAAGATGGATTCATAGCCTGCGGCACAGGCAGGGAATTTCCTCGGAAATCACAGGAGGCGAAGCATGGCGCGCAAGAGCAACACGATAGGCATTGGCGATGAGAATTGGCAGGCCGAATCCGATCTGCGAACGCTGATCGAGGCAGAGCAGATCGAGAAGGACCCGAAGCGGTTCAAGAAGGCGAAGGAGCTTGCCAAGAACCGGCTGCTCGAAATGGCCTCGATCGCCGGCGACACAGATTGACCACAAATTGCCCACAAATTGCCCACAAATTGCCCACAAATTGCCCACAAATTAACCACACAACGACAGGACAGGATATGGCCAGCATCAGTTTGGACGAACAAACGTCTGCGACGCTCACGGATGCGGAACTCGAAGCGATCAAGGATGATGGGTACAGCGAGGACGAGCGGCAGGCGTTGGCCTCGATCGCCGGCGACACCGAAGGCGAAGACGACGGGCCGGAAGATGATGACGACGAGGACGAAGACGACGACGAAACCGAAGACGAAACCGGAGAAGACGCCGCCCAGCAGCAGGAGTTCAGGCCCAGCTACCAGGCGGCGCTACCCGAAAACTTCGATGCCACGCTGGCGGCGATCAACGCTGAGGCGTCGAGGCTCGCCACGCAGTTCCGCGATGGCGAAATCGACTTCGACGATTACACCGCCGCTGTCAATGAGGTCAACGCGCACCGCGACGCACTGACGGCGACGAAGATCAAGGCCGAGATTGCGGCCGAGATGCAGGCGCAGGACAGCCAGCAACGGTGGCGATGGACGGTGGAGCAGTTCATCGCCCGAACCGCGGCCGATGAGAAGATCGACTACCGCACCGACGCGGCCAAGCTCAAGGACTTTGATCTGTTCGTCAAGGCGCTGGCCTCCGACGACGCCAACGCCAGCCGTCCGTCCGAGTGGTTCTTAGCTGAGGCGCACAAGCGCGTCAAAGCGCTGCACGGGGTTGCCACTACCGCACCGTCGGCCGACACGCGGCAGCAGACCACCAAGCCGACGAGTCGAAAGCCTGACCTGAAAGCAGTACCCAAGACACTGGCGCACGTACCGGGAAGTGACGGCAGCGGCGATGTCGAAAGCGAATTCGCCGACGTCTACAGGCTGGAAGGCCTGGAATTTGAAACCGCCATCGCGCGCATGTCGCCTGCGCAACGGGAGAAATTCGCGCGTGCCGGATAACCAAGTTCAGTCGACGATCACGGTCGACGTCGAGGTAGGCGAAATGCTGATGATCGGCGAGACGGTGGTCGTCGAAGTGTTGGCCAAGTCCGGCCGGCACGCGCGCCTGAGACTGCGGGCGCCTCGCGAGGAAAAAATCGAGCGGAAATCTTCGCGATTAATCCCAAGCATGGCAAGGTAATCGACGCAAGCAACAAAGAGCAGTGGCAGTGGCGCGCAGGAGTGCTCCATGAACGTGAAACTTATCGTCATAGGAGTGTCTCATGGCACGCACCATCATCGGCGTCAACGACGCCAAAGCAGTCAAGCGGTATGCCGGTCTGCTGGCGTACGACGAATCCCAGAAGTCATACTTCAATCAGCGCTTCATTGGTCGCGGTGCCGAGTCGGAAACCCCGATCCAACTGCTCACCGATCTGGAGTCCGACGCCGGCGAGATGATTTCCTACGATCTGCTGGCCGAACTCAAAATGGCCCCGATTGAGGGCGAGAACAACCTCGAAAACAACGAGGAAGCGCAGAAGTTCTTTACCGACACGATCTACATCGATCAAGCCCGGTGCGGCGTGAATACCGGCGGCCGAATGACCCGCAAGCGCACCCTGCACAACCTGCGGGAGAAGGCTCGCCGGCAGCAGTCGAGCTGGTGGGCGCGCCTCAAGGACGAGATTCGCTTCATCTATCTGTCCGGCGCGCGCGGCGTCAACGCCAATTTCCTTGTGCCGACGACGTGGACCTCGCGGGCGAACAACGCACTCGTTACCCCCGACACCAACCACTTGCTGTACGGCAACGACGCCACGGCGTTCAACAACATCGACTCGGCCGACAAGTTCGATTTGCGCCTCGTCGATCGCGCCAAGACCAAAGCGGATAGCCAGGGCGGCGGCGCAACCAGCATTCCGGTCTTGCAGCCCTGCAAGTTCGACGGAAACGAGTGTTTCGTTTGCGTAATGCACTCGTTCCAAGAGGACGACCTGCGCGCGAACACAAACACCGGACAGTGGCTCGACATCCAAAAAGCCGCAGCCACTGCCGAGGGGCGCAATTCTCCGCTGTTCAAGGGTTCGATGGGGATGTACCGAGGCGTTATCTTGCACTCGCATCGCAACGTGATTCGGTTCAGCACGGCTGGCGCCGGGTCAAACGTCGAGGCAGCCCGCGCACTGTTCATGGGCTCGCAGGCGCTTGTTGAGGCCTACGGCTCGCCGGGAACCAGCCTGCGCTTCGATTGGAACGAGGAAACCCGCGACAACGGCGACAAGATCGTGATCAGTTCGTCGTGCATTTGGGGCACCAAAAAGGTCACGTTCACGACGGATATCGGTGCACAGGATTTCGGCGTGTTTTCCCTCGATACCGCGGCAGCAAGCCGGTAATCCGAACAGTACGACACAGAAGGAGCATTTGAAATGGCATTCACCAATACCAACGATTTCATCACCGGTCGCGCGCCGGTTCCGACTCCGGCGGGCGGCTCGGTTGTCGCCGTCCGTTTCGCCTTGGCTCTGGCGACCGGCGACTTGGCGCTGAACACCATCGGCCAGATTGGCGTTCTGCCGGCTGGCTGCGTCCCTGTCGGCCTGCCGATCATCGATGCAACGGACCTTGATTCCGGCGCAGGCGCCGGCGTGTATCAGCTTGGCATCCTGGATGCCGCCGGCACGGCCATTTCATCGGCGGCCGCGGACGGCGGCGGCGACTGGGGTAACACCGGCACCGCCGTTGCGACGGCTTTCGCCAAGCAGATCACGCCAACGCTCAACAACATCGCCACTGTGACGCCCGCGGCCAATGACCGGAAGCTCGGTATCAAGGTCACGACCGCGCCGAGTACGGCGGTGGCCGGCACGCTGGGTGTCACCCTGTTCTACCGGGCGGCCTAACCTGCCCGGGTATCGCTGTTTGACGATCGGCCGGGACGATGCTCTGGCCGAATCCTGAGAGGGTTTCTCCATGAGCACCGTTCTGGTTTTTACATCCATCCCTGCTCGCCGAGACGGAACCGTTGTGCTCAATCTCGGCGGCAAGCCTTTCGTCTTCGCGCGCGATGAGTTCGAGATGCTCTCGTGCGAAATCCCGAGTGATGTTGCGCACCTGATCCCCGACAACGGCAGTTTTTTTTCCGAGCGTCCGATTGTCCAACCTCCTGCAGTCGCCACCGTTGTGGAAAAAACTGCTGATGGCGATGACGACGACGACGACGAGGGCGACGAAAACGGGCCGCTGATCGAAGAGTCGGTGTTTTCCGGTTCGACTCCCCCGGTTGCTACCTCGGCCAGGCCGCGCGGCCGGCCGCGCAAGTCGTAAGCGTCCTGGTGTCCGTGCGCTATGACGCTACTGGAGATGATTTCTCGATGCAGAAGCAGGGCATTCGACACAACAAAGCCCTATTTCTGGTCTGACGAGCAGTGGACTGATGCGCTGAACGAAGCCGAGGAAGAGGCGTGCATTCGCGCAAGGCTGCTCGAAGACGACTCAATCAGGACCGTTGCGGTCGAGCAGTACGCCTACGTCAAAATTCCGCCGGAAGCATTCCTCGTTCGCCGGGTATTGGTAGGCGGTAATCCGATCGATCTTTCCTACCAAGACGACATGGCTTCTGCCCTTCATCGCGGTTGGGAATCAGATGTCGGAACCCCATTGCGATGCTACCGAACGGGCGACAGATTGCGATTGCATCCAATCCCGATTGAGGCCGCCGATGTCATCCTCTCAGCATTTTGCACCCCAACAACCCAAATGCTGCTGAGCAAGGCCGACGACGACACCCCGAAGATTGCCGGTCGCCTGCACGTCAAACTAATCGATTGGGCGCTTGCACGCTTTTACGGCGTTGAAGATGCCGATCATGCAAACGCAAATCTTGCTGGAGTTCATGAGGCGAGGTTCGTCGAGACGTTTGGCCGTAGGCCAGAAGAAACAGAGATGCGGCGTACCGCGCTTAGGGCTCGCCGTTCTTCCAGCGGACACTTTTTCTGAGGCGTCGACCATGAACAACAACTCGGTGCAGTGGCCGCCGTACTCGACAAGGGGCGCATCGAGTGAATCCTGACCGCCTGACCATAATCACTCGCCTGGGATCGACCGACGATATCCCCATCCGTGTCGAGGGCGACATCGAGTTTGCTCTGATCGCGTCGATCAGCAAGGGCGCACCGTGCCGCATTGTCACCCAGGCTGCTAACCCGCTGCTTGACGGGTGGCGCACGCAGGTCGTCGACGCGGTCGGGATGATCGGACTGAACGACGCGCCGGCCATGCGCGTGACAGTCATCAATGACACAACGATTGACCTCGCCGAAGTCTCAACGCTTGGACAGCGCGCACATACCGCCGGAACCGGAGCGTTGAAGTTCCGCGCACCGAAAGACCTCTCCGGGTACACGGCGGCACGCATGGATATCAAGCGCGCAGTCGGCGGAGCCGTCCTAGCTTCGCTGAGTACCACCGATGGCACCATCGAGATTGACGCCCCGAACGGCGCCGTCTGGCTGCACATCACGCCGACAACGCTCGTCGAACTCGCTGCTGGCGACTATGTGTTCGACATCGAGCTACTCGACGGCACCGCCGTTCTAGCCCTGTGCAGCGCAGACAGCATGCTGCATCTCCTACCTGAAGTTACGACGAGCACCTAATGGCTAGCACATTCCCCACCGCACTCGACACGATTCCCAATTCACCGACGACGGAGAAGCTTGGCGAATCAGCACCGAAGCATTCCGAAATGCACGACCTGCTGCGGGACGCGGTTGTCGCCGTCGAAACGCGCGTCGGTATTACCGGCAGCACAGACCCGGCATCTCTCACATACCGCGTGTCCGCCGATGGCGAAGGGGCTGCGATTGCCGCACTGACTGCCAAGACAACGCCGGTCGATGCCGATCTTGTCGGCCTGTCCGATAGCGCCGCAGGGGGCGTCCTCAAAAAGCTGTCCTGGTCGAGCATCAAGACGGCGTTGCAGTCCGTGTTCGCAACGCTGGCTGGTATCGCAGGCGGTCAGACGCTCAACGGTGGCACCGGCGCGAGTGAGACGCTGACGCTGCGCAGCACGGCGCATGCTACCAAGGGCAAGATTCTGTTCGGCACGTCTGCTTATGATGAAACCAACAACGATCTAGGCCTGGGCACGGCAAACCCCTCGGCTCGCCTTCATGTTGTCGATACAATCGAACAGCAGCGTATCGGGTACGACGCGGCGACCTACCTCAGCACAACCGTTTCAAACCTTGGCGCTGTGACTTATAGCGCCACAGGTGGGCAGTACATTTTCAAGGGCATCCAATCCACCGCTACTCTCGGCAGCGACCTAGTTACCAACGGCGCATTTACCAGCGACCTATCCGGCTGGACGGATTCAGGCGCTAGTTGGAGTTGGTCCGCCGGCACTGCGCTACACACCCCCGGATCGGCGAGCACGCTGTCGCAGAACCTTTCGATAACGAGCGGCCAGACGTATCTGGTTGAGATTACGGTTTCCGGGCGCACTGCTGGCTCTGTGTCCATGACTCTCGGCGCGATGCCGTTCATAGACTACGGTACGTCCAGTTCTTTGAGTGCAAACTCCACGTTCAAGCGCTCCTTGGTCGCAACGGAATCCGGTTCTGTAGCGCTGACAATTACCCCGACCAGTGCGTTTGATGGCGCGGTTGATAGTATCGTGGTGAGGAACGCCACGCTCGGCAGTGTGACAGCAACCCACGTGCTGCAGAACTCCGATGGCACTACCGGGGTTCAGATGCGTAGTGGTGGCAGCGTTCAATGGAATACCTTTATCGGCACTGATGCCGGCCGGTCAGTTATTAACGGGTACAACAACTCTGCACTCGGGGCCAACGTGCTTCGGGCGGTGACGACAGGCATCAATAACACAGGAGTCGGGTACAACGCGCTCAACCTCTGCACGCTCGGATCGATGAATTCGGCGTATGGGTCATGGGCAGGGCAGGCAATATCGACGGGGTACGGCAACACCCTGAGCGGATACTACGCCGGCGCTTCGCTGACGACGGCGCTGTACAACGTCGGCATTGGCAATAGCGCACTGTCATCAGCGACATCTAGCGGCTACTGCACTGCACTCGGTTACGCCAGTCTGTTGGGCATGACCGCTGGCTCCAACGTGGTCGCCGTTGGGGCCTACGCCGGACGCTATATCGCCGACGGGACAACGGCCAATGCCACTTGTGATAATTCCGTATTCGTCGGGCACATGGCAAAGGCGCAGGCGTCTGGTCAAACCAACCAAAACGTTATCGGCTACAACGCTGTCGGTCTTGGTTCAAACTCGTCCGTCATCGGCAATTCGGCCACCCTCACTTTCAAGGCGTTCGGCACTCCGATCCTCACCCCGGCTGCATCGTCGGTCCCGACCGTCAATGGCGAACTGACGGTCGAGGCCACCAGCAATACCTCGCTCACCTTCCGGCTCAAAGGCACAGACGGCACCGTGCGTTCCGCTTCGCTGACCCTCGCATAAGGACATCAACATGGACTATAAGCAATCCACCGTCACCGGCGAATCGTGGCAGCGCTGCCTGCACATCGAAATCAACAACCCGAGCGGCGCAATCCCGTCGATCCGCTTCGACGAGGAACGGCGCATTGCACTTGCCGATGGCACTTCGATAGGCACCCCGGCAGGGTCGATCCACAAGGACTTCACCGACCCGGCTGTCGAGTTTCCTCTGCTCGACCCGTCGACGGGGAATCCTGTCGGCGCAACCCTCAGCCACGGCGAGGTGTATGCCATTCTGTGGAGCTTGTACATGGCGCTGGCAGTCGAGCGCGACACCGCCACGGCCGAGGGCGACTAATGGCCGGCTCGGCGGCATGGGACGATCCGGTTGTCACCTGGGACAGCTTGCTGTACTCATGGGACGGCGAGTCGCTGTTCCCGGTGGATATCGCTGCTCTGCTGCGCCAGCGCTCCGTGTTCGCACGCATCACCGACCAAGCCCCCGTCGCCCGCATCAACCAACAACGCCTGCATGCGCGAGTAACCGATGGCCATTGATACCTCCTGGGCGAACGTCTCCCTACTCTGCCCGTTCAGCGACGACCTGCAAGACGTAAAAGGTCACACGGTAACGGCGGTTGGTGGCGCGGCGCTGTCTTCGGCTGTCGGCACGCCGTTCGGCGCGGGAAATGCCCTGTTCCTTGACGGTGTGAATGACTACACATATCTAGCCGACAGTTCTGATTGGCACGTATCCAACGGAGATTTCACCGTAGAGGTGTGGGTCCGCTTTGTTGCTCACACGGCAACTGGAGTATTTATCTCCCAACGAGACGGAAGCACGACAAACCATTCATTTTCGTTTTATTGGGATACGTCTCTAGGGATCGTATTCCAGTACACGGTTGATGGGACTACGGTTGTTTCGGTTAATAGAGCGTGGACACCCACAAACGGTGTTTGGTATTTCGTCTCCGTCGAGCGCGCAGGCACGGCGTTGCGCATCAAGGTGGATGGGTCGCAACTAGGTGCGGACTACACCATCGGCACAGCGACAATCTTTAACAGCACAGCCCCTCTGCGCATCGGTGCAACAAACTCCACCCCGCTAGCGTTTTTTAGCGGGTACGTCGGTCCAATACGCCTAACCAAGGCCGCGCGAACCATCACTGCTGCGCCGACTGCTCCGTTCCCTCGTCCAACCATCAGCGGAATTGTGCGCGACTCCGGCGCAGCCTATGTGGCGAAAGTCGTCAAGGCATTCAAGCGCAGCACGATGTTGCTCGCCGGTGAGTCGGTATCGAACGGTGGAACAGGGGCATACACGATCTACCCATCTGACTTCACGGAACACGTGGTAATTGAGTTTGACACCGCAACTACGCCGTTGGTGGACGGCGGCCCCGGCGAAAACGCTTTGATTTACGACCGGGTAATCCCCGGAGGATAGGAGAAACACAATGACTCAAGATGTGCGGTTCAGCCGGGATGTCTCCGGCGACATGCTGCTTCCGTTGCAGGCCAAGCTCGACGGGGGGGCAGGGGCGATGCTCATTCGCCTGTACGACGGGACGCGACCGGCAACACCCGAGACGGCGATTACGACGCAAACCAAGCTCTCGGAGAGCGCATCGAGCAACACCACGACGTGCGCAACGGAGACGCCGACAGGTACGCTTACCTTTGCCTCCATTCCGACGGTCACGGCGGAAACCTTCACCAGCCCGAGCACGCGCACGGCGACCTGGGCGCGGTGGTGCATGAGCGACGGCACGGCGGTATTTGACTGCGACATCGGCACGGTGGGGAGCGGAAAGTTCATCGAGATGGTGAGCACCAGCGTAGTCTCCGGCGCACCGGTGGCGTTCTCATCCGCAACGATCACGATGCCGTAAAGTGTGTCTTACACGCCGCCTGCCTATAACGCTGTCGATTTCACCGGAACGGGTGTTGTTGTCACTGGCCCGCGATGGGACCAGGTCGACTTCATCACCCCACCGGCGGCGCTCGCGCGGGCAACAGGCAACGTTCAGCCTGCGGGCACTGTCGCTACTTACACGAACAACGTCGTTGTCACTGGCAGCATTCAGCCCGTTGGCACTGTCTCGGCGTACAGCAACAACCTCATCGCTGCAGGCGTCATCCAGCCTGTTGGAACCATCGAAGGGTGGTACACCGCCCGCCTGGCAGTCGCCGGAAGTGTCCAACCTGTCGGCACGGTACAGGGCGCAGCAGGCACCGCAGGGAGCGTCGCAGGCGTTGTCCAGCCTGTCGGCAATGTCAGGGCATCACCGGTTGCTACGTGCGCTGCGGCGGGCGTTGTGCAACCCACAGGGGCAGTTTCTGCGCACCCAATCACGCTGGCAAAGGCCACGGTTTCTGGCGTCGTCTCCCCCCTGGGTACGGTCGGTGCGGCTGTTGGAGTCATTGCAGCCGTGGCGGGGCTTATCTGCCCGGTGGGGCAAGTCCTTGGCGCCAGAACATTCCGGTCTTCAGTGCGCGGGCGAGTGCAGCCTGTGGGTACGGTTGTAGCGGCCGCGTCATCCGGCCCGCTGCTGGTGCGTGCCAGTGTGAGAACGACAATCCAGCCCATAGGAGCAGTGCATGCCTAGCCTTAAATTCGGACCCTGGACGGCCGGGATCGTCAACAGCGCGCGCGACTACGCGCTACCCAAAGGTGCCGTGCTCGATGCACTCAACGTCGACTTCACCGACAAGGGCACGGCGGTCACGCGCCGTGGGTACAGCCAGACCGTGGCCGTCGACAACGGGCACAGCCTCAAGACGCTCGGCGGCAAGACATTCATGGGCATGGGCACGGAACTGCACGTCATCACCGCCATGTCACCGCTGGCAACCACGACGCTGCGCACCGGCCTGGATGGGGCATCGATCAGCTACGACGAGCGCGGCGGGGAGGTTTGGTGGAGCAACGGGGTAGATTCCGGTCGCATCAATGCCGACAACACGGATCACCCATGGGTGCCGCCGGCGCCTGGCAACCTGTCAGCGGTCTTCGCTGGTGCCGGTACGCTTCCGGCCGGAGATTACCGGGTGGCGATCACGCACGCGATGGCAGACGGCGAGGAGTCGGTCGCCAGCGATATCGAGACGATCACGCTGGCCAGCGCCGGCGCAATCACGCTCACGCTGCCTGCTGCAACCGCCGGCGCTGACGCATTCAACATCTACTGCACGACGACCAACGGCAAGGTGCTGCAGCAGTACAGCACGGTGGCTGCGGCAACGGCATCGGTCAGCATCACCGCAGCACCGCAAGGCAGGCAACTGCGGGACCGTGCATTCCTCAAGCCGCTACCGGCTGGAACGGCGGTCTGTTTCCACGGCGGGCGCCTGCTCTCCCTTTCCGGGGAGTTCATCTACTACAGCAAGCCCTATGACTACGGTGTCTACGACCCGGCGCAGGATTACATCGTCCTTGGGGCGGCAGGAAGCATCATGGCATCGGTGGAGTCTGGCCTGTTCGTTGCGGCTGATCGTACATGGTTCTATGCTGGTGCGGACATCGCTGCTGCAGACCCGACAGAGCGCCTTGCGTTCGGCGCCGTAGCAGGCACAGCGTTTATCCATCCAACAAGCGCCTCGCCGGTAGCCGGGTGGTACAGCGACGAGGGGATTGTGTTCGGCGCAGGTGATGGCAGCGTCACGCTCCCGCAGCGCGCAAACGGGTTCATCGCGCCGACCGCAGATACTGGCGCAACGTGGGTTCGACAGCGCAACGGGCAGGCGCATGTAGTTGTCGGCCTAGACGGAACGGCGGCCTACGACAGCAAGGTGTCAGACGACTTCACCACGGCGCGCATGCGTTATGACGACGACAGCACGACGGTCTGCATGGAACTGAAAGGCGGCGCAACGTCGCGGTACTCGAGCTGGTATTTCAACTCCTATGCGACGTTCGACGGCGATGAATACGGGATGGATTCGGTAGGTCTGCGCCTGCTGGACGGCGCGGACGATGAAGGCGAGGCGATTGAGGCGACGATAGACCTTGGACTCATCGGATACGAGTCGCCGCAGATCAAATCACCGGATAGCGTCTATGTGCGCGGCAAGTCGTCTGATGCGCTTGTGGTGGATATCGCGCTGCCTGACGGCGCCATCTACAGCTATGAGGCCGATCGATATAGCGAAACCATGGCCGTGATGCGGCACGCCCCGATGAAAGGGTTGCTCAACCAGCGGCAGCAAGGATTCAACGCCATCGTGCGTAACCAGTACGGCTGTAGCTTCGAGGTCGCCAGCGCGGAAGCGACAGTCGCCGTGTCGAAGCGCAGGATATGACCCTTTCCCCCTGCCCGTCCTGCGGCGCAGAGCCAATAGACTTCTGGCACACGCAAGAGGCTTATCCGCTGTCTGACGGCAGGGTTCGTCACTACGTCATCTGCGACGAATGCGGAGCCGATATTGGCTGCTGGCACGACGCCCCGGAGCAAGAGGCGCAAAGTGTGGCCTGACGACGCTATTGCCCTGCCGACGCGCGACGGACAAGACGTTGGCGGCGCACAAGAGCGCACCATGCTGGCGTTCGCCAGCGGTGCGGCAGGCATTCGCACGGTAGAGGAAATCAACCCGGACGGGAGCATCACACGACTGCGCACGCGGTATGGGTGGCCGACGTTTGAGACGGAAGGTGCGAGGACTGCAGCAGCAGAAACACAGCTTCGCGGATTCGTCGCCAAGGTCCCTGGTGGTCGAGCCGTGCTGTTCGATCCCTACACAATGGAGATCCTCAAGACTCCATACGTGCCAGCGGCCAAACTCTACGAGGTTCAGGACTTTCTGACCGAAAGCACGTGGTACGACGTGGTGCTGTTCGACGGCACGACGATCAAGGTCAATGCCAAGGCCATGCCGACGCTGCGCATCACGGCGAACCACGGATACGAAGCCATCCCGCACGTGATCAACTACACCGCGGGCGACCAATACGGCAACGCGGAGCGCAACACCACCGAGAAGCGCGTATTCGCGGTCGGGCGGTACAGCGTGACCTCCTGGGGCGGTGGCGGCGTGACTGAGACGCTGACCCCGACCGAGCCACGCACGGAGTCGCGCGCACTGACCATTGGCCAGCGCATCGACGGAGACACGGCATACCTGGGTGAGTTGTACCACGGCATCGACGGGTGGGACAGCGCAACGGAGTGGTCATTCAGCACGGCAGCGGTGCAGATGCTGCTTGCGAGCGCGTATCTTGCCAAGACTTCGGTAGGCGCGAACGTGGCGATGACGCCGCCGACGCTGGTGAGTGCGGGAACGAGCAGCGGAAGCATGAGCACTGACACAACACTCCCTAGTGGAGCGACGATTGGCCTTATCGGTACGCCAGTTCACAGCACGAACACCCCTTATTCTAGGAGCGGAACCACTGGAAACTTTGGGCTACACAAAATCGTCTGGCCTTGGACAGGAGTAATCACCGGTGCAATACAGGGGGAAGTGAAGGCAACGTACAGCCGCGTGACGTATGCAAATAGTGAGACGGCAACAGAGGTTCAGTCGGGCGTAACGCTGAACTACTCAGCAAGCAACTCAAAAATATGGGACAGCAGAGACGAGCAGCATTGGCAAAAGAGTTATACACATCAGTTTGCGGACAGCGTCAACAACAGCAATGGCTCCGATATTGGTGGTAACACAACAACACTTTGGTGGGGGCAACACGTTGCCAGTGGGTGGGATCCTTCACAGCTTGGTTCTGCGCGCGGCCCAGGGGGCAAGCTCATTGACGCGTACCCCATAGCCGGCTCATCAGTAACCGACAGGGCGTACGAGGAACAATCAGGGTCGTTTGTAGTGACAAGCGCCGCAGGTGATTTGGTGCATGTTGCTTTTTCTCGAAGCCGCTCTGAGGGACAAGGGGCGGTAATTGCCCCGAAAGACCTGGACTACTACGATGCGTATTTTCTGCCTGGCCCAGGTTATGGGGCTGGGTATGTCCACATCTACTACTACGCCGGAAGTGGTCTTGGTGCGTATTCTGGTGCAGCCGTACACAAGCTGTACGTTAGCCCTGCGTCAGACATCACCCCGGCGTGGGAGAATTACAAAAGCCTTGGCGGGGGATTACAGGACCCGTCTGCAGTTGATGACATCAATGCAATGTACGACGCGGGGGTGTCCGGGTACATGGGGCAAACGCTGTACGACAGCGAAGATTCGGACGGGCATTACGCGCGCTTGTACTACTCTGCCTCAACCAGCCCAAGCGTCACCCTCGACAACAACGCGCTCGATTGGACCACCAAGGATTTCATTCTCTACGACCCGACTAACGAGGTCTACATCACCATCGAGGGCAGCTTCACCGGAGCGGATAACGTGGCGACGCTTACGGTCCTGCTCAAGGTGCAGACGCGCCACCACACAACGACGCAGACCCTCGGGGAATTCAGCTACACCTACGGCGAGATGCTGCCGGAGCGAGAAATTGACACCGGCAAGTACGCCGTCCCGTCGCCGCAGATCAGAGCGATCTTCGCACCGTTGTACTGCGAGCAAGGCTCGTTCAAAGGCGCGCACTACGTCACGCAGGCAGAGGAAGATGGCGGAATCGCAGCCTTCCACGGCTTCAACTTCGTGCTGAACTTGCGCATGTACAGCGATTTTGACACCTGCAACGACGACAACGCTGGGCAGCAGGTATACTTCGTTCCGTGCAACCTGCTGGAAATGCTGTACGCCTTCGTGTTCAGTACGGAATACGGAGTGGCCGAGGACGGCACGCGCTACCCGGTCACTTACACCTCGCGCTTCAACGAGATGCGCGACACATTGTTTGCTACCCCCGTGCGCGTCTCTGTCAAAAACGGCAGCGCGACCAACTGGACCGACTCCCTGGGCGGCGACTTCGCCGCGGTGGGTACGGTCGCCCTTTATAGGACCTAGACATGGCTGACTTTGTCGACTCCCCCATTGGGGACATTCCGGAAATCCCTGTAGACAGCGGGGGGCTGTTCACTCCGGCGTCGGCCTATGCCATCAAGCTCTCGGCTGATCTGGTCAACAAGTGCGTCGCACTGGCGGAAGCCAAGGATACCGACTTCGCCACCAAGATGGACGCGCTGACCAACGCCACGACGGGTTTCCTGGTAGAACATGCGGCGGCCGACGTGACGGCGGGCTCAATTTCTGCGCCTACGCCTACCGAACCTTCGATGACGGTTGGCGACACTTCCACTGCGCTGGTGTTCAGCAACTTCAGCACACAAGCGGCGGCAGTCATCAGCGACGCGGCGACGAAGTTCACGAACTTCTGGTCGACGTATTTCCCGGACAACGCGACGACCTACGATGCCGCGGAGGCTTACCTGCTGGCGGCGATCAGCAACACCACCAGCGGCATTGTGCCGGCTGCGATCAAAACAGCAATGCTCGAAGACTCCCGCGCCCAGGTGCTGGCCGAGGCTGCCCGGTCGGAAGCGGACCTGTACGAAGCGCAGTCAGCGAAGCGGCACCGGTTTCCTCCGGGAGCAGCGGCGGGCAACGCGCGGCGGATCACACAGACCGCCCTGGACAACATTGCAGCGTCCTCACGGGCCATCGCGGTCAAGGACTTCGAACTGTCGCACAGCACCGCCCTTGAGTCGGTGCGCATGGCGTTGTCGGCACGCAGTGCAGCGATGAGTGCTGCGCAGCAGTACATCGCCAGCATCGTGGCGCAGGGGTACAACACGGGCGCTCAGATCGTCGTCGCCGCCCATGGTGCGGAGGTGGACAAGCTGTCGGCAGCGTATCAAGCCTATGCCGGGCGCGTCAGCGCAGCAGAACTGGCGCTGCGGGCGTCGCAGGCGGACAAGACGCTGACTTTCGAGGCGGGCAAGACGAACCAAGCCAAGAGTT
>ERZ724514.315-NODE-315-length-21755-cov-7.541336_pt1 | contig 21755 bp, 29 predicted proteins | sample MGYA00376047_ERZ724514 | MGnify/ENA primary metagenome ERZ724514 (study PRJEB28724, sample SAMN07190883) | activated sludge metagenome | isolation source: activated sludge of sewage treatment plant in Hong Hong | place: Hong Kong | collected 2016-03-17 ...
TGATCTCGCTGCCCATCATGCTGCGCTTCGGCTACGACCGGCGCCTGGCCTCGGGGGTCATTGCCGCCTCGGGCACGCTGGCCCAGATCATCCCGCCCTCGCTGGTACTGATCATCATCGCCGACCAGCTCGGCAAGTCGGTCGGCGACATGTACAAGGGCGCCTTCGTTCCGGGCTTCGTACTGACCGGACTCTACATGGCGTACGTGCTGGGATGTACCCTGGTCAAGCCGCAATGGGCGCCGGCATTGCCGCCGGAGGCACGCTCGTTCCGCGAACCGAGCGGCAAGAGCGGCGCTGCCTCGCTACTGGTGCTCACGGCCGTTTCGGTAGCGGCGGCGTTCGCCTGGGCGTTCAAGCAGCCAGCCGACAAGCCCACCGACGAACTCATCGTGATTGCCATGTGCGTCGGCATCGGCGTCGCCTTCGGGTTTGCCGTGGTCAATCGCGTGCTCAAGCTGGGCCTGCTCTCGGGCATGGCGGAGAAGGTCACGTTCGTCCTGATTCCTCCGCTGGCGCTGATCTTCCTCGTACTGGGCACCATCTTCATCGGCGTGGCGACGCCGACCGAAGGCGGCGCCATGGGCGCGACCGGGGCGCTGATCATGGCACTGGCGAGGAAACGGCTCAACTGGACCCTGCTCAAGCAGGCGATGGACTCCACGGCCAAGCTCACCACCTTCGTCGTCTTCATCCTCGTCGGTGCGCGGGTGTTCTCGCTGACCTTCTATGGCGTGGACGGCCACAAGTGGGTGGAGCACCTGCTCTCCAACCTGCCGGGCGGCCAGATCGGCTTCCTCATCGTGGTGAACCTGCTGGTCTTCTTCCTCGCCTTCTTCCTCGACTTCTTCGAGCTGTGCTTCATCGTCGTGCCCCTGCTCGGCCCCGTCGCGGAAAAGCTGGGCATCGACCTGATCTGGTTCGGCATCCTGCTCGCGATCAACATGCAGACCTCGTTCATGCATCCGCCGTTCGGCTTCGCGCTGTTCTACCTGCGCTCGGTGGCGCCGACGTCGCCGTACAAGGACCATGTCACGGGACACGAGATGCAGCCGGTGACGACGGGGCAGATCTACTGGGGCGCGATCCCCTTCGTGCTGATCCAGGTCATCATGGTCGGCATCGTCATCGCCTTCCCGCAGCTGGTCGGCCGCGACGAACCGGTGCCGGCCGGCCAGGAACAGGTGATCGACATCCAGAAGATGCTGCAAGACGATGCGGCCCAGGATGCCGCCCGCGAAGCGGCCAAAGCCGGAGGCACGGCGGCACCGGCCGGAGGCACGGCACCGGCCGCCGAGAACGAGGGCGACGCACTGACCCGCGCCATTCTGGAGGCCAACAAGAACGACAAGGCCGCGAAGTAAGCTTCGCGTTACCCCAAAAGCAAAAAACCCTGCGGATTTCCGCAGGGCTTTTTGTTGGGCCGGGCCCGCTTACTTGACGTGCTGCTGGAGGAACTGGTCCATGCCGAGTTCGGCCACGCTGAACCACTGGTTCAGTTCCTTCTGGTACTTGAGGTACTCGGTGTAGATCTTCTTGAACGCCGGGTTCTTGGCCGACTCGTCACTGTAGAGCTGGACGGCAGCCTTGTAGGCGGCTTCGATGATCTCGTTGGAGAACTTGCGCAATTGGGTGCCACCGCCCACCAGCTTGCGCAGCGCGGCCGGGTTCTTGTGGTCGTATTCCGCCATCATCGTTACGTTGGCTTCGTACGCCGCGGCCTGGAAGGCGGACTGGTAATCCTTCGGCAGCTTGGCCCACTGATCCTTGTTGACGAAGAAGTGGATGGTCGGACCCGGCTCCCACCAGCCCGGGAAGTAGTAGTACTTGGCCACCTTGTTGAAGCCCAGCTTTTCGTCGTCGTAGGGGCCAACCCATTCGGCGGCATCGATGGTGCCCTTTTCCAGCGCCGGATAGATGTCGGAGCCGGGAATCTGCTGCGGCACCATGCCCAGCGCGGCTTGGACAGCACCGCCCAGGCCGGCGATGCGCATCTTGACGCCCTTGACGTCGGCCAGGGTCTTGATCTCCTTGCGGAACCAGCCGCCCATCTGGGTGCCGGTGTTGCCGCCGGCGAAGGACACGACGTTGTAGTTCGAGTAGAACTCATCGAGCAGCTTCTGGCCGCCGCCGTAGTAGATCCAGGCATTCATCTGGCGGCAGTTCATGCCGAAGGGAATCGCCGTGCCGAAGCCGAAGGTCTTGTCCTTGCCGACGAAGTAGTAGGAACAGGTATGGCAGCACTCGACCGTACCGTTCTGAACCACGTCGAGGGCCTGTCCGCCCGGGGCGATTTCGCCGGAAGCGAAGACCTGGACCTGGAACTTGCCGCCGGTCATGCTGTTCAACCGCTGCGACAGAACCTCGGCGCCGCCATAGATCGTGTCGAGGCTCTTGGGGAAGCTCGAGGTCAGCCGCCACTTGATGGTCGGCGCCGTCTGCGCGATGGCGGGCGCCGCGCCCGCGGCCAGGATGCCGGTCAGACCGGCGTTTTGCAGAAACTTGCGACGTTCCATGCACTTCTCCTATTCGTGTTGTGATCGGGGTCCGCATCGATGCGGAGCCTGCGCGGATACTACACCCAAGCCGGCCGCCGTGGACTGCGCAGCCTAGGCAACCTCGTCGAGGATACCCTGCAGATGGCGTGAATCTCCCCATGACAGCAGGCGCCAGGCACCGGAGTGGTGCTCGATCCAGTTGATGGCCGCATTGCCGAGGGGGAAATCACGGGCGACCTCCAAAGGCCTGCCGGTGGCAAGGCGGTAGGCCACGTCGAGCACGCCGCCATGGGTGAACACCAGCACGTCCGACGCCGGGTGGGCGTGCGCCAGTGCCTCGAGCGCCCCCGTGACGCGCGCGGAAAAATCGAGCAGGGATTCGCCGAACTCGAAGTCGTAATCGGTCGAGCGGGCCTGATGGTGACGGTGGGCGAGCGGATGCCGGCTGGCGGCCTCGTGCGCTGCCACGCCCTGGAGCACGCCGAAGTGCCGCTCGCGCATGTCCGGCGCCGGCACCAGATCCATGTCGAGTCCCGCCGTAGCGATCTGCGCGGTATGCCACGCGCGCCGCAGGTCGCTGCTATAGGCGGCGGCAAACTCCAGTCCGGACAGGGCCGCGCGCAGCGCGTGCGCCTGGGCTTGGCCGACGGCATTCAAGTCGATGTCGATCTGCCCCTGGATGCGCCGCTCGCTGTTCCATGCGGTTTCGCCGTGGCGGACGAGACAGAGGCGAGTCGATACCATGCCCCAATTTTAGCAAAGCGCCCCGATGCGCCATGGCGCGCGATAATGCGCTCCGGACTCCGTCAACAGGCACGAAGAGGACGCACCATGTCGCAGCACCCATTGATCGCCTCGCTGCGCGGCGGCGATACCGGCAAGATCATCAGCGCGCGCCAGGCCGTGCAGCTGATCCGCGACGGCGACACGATCGCCACCACCGGCTTCGTCGGTATCGGTTTCGCCGAGAACATCGCGGTGGCGCTCGAACAGCGCTACCTCGAGTCACGCGAGGAAGACACCCACGGTATCGGCCACCCCCGCGACCTCACGCTGGTCTATGCCGCCGGCCAGGGCGACGGCAAGGAGCGCGGGTTGAACCACCTGGGGCATGACGGCCTGGTGCGTCGCGTGATTGGCGGCCATTGGGGCCTCGTGCCCAAGCTGCAGGAGTTGGCGGTAAGCAACCGCATCGAGGCCTGGAACCTGCCGCAGGGCGTGATTTGCCACATGTTCCGCGACATCGCCGCAGGCAAGCCGGGCACGCTGACGCGCATCGGACTGGGCACCTTCGTCGATCCGCGGCACGGCGGCGGCAAGCTCAACTCGCGGACCATCGAATCGGGTATCGACATCGTGCGTCTGATGCCGATCGATGGCGAGGACTTCCTTTTCTATAAGGCATTCCCGATCAACGTCGGCATCATTCGCGGTACCACGGCGGATTCGGAAGGCAACGTCACCATGGAACGCGAGGCCCTGACGCTGGAAGCGCAGGCGATTGCCATGGCGGCGCATAACTCCGGCGGCATCGTCATCGCCCAGGTTGAACGCATCGCCGAACGCAACACCCTGAACCCCCGCCAGGTGAAGATCCCGGGCGTGCTGGTCGACTGCGTGGTCGTCGCTGAAAAGCCCGAGTACCACATGCAGACTTTCATCGAGCAGTACAGTGCGGCGTTTGCCGGCGAAATCCGCGTGCCGATGTCGGCGGTCCAGCCGATGGCGATGGACGAACGCAAGATCATTGCACGCCGCGCGGCGATGGAACTCTCGGCCAACGACGTGGTGAACCTCGGCATCGGCATGCCGGAAGGTATCGCCAACGTCGCCACCGAAGAAAAGATCATCGACCTCATCACCCTGACGGCCGAGCCGGGGGTGATCGGCGGGGTGCCGGCAGGCGGTCTGAATTTCGGCGCCGCGATCAACACCCAGGCCATCGTGGATCAGCCCAGCCAGTTCGACTTCTACGACGGCGGCGGCCTCGACATCGCCTTCCTCGGCCTGGCGCAGGCCGACCGCCAGGGCAACCTCAACGTCTCGCGCTTCGGCCCCAAGCTCGCCGGGGCCGGCGGCTTCATCAATATCAGCCAATGCGCAAAGAAGGTTGTCTTCGTCGGCACCTTTACCGCCGGCAACCTGCAGGTCGCCGTCGAGGCCGGGCAGTTGCGCGTAGTCGTCGACGGCAAGGCGGTGAAGTTCGTCGATGAGGTCGAACACCGTACCTTCAGCGGTCCGGTGGCGGCCGAGCGCGGCAAGACCGTGCTCTACGTCACTGAGCGCTGCGTGTTCCGCCTGTGTCCCGATGGCATGGAACTGATCGAAATCGCGCCGGGAGTGGACCTTCAGCGCGACATCCTCGACCGCATGGAGTTCGCACCCGTCATGCGGCAGCCGCCGGTGCTGATGGACGCGCGCATCTTCGCTCCCGAGCCGATGGGGCTGCGCCCCGGTCTCCTCGAGATTCCGCTCGAGCAACGGCTGGTCTTCGACCCGGGCCAGAACGTCTTCTTCGTGAACTTCGAGGGCCTTGCCGTACGCAGCAGCGGGGACATCGACCGCATCCGCGCCGCCGTCGAGTCACGGCTCGTGCCGATCGGACACAAGGTGGCGGCCATCGTCAATTACGATCGCTTCAGCATCGCCCCCGAACTGATCGATGAATACACCGGAATGGTCAAGGGCATCATGGACCGCCATTACACCGACGTCACGCGCTACACGTCGAGCGCCTTCCTGCGCGCGCGGCTGGGGGAATCCTTCGGCAAACGGGTCGACGACCCGCACATCTTCGAGACTCAGGCCGAGGCGCGGCAGCGCCTGCACACCAAGCCCGAATAGGAATCAGCCCCGGCTCTGGATGTCCTCGATGAATCCCTGCATGCCGGTGCTGATGTTGCCGGCATTGCCCTCGTCCGTATCGATGTGCATGGCGAGGCGATAGTTGGGGTTGACCCGCACGACGACGTCACCGTAGGTCACCTCGCGCTCGCCCTCGATGCGCACGCGCACCACGTAGCGGTCGCGCAGGCGGAAGCGCAGGGCGTCTTCCGGCGACATGTGGATGTGGCGCTGGGCGCAGATCACTCCGCGCGCCAGCATCGCACTGCCCGCCGGTCCCTCCAGCGTAATCCCCGGCGTGTTGGCCAGGTCGCCTGACTCGCGGATCGGTGGTTGCACGCCGAGCTTGAACTGCTCGGTCATGGCAATCTCGACCTGGGTTTCCTTGCGGGTCGGCCCCAGCACCCGCACATTGGCGATGCGCCCCTTGGGTCCGACCAGGTCCACCTTCTCGGCACAGGCGAACTGGCCCGGCTGGGAGAGTTCGTGTTCCGGCGTGAGCTGGTGACCGGGGCCGAACAGCTTGTCCACGTCCCCCTGCGCCAAATGCACGTGGTGGGCGGAGACCTCGATCGGGATGGGCTGAGCTTCCTGCTCGCGAATGGCCAGGGTGATCTGGTTGCGTTCGATCGCGCGCAACGCCTCCCATGCCAGCAGGCGCTCGTCGTTGTTTTCGACGACGAGGATGGTCACGGGCGAGTCGTCCGTGGAAATGACCGCGTGGCCGCGCACGGCACCGAGCGCCGCGTTCTTCTCCTCGTCGAGCCGAATCCCCATGTAGGCCAGCCCCTGGCAGGCCAGGCTGCGCACGGCGGGACTGGTTTCGCCGATGTCGCCGGTAAAGGCGAGCACGCTGACGCCGCCCATCGCCGCCACGTAGGCGCCGATGTTCTTGCGGATCTGGTAGCAGAAGGCCTTGTGCGCAAGCAGGGCACGATGATGGCCCTCGGCCGCGGCGGCCTCGATTTCGTGGATGTCGCCCGAGATGCCGGAGATGCCCTTGAGGCCGCTCTCGGAATTGATCAGGCGGTTCAACTCCTCGGCCCCCAGCCCGTAGCGCTGCATGAGGTGGATCATGATCGCCGGATCGAGGCTGCCGGAACGGCTCGGCATGATCAGTCCGTCGGAAGGCGTCATGCCCATCGTCGTATCGACCGAACGTCCATGGTCGATGGCGCAGATCGACGCACCGATGCCGAGGTGGCAGGAGATGATCTCGAGTTCCCCGAGCGGACGCCGCAGCACCTCGGCAGCCTTGAGCGATACGAAGCGGTGCGACGTACCGTGGAAGCCGTAGCGGCGGATGCCCTCCTTCTTGTACCACTCGTAGGGCAGGCCGTAGAGGTAGGCAAACGTGGGCAGCGACTGGTGGAAGGCCGTGTCGAACACGGCAACGTGGGGAACGCCCGGGAAGTAGCGCATCGCCTCGCGCATCCCCTCCAGGTTGTGCGGGTTGTGCAGCGGCGCCAGTGCCGACAGCGCCTCGATGTCGGCGAGCACCTGGGGCGTGACCACGGTGGCGCTGGAGAATTTGTTGCCGCCGTGGACCACGCGGTGGCCGACGGCGATGACGTCAAACGGGGTAAACAGGTAGCGGTTGTCGAGGTCCAGCATGGACTCGAACATCACGTTGAATATCTCGTTGAACGCGAAGGCGGGCCGCTCGCGGCGCACCGTCTTGCCTCCCGCGGTCATGGTGATATGCACCGACTCGCAATCCGCGCAGTCGATGATGCCATGCACATCGAGACCCTGGTCGTGGGTATCGTAGATGCCGAAGCGCACCTGGGAAAGACCGGCATTGATGGCCAGAATCTTTCCGTGCACTTCCGTCTTCAGGCTGAGCGCATATGGATCGTCGGACTGCGCGACGGCTCGCGCATGCATCTGATGGCTGGCGACGTCGACCGCCTGGCTTCGCGCGCGATCCGCCAGCAGCTTGGAAAGATGCAGGATCGCCTTGGGATTGACCAGAATGTGGCTGCTGACGATTTCCTGCGGAATCAGCAGCACGGTGCAGCGATTGCCTGCTATCACGTCGGCCACGGTGCGATCGCCCGTCAGCACCGACATTTCGCCGAACACGTCGCCCGCTTCTAGGCCGCTGATCACCACGCGCCCACCCGTGTTGTCGGCCACGGAAATCTCGGCATGGCCATCGATCAGGACGCCGATGAAGCGGCCTTCCTCGCCGCACTGGAGGATGGACTCGTTGCCCTCGAACGTCCGCACTTCGGAGCCTTCGACGATGGCGCCTACGGCAACACTGTCGAAGCTGTCGAACAAACGGGCCTTCTGTGTCAGGAATAGGGTCAGATCATCGTTCGTCATGGCGGTCACCCGAGGGGAATCCCCACATACTCATTATATTGCTGCAATGCACAAATTCATAGGTGCCAGTCCCTAAACCTTGATTCCGGCACGTCGGGTTAAATTGGGCCTCCACCCCATCCCCTGCGACCATGTCCCCCCGCCTGCTCTTTGCCATCGTCTTCATCGAAGGCTACTGTTCGCTCGGCGCCGAGATCATCGCCCTGCGGCGCCTGATTCCGCACGTCGGCAGTTCGATCGTGGTAACCGCACCAACGATCGGACTCTTCCTGCTGGCGCTGGCGCTTGGCTACTACTCCGGCAGCCGCGTTGCCGATCGCTTCCGCAGCGTGGTCGCACGCAACTTCCTGATTTCCGCCGGCCTGCTCGGCATCGGCCTTGCCGGGAGCAGCGTCAATGCGCTCTTTGCCGGTGCATCGCCTCTGCTTGCCTATCTCCTCTTCACGGGTACCGTTGTCTGCCCTCTGGCCTGGCTGCTCGGCCAGACCGTGCCCATCCTGACCAACCTGATGCGCGCCCAGCGCAGCGGCGAGGCCGCCGGCCGTGCACTCTACTGGTCGACACTGGGATCGTTTCTCGGCTCGCTGACGCTCTCCCTCGGCGTCATGCAGGCACTCGGCGTCTGGGCCGCCGTACTCCTGGGTGCACTGCTGCTGGTCATTGGTGCGATATTGGTCGAGCGGCCGCGTCCACTGGCCACGGCGGTACTGGCGGTCGTCGCCGCGACGGCACTCGCCGCCAATCTCGCCGACCGGCAGCGCGCCGACACAGCGTATGCCGACTACGAGGTAATCCCCGTGCTGCGCGAAGGCATGGTTGCGCCGCGTGCCTTCGTCGTCAATAACCAGACCGCTTCGCTGGTCGATTCGAGCGAGCCACCCTTGTTTGCACGTTACGTTCGCCATCTCCGTCGCATACTCCTCGACGAACTCGGCTTCAGCGGCCGCGACATCCTCGTGCTCGGCGCCGGCGGTTTCACGCTCTCCCACGGTGATGCCGGCAACAGATATACCTACGTGGATATCGATCCCGCCATCCGCGCCATCGCCGAACGCGATTTTCTGCGCCAGCCTTCACGCGGCGAGTTCATTGCGACCGATGCCCGCCGCTTCGTCGCCGATACGCCCCGGCGCTTCGATGCCGTAGTCGTCGACGTTTACAGTTCACGCACCTCGATTCCAGGGCACCTCGTGACGCGCGAATTCTGGCGCGACACGCGTCGCGCATTGACGCCGAGCGGAGTGATGCTCGCCAACCTGATCCTCGATGGCCGGCTGGCCAGTCCCTATGCCCGCAACCTGCTGGCGACGATCGAGAGCGCCTACGGGCGATGCGCCGTGGAGGTCCTGGACAAGGGCGCGCAGCGGACAAACGTCATCGTCACCTGCTTCGCCAACCCGTCCGTGGAACCCGTCCGCCTCTACGTCGACGAACGCAACCTGGCCGACTTCGACAGCGCGCGCTCGCCCTAGTCGTTGGCCTCGCGCCAGCGCCGGTAAAGCCCGGCAAGGGCCCATGCAATCAGTGCCAGCGCGGCGATCCGCGTAATCCAGGCGATGCGCCCGTCCAAGTGCAGCACGCCCCAGCGCCAGAAGATCTCCGCCCAGTCGTGGTCGCCGTTGCCGACCAGCGGCAGTTCCTGCACGCGCGCGTCAGCCATGTAGCGCGCAACATTGAGAAGATTCTCCGCCAGCCAAACCCACGCCGCCGCCGCACCCACGGCGTTGCCGGCTCGACGGAAGTGAAGCGCGACCGCGAAGGGGAAAGCCAGTTGGAACACGGTGCCGCCATAGACGGTGGCACGCCGGCTGAGTATGCCAACCAGCGGATGGCCGGCCTCGTGCAGCGCCAGGTTCGCACTGTCGAGGATGGGCACCCAGCCTTGCTCGCTAAAAGCATGGAAGCCAAGGCAGATCAGGGCAAATGCCGCAACCGCAAGCGCACCGCCGGTAGCGACCCCCTCAGCTTCGCCGGGAAAATCCATGGCGTCGGGGCGGCGGTAAGGGTTCACGGCAGAACTGCCGCGCTGTGGCGGCCTATGCCCATTTCAGCTTCCGGCAACGGTCATTTGCTCGATCAGGACCGAGCCGATCTGCTTGGCACCACGGGTCTCGGTGTCGCTGCCTATGTCAACGATGCCGCGGAACATATCGCGCATATTGCCGGCTATGGTGATTTCCTCGACGGGATGGACGATGCGGCCGCCCTCGACCCAGTACCCTGCCGCCCCGCGCGAGTAGTCCCCGGTCACGTAGTTCACGCCCTGTCCGAGCAATTCAGTGACCAGCAGGCCGGTATCCATCTCGCGCAGCAGTCCGGCAAGGTCACGCGTTCCCGAACTCACCAGCAGATTGTGCGAGCCGCCCGAATTGCCGGTGGTCTGCATGCCGAGCTTGCGCGCCGAATAGGTCGAAAGGAAATATCCCTGTACGATCCCGTCCGCGACGACATCGCGATCGCGCGTGGCGACGCCGTCGTCATCGAATGGCGAGGAAGCGAATCCGCCGCGCAAATGAGGACGCTCGGCGATGCTTACGAACTCGGGAAACACCCGCGTGCCCTTGCTGTCGAGCAGGAAGCTGGTGCGCCGGTAGAGCGCCCCGCCGGAGATCGCGTAAGTGAAGTTGCCCAGCAGCGTGGTCGCCACCGGCGCCTCGAATATGACCGGGCACTTGCGCGTCTTCAGCTTGCGCGAGCCGAGCCGGGCCAGCGCCCGCCGCGCGGCATAGTCGCCGATCGCCGCTGCATCGGGCAATTCCATTGCATTACGCCGCGTCGCGTACCAGTCGTCCCGCTGCATGTCGTCGCCGCTGCCGGCAATCACCGAACAGGAAACGTAATGGCGGGAACTCGGGAAACCGCCCATGAAGCCGAGGCTGTTGGCCGAAACGAAATGCGACTGCTGCGCCGACACCGTCGCACCTTCGGAATTCGTCACCTGCGGGCTGACGGCAAAGGCCGATTCTTCGCATCGGCGCGCCAGGTCGATCGCCGTCTCGACGGTGATCGCCCACGGATGGAACAGGTCGAGGTCCATGGCTCCGCGTGCCAGCAGGTCGGGCTCGGGCAATCCAGCACACTCATCCGCCGCGGTGAAGCGCGCAATTGCGAGCGCAGCATCGACCGTGGCCGCCAGCGCGTCCGCGGAGAAATCGGAACTGCTGGCATGGCCACGCCGCTGACCGAGATAGACGGTGACGCCGAGCCCCTTGTCGCGGTTGTATTCGATCGTTTCGACGTCCCCGCGACGGACGGTGATCGACTGGCCGAAGCCCTCCGACACATCGACTTCGCAGGCGGATGCGCCGATCGTCGCGGCACGCTCGAGCACCGTCTGGGCAATGTCGCGCAGCTGCTGCGCGGAATGCGAGAACTCCTGGGACATGGGGGCGGCCCGTCGTAGGCGAAAGTTATAATGATAACCGTGGAGATTGAAGATAACGAAGACACCGAGCGGGGTCCGAGCAAATCGCAGCGCAAGCGGGAGATGACCGCATTGCAGGACCTCGGCGCCGAGCTCGTCGGCCTTTCGCGCGAGCGCCTTGCCCGCATCGAAATGCCGGAGCGGCTGCGCGACGCCATCCTCGAGGCACAGCGCATCACCAAGCACGAAGCCCGGCGCCGGCAATTGCAGTTCGTCGGCAAGCTAATGCGCGATGTCGATCCGGCACCGCTGCAGGCGGCAATCGACGAAATCAATGGCGTTTCGGCTGCAGCCAACGCCCGCCAGCACCGGCTGGAGCGCCTGCGGGCGCGGATCATGGAGGATGAGACCGCCTTCGCGGAGTTGGCGCGCGATCACCCCGCGGCCGACATCCAGCACCTGCGCCAGTTGCGCCGCAACGCCCTCAGGGAGGCACAGCAGGGCAAGCCACCGCGCGCTTTTCGGGAGCTGTTCCGCGAACTCCGCGCACTCGAGGACGAGGAAAGCGGGCCTCCCCGCAACGCCCCCGGAGAAGGAAGCAACTCGCTTCCGGAAGCTTGAGCCGTCTGGGCTGGCAAGGCCGAGACAAAAGAAAAAAGCCGGGCGATGGCCCGGCCTTTTTAGGGTGCGCGCAGCTTATTCGGCCGCAGGCGCCTCCACTACCGCTTCCTCTGCCGGACGATCGAGCAGTTCGACGTAGGCCATCGGGGCGTTGTCGCCAACGCGGAAACCCATCTTGAGGATGCGCAGGTAGCCGCCGTTGCGGCTGGCATAGCGCGGGCCCAGCACGCTGAACAGCTTGCCGACGATATCGCGATCACGCGTGCGATCGAAGGCAAGGCGGCGATTGGCAAGGCTTGGCTTCTTGCCCAGGGTGATCAGGGGCTCGACAACCCGGCGCAGTTCCTTGGCCTTGGGCAGCGTGGTCTTGATGGCCTCGTGGCGCAGCAGGGAAACCGCCATGTTGCGCAGCATCGCCTGGCGGTGCGCCGAGGTTCGATTGAGTTTGCGTAGTCCGTTGCCGTGACGCATTTTCGTATTCCCTTTTTTTGTGCGGCCGCCGCGCTATGCAAGCGGCCGGTTAATGGTTATTCAGGAGCGTTGTGGTTACCGGAAAATCCGGCTGTCAGGAGAGCTTCTCCAGCCCGGCGGGCGGCCAGCTCTCGAGTTTCATGCCCAGGGTAAGGCCGCGCGAGGCGAGCACTTCCTTGATTTCGTTCAGCGACTTGCGGCCAAGGTTCGGCGTCTTCAGCAGCTCGGTCTCGGTACGCTGGATCAGGTCGCCGATGTAATAGATGTTCTCGGCCTTGAGGCAGTTGGCGGAGCGCACGGTGAGTTCCAGGTCGTCGACCGGACGCACCAGCACCGGATCCACCGAAGTCTGCTTCGGCGCCTCGGCAGACATCGGCGTGCCTTCGAGATCGGCGAAGATCGACAGTTGCTCCATGAGGATGCGGGCGGCGGTGCGCACGGCCTCTTCGGCATTGTCGATCGCGCCATTGGTCTCGATGTCGAGGATCAGCTTGTCGAGGTCGGTGCGCTGCTCGACGCGCGCGGACTCGACCGAGTAGCTGACGCGGCGCACCGGGCTGAACGAGGCATCCAGCATGATCTGGCCGATGGCGCGGTTTTCGCGGGCGATCTCGCGCTGGTTGGCCGGGACATAGCCGCGGCCGGACTCGACGCGAATCTGCATGCTGAGCTTGCCGCCCGGCGCGAGGTGCGCGATCACATGATCCGGATTGACGATCTCGACGTCATGGGTCGCTTCGATGTCGGCCGCGGTGACCACACCCTCGCCGCTCTTGGAAAGGGTCAGCGTCGCTTCGCGCCGATTGTGCATCTTCAGCACCACGCCCTTGAGGTTGAGCAGGATGTCCACCACGTCCTCGCGAACGCCGTCGAGCGTCGAGTACTCGTGGAGCACACCCTCGATCGAAACCTCGGTCGGCGCCACGCCTTCCATCGAGGAGAGCAGGATGCGGCGCAGGGCGTTGCCCAGCGTGTGCCCGTAGCCACGCTCGAACGGCTCCATGACCACACGCGCGTGAACCGGCGACAGTTGCTGGACATCGATGCTGCGGGGCTTGAGTAGTGTATGCATTTGCGTTCCTTGAAAGGGACGACGCCTGACGTCCTCGCGGACGCCAGGCGGGAGACTACGGTTCAGCGCGAATACAGTTCGACGACCAGACCTTCGCTAATCGAGGGCGGCAGGTCCTCGCGGGCCGGATAGGCCTTGAACACGCCCTTGGCGGCCTTGACGTCAACCTCGATCCACTCGGGGAAGCCGCGCGACGAAGCCGACTCGAGCGCCGCCTTGGTGCGCAGGTGGCCACGCGAGCCCTCGGCAAGTTCGATGACATCGCCGGGACGAACGCTGAACGACGGGATGTTCACGCGGCGGCCGTTGATCAGCACGCCATTGTGGCGAACGATCTGGCGCGCCTCGGCACGGGAGGCGCCGAAGCCCATGCGATAGGCGACGGTGTCGAGACGGCTCTCGAGCAGCTTGAGCAGGTTCTCGCCGGTCTGCCCCTTCTTGCGCTCGGCTTCGGCGAATACCTTGCGGAACTGCCGCTCGAGCACGCCGTAGATGCGGCGAATCTTCTGCTTCTCGCGCAGCTGCGTACCGTAGCCGGACAGGCGCTGGCCAGACTTCTGGCCGTGCTGGCCGGGCGCGTAGGAGCGGCGCTCGACGGCACACTTGTCGGTAAAGCACTTCTCGCCTTTGAGGAACAGCTTCTCGCCCTCGCGGCGGCACTGGCGGCACTTGGCGTCTAGGTTGCGGGCCATGGTGTCGTTTCCTTATTGCCTCAGATCCGGCGCCGCTTGGGCGGCCGGCATCCGTTGTGGGGGATGGGGGTGATGTCGGTGATGCTGGTGATCTTCATGCCGAGGGCGTTGAGGGCGCGCACGGCGGACTCGCGGCCGGGACCGGGGCCCTTGATGCGAACCTCCAGGTTCTTCACCCCGCATTCCTGGGCAGCCTTGCCGGCAGCTTCGGCGGCGATCTGCGCGGCGAACGGGGTCGACTTGCGGGAGCCCTTGAAGCCGGCGCCACCCGAGGTCGCCCACGACAACGCATTGCCCTGGCGGTCGGTGATGGTGATGATCGTATTGTTGAACGACGCGTGTACGTGGGCAATGCCCTCGGCGACGTTCTTCTTTACCTTCTTGCGAACTTTGGTAGCGGTCTTGGCCATGAATTATCGGTTCCGGTTTACTTCTTGCCCATGGAAATCGCCTTGCGCGGTCCCTTGCGCGTGCGGGCGTTGGTGCGGGTACGCTGGCCGCGCACCGGCAGGCCGCGACGGTGGCGCACGCCGCGGTAGCAGCCGAGGTCCATCAGCCGCTTGATGTTCATCGTCGTCTCACGGCGCAGGTCGCCCTCGACCGTGAACTTGGCGACTTCCTCGCGCAAGCGGTCCATCTCGCTGTCCGTGAGTTCCTTGATCTTGGTCGAGCGCTTGACACCCACCGAGTCGCAGATCTTGCGCGCGCGCGAACGGCCGATGCCGTAGATCGCCGTCAGCGCGATTTCCGCGTGCTGGTGATTGGGAATATTGACGCCTGCTATACGAGCCATGTGCTTGCCTGTTCCTTGCCGCTTGGGCGGCGAGTTTGTTTAGCCGAAAATGCGGAACCGTAGATTATATCCGACGGCTCTCGCTCCATCAACCTTGACGCTGCTTGTGGCGCGGGTCCGTGCAAATGACCCTCACCACGCCATTGCGGCGGATGATCTTGCACTTGCGGCAGATACGCTTGACCGAGGCCAGAACTTTCATTTTTGGTTCTCCGGATGTGAGACCGACTACTTCGCGCGGAACACGATGCGACCCTTGGTCAGGTCGTAGGGTGTCAGCTGCACGGTGACCTTGTCGCCGGGAAGGATGCGGATGTAGTGCATGCGCATCTTCCCCGAGATGTGGCCGAGTACAACGTGCCCGTTCTCCAACTTGATGCGGAACGTGGCGTTCGGGAGGTTTTCAAGCACCTCCCCCTGCATTTCAATGACGTCTTCCTTGGCCATGACCTCAACGCGCCGGGAAGCCGGCTCCCTTGAAGTTGGCCTTCTTCAGAAGGCTTTCGTACTGGTGCGACATGACGTACGCCTGAACCTGGGACATGAAGTCCATGGTCACGACGACGATGATCATCAGGCTGGTGCCGCCGAAGTAGAACGGCACGTTCCACTTGAGGATCAGGAATTCCGGCAGCAGGCAGACCACGGTCACGTAGATGGCGCCGGCCAGCGTCAGGCGCGTCAGGATCTTGTCGATGTAACGGGCCGTCTGCTCGCCGGGCCGGATGCCGGGCACGAAGGCGCCGCTCTTCTTCAGGTTGTCCGCCGTCTCCTTCGAATTGAACACGAGGGCGGTGTAGAAGAAGCAGAAGAAGACGATTGCCGCTGCGTAGAGGATGACGTAGATCGGCTGGCCCGGGGACAGGGTCGCCGCGATGTCCTTCAGCCAGCGCATGCCGTCGCCCGAGCCGAACCAGCCTGCGGCAGTTGCCGGGAAGAGGATGATCGACGAAGCGAAGATGGGCGGGATGACGCCCGACATGTTCAGCTTGAGGGGCAGGTGCGAGCTCTGGCCGCCGTAGATCTTGTTGCCGACCTGGCGTTTGGCATAGTTCACCAGGATCTTGCGCTGGCCTTTTTCGACGAATACCACGAAAGCAGTGACCAGCACGACCAGGATGCAGATGAACAGCGCCGAAATCGGGTGCATCGCACCGGTGCGGACCAATTCGAAGAGGCCGCCGAGGGCGTTGGGCAGTCCGGCAACGATGCCGGCAAAGATGATGATCGAGATGCCGTTGCCGAGGCCGCGCTCGGTGATCTGCTCGCCGACCCACATCAGGAACATGGTGCCGGTCAGCAGTGTCAGGACGGTGACGAAGCGGAAGCTGACTCCCGGGTCGAGCACCAGTCCAGGCTGGGACTCAAGCGCGATGGCGATGCCCAGTCCCTGGAACAGCGCGAGGGCGACGGTGCCGTAGCGGGTGTACTGGGTGATCTTGCGGCGCCCCGCCTCGCCCTCCTTCTTCAACTGCTCGATGGAGGGAACGGCGATCGCCACCAGTTGCATGATGATCGACGAGGAGATGTAGGGCATGATCCCCAACGCGAACAGCGTGAAGCGCGATAGCGCGCCGCCCGAGAACAGGTTGAACACGCCAAGTATCCCGCCCTGCTGGCCCTGGAACAGTTCCGCCAGCTTGACCGGGTCGATACCCGGCACCGGGATGTGCGCGCCAATCCGGTAAACGATCAGGGCCCCGACCAGGAACCACAGCCGGCGCCAGAGGTCGCCGAACTTTCCGGTCTTGCCGAGAGCCGCTGCCTGGGGATTGGCCACGCGTTGCTTCCTCTAGTGCGCTCAGGCCGCCGCGATATCCGCGACCGAGCCGCCCGCCGCCTCGATGGCTGCGCGCGCACCCTTGGTCGCGCCGACGCCCTTGAGGGCGATCTTGCGACCGATCTTGCCGGAAAGGATGACCTTCGCCGACAGCGCATCGGCGGCTACGATGCCCGCCTGCTTGAGTACGAGCAGATCGACCTCTTCGACCGGCAGCTTGTCGAGTTCGGAGAGACGCACTTCGACGTTGCGACCTGCGGTCATCGAATTGAAGCCGCGCTTCGGCAGACGGCGCTGCAGCGGCATCTGGCCGCCTTCGAAGCCGACCTTGTGGAAGCCGCCGGCACGCGACTTCTGGCCCTTGTGGCCGCGGCCCGCGGTCTTGCCCAGGCCGCTGCCGATGCCGCGCCCGACGCGCTTGGCGGCGTGCTTGGAGCCGGCGCCCGGCTTCAGGTTGTTAAGTTCCATGCTCATTCCCGTCCCCTTAGCCTTCGCACTTCACGAGGTAGGCCACCTTGCGGATCATCCCACGCACGGCCGGCGTATCCTCGAGAATGGCGCTGCTGTTCAGGCGCCGCAGGCCGAGCCCGCGCACCGTGGCGCGGTGGTCCTGCTTGGTGCCGATCACGCTCTTGACGAGCGTGACCTTGATCTTCTTGTCGGCCATGGCTTACTCCAGAATCTCGGCGACCGCCTTGCCGCGCTTTGCGGCAATTTCGGCCGGCGTGCTCATCGCACGCAGTCCCTGCAGGGTGGCACGCACGACGTTATAGGGGTTGGTCGAGCCAATGGTCTTGGCCACCACGTCGGTGACGCCCATGACCTCGAAAACTGCGCGCATCGGGCCGCCGGCGATAACGCCGGTACCGGGCGAGGCCGGTGACATCAGCACGGTGGTCGCGCCGTGACGACCGGTGACGGAGTGATGCAGCGTGCCGTCCCGGAGGCTGATCTTGGACATCTTGCGGCGTGCCTCTTCCATCGCCTTCTGCACGGCGACCGGAACCTCGCGCGACTTGCCCTTGCCCATGCCGATGCCGCCATCACCGTCGCCGACGACGGTCAGTGCGGCGAAGCCGAGAATCCGACCGCCCTTGACCACTTTGGTGACGCGATTGATGGAGACCATCTTCTCGCGCATGCCATCGTCGCGTTCTTCCTGCTGCGGCTGCTGCTTCCTGCCTTGTGGTTTAGCCATGTGCGTCCCGCCTAGAACTTGAGCCCGCCTTCGCGGGCGGCTTCAGCCAGCGCCTTGACGCGGCCGTGGTAGTGGAATCCAGAACGGTCGAAGGCGACCGACTCGATGCCGGCAGCCTTGGCCCGCTCGGCGATCAGCTTGCCGACGGCCTTGGCCGCGTCGACATTGCCGCCGTTCGGCACCTGGCCGCGCACCGCCGACTCCATGGTCGATGCCGACGCCAGGACGCGCGTGCCGCATCCGGAGAAAATCTGCGCAGAGATGTGCAGGTTGCTGCGATGCACGGCAAGGCGCACCATCTTGAGCTCCGCAATCTTGGCGCGGGTTTTGCGCGCCCTGCGCAAACGAGCTTGTTTCTTGTCCATGATTCAGCGCCTCGATTATTTCTTCTTGGTTTCCTTGATGGCCACGACCTCGTCGGCGTAGCGGACGCCCTTGCCCTTGTAGGGTTCGGGGGCGCGATACGCGCGCACTTCCGCAGCCACCTGGCCGACCACCTGCTTGTCGATCCCCTTGATCAGGATCTCGGTCTGCGTCGGAGTCTCGACCTTGATGCCATTCGGCATCTCATGCACCACCGGATGCGAGAAGCCGAGCGTCAGGTTGAGCTTGGTGCCCTGGGCCTGCGCACGGTAGCCGACGCCGACCAGCGTCAGCTTCTTCTCGAAACCCTTGGTGACGCCGGTCACCATGTTATTGACCAGGGCGCGCATGGTGCCGGACATCGCGCCGGCATTGGCAGCCCCTTCGACCGCGCGGCACAGCAGGCTTTCGCCTTCGCGCTCGACCCTGACGGCCGGCAGCAGCGCCTGCTTGAGCGTGCCCAGCGGGCCCTTGACCGAGATCTCGCTGTCGGTAAGGCTCACTTCGACGCCCTTGGGCAGCGCGACCGGATACTTGGCAATGCGTGACATGTCGGCGGCTCCTTAGGCGACGATGCAGAGGACTTCGCCGCCCATGTTGCCGGCACGCGCGCGGCGATCGGTCATCACGCCCTTCGGCGTGGACACGATGGCGACGCCGAGCCCGTTCATCACGCGGGGCAGATCGTCCTTGCTCTTGTAGACGCGCAGGCCGGGCTTCGAGATACGCTCGATGCGCTCGATGACGGGGCGGCCGGCGTAGTACTTCAGCGCGACGTCGAGTTCGGGCTTCGCGCCGTTCTCGCGGATGGCGAAGTCCTCGATGTAGCCCTCGTCCTTCAATACCTTGGCGATCGCCACCTTCAGCTTCGAGGACGGCATCGTCACGGAAAGCTTCTCCGCCATCTGCGCATTGCGGATGCGGGTCAGCATGTCGGCAACCGGATCGGTCATGCTCATATCGGTCCCCTTACCAGCTGGCCTTGGTCATGCCGGGAACTTCACCCTGCATGGCGATCTCGCGCAGCTTGTTGCGGCACAGACCGAACTTGCGGAAGACGCCACGCGGGCGCCCGGTGAGCGAGCAGCGGTTGCGCTGGCGCGAAGGACTCGCGTTGCGCGGCAGCTGCTGCATCTTGAGGCGGGCCTCGGTCCGCTCCTCGTCGCTCAGCTTGACATTGTTGATGACGGCGAGAAGCTCGGCGCGACGGGCGGCATACTTCGCCACCGTCTTGGCGCGCTTCTTCTCCCGGTTGATAAGAGCTAGTTTCGCCATGGATCCCTCAGTTCTTGAAGGGGAACTTGAATGCGGCGAGGAGCGCCTTGGCCTCCTCGTCGTTCTTCGCGGTGGTGGTGATGCTGATGTTCATGCCGCGCAACGCGTCGATCTTGTCGTACTCGATCTCGGGGAAAATGATCTGTTCCTTGACGCCGACGTTGTAGTTGCCACGGCCGTCGAAACCCTTGCCGGAAATGCCGCGGAAGTCGCGGACGCGCGGCAGGGCGACGGTGACGAGCCGATCGAGGAACTCGTACATGCGGTTGCCGCGCAGGGTCAGCATGCAGCCGATCGGGTAGCCCTCGCGGATCTTGAAGCCGGCGATGGCCTTGCGCGCCTTGGTCACGACCGGCTTCTGGCCGGCAATCTTGGTCATGTCGGAAACGGCATGATCCAGGATCTTCTTGTCGCCGACCGCTTCACCGACCCCCATGTTGAGGGTGATCTTGGTGATGCGCGGGACCTCCATGATCGACTTGTAGCCGAACTTCGTGAGGAGCTCCGGCACAACCTTCTCTTTGTAGTATTCCTGCAAGCGAGCCATTTCGGATCCTTAAGCGTCGACCACTTCGCCGTTCGACTTGAACACCCTGACCTTGCGGCCGTCGTCGAGCTGCTTGAAGCCGACGCGGTCGGCCTTCTGGGTGGCCGGGTTGAACAACGCCACGTTGGAGATGTTGATGGGCATTTCCTTCTCGACGATGCCGCCCTGGTCGCCCTTCATCGGATTGGGCTTGGTGTGCTTCTTGACGCGGTTGATGCCCTCGACGACGACGCGTTCAGCGTCGACGCGGGTGAGGACCACTCCGCGCTTGCCCTTGTCCTTGCCGGTGGTGACGACGACGTCGTCGCCCTTGCGAATCTTCTGCATGATGGATGTCCCCGAATGCCGAATCAGAGAACCTCGGGAGCCAGCGAAACGATCTTCATGAATCGCTCCGTGCGCAACTCCCGCGTCACGGGCCCGAAGATGCGCGTGCCGATCGGCTCCAGCTTGTTGTTGAGGAGGACGGCGGCATTGCCGTCGAACTTGACCAGCGATCCGTCGGAGCGGCGTACACCCTTGGCGGTACGGACGACGACGGCGCTATAAACCTCGCCCTTCTTCACCCGGCCGCGCGGGGCCGCATCCTTGACGCTGACCTTGATCACGTCGCCGATGCCGGCGTAGCGGCGCTTCGAACCGCCAAGCACCTTGATGCACATGACCGAACGCGCGCCGGTGTTGTCGGCGACATCGAGCAACGACTGCATTTGAATCATTTCAAATCTCCAACTTAATCCGCGAATTCAGGCTGCTCGCGGTCAGTCTTGGAGCCCGCTGGGGGCTGGAACGCCGGGACGGGAAACCGACCCGGCGGAGCAAAGAGGCGAGATTTTAAGCGCTACTCGCCATTTGTCAACGTCCTTCTGCTACCCGTGACGTCAAACGACCCGGGCCTTCTCCACCACCTTCGCCACGCGCCAGGCCTTGGTCTTGGAGATCGGCGCGCATTCCTCGATTTGCACGAGGTCGCCGGCGCCCGCTTCCATGCCCTCGACGTGGGCGTGGTACTTCTTCGAGCGGGTCATGATCTTGCCGATCACCGGGTGCTTGACCTTGCGCTCGACGAGCACGGTCACCGTCTTCTGCATCTTGTCGGAGACGACCCGCCCCTGGAGGGTGCGGCGCATCTTCTGGTTGGTCGCGTCGGTCATTTCGCCATCGCCTTCTCACGCTGAATTGTCTTGACGCGCGCGATATCCTTGCGCACCTTGCCCAGCTGACTGGTGTTGGTCAGCTGCTGCGTCGCCACCTGCATGCGCAGGCCAAACTGGGCCTTGCGCAGTTCGAGCAGTTCCTTCTGCAGGTCGGCCTCGTTCTTTTCCCTCATTTCGCTGGTCTTCATGGCTTACCCCAGTTGACGGATGACGAAGGTGGTCTCGAGCGGCAGCTTCGCCGCGGCGAGGCGGAATGCCTCGCGTGCCAGGGCCTCGTCGACGCCGTCCATCTCGTACAGCACCTTGCCGGGCTGGATCTCGGCCACCCAGTATTCCGGAGAGCCCTTGCCGTTGCCCATGCGCACCTCGAGCGGCTTTTTCGAAATCGGCTTGTCCGGGAAAATGCGGATCCAGATGCGGCCGCCGCGCTTGATGTGGCGCGTCATGGCACGACGCGCCGCCTCGATCTGGCGCGCCGTCAGCCGGCCACGGCCGATCGCCTTGAGACCGTACTCACCGAAACTGACCTTGGCACCCCGGGTCGCCAGGCCGGTGTTGCGGCCCTTCTGTTCCTTGCGGTATTTCCTGCGGGCAGGTTGCAGCATGTCTTACTCCTTGCCTTCCTTGGAGGCGGCATCGCCGCCTTCGGGCTTCGCCGCGGCCTTGCGCACGCGCTTGACCGGTGCCTTCGGAGCGGCGGGCGCGCTTTCCGGCTTGGCGGCAGCTGCCTTCGGCTCGTCGGCCTTCTT
>ERZ724514.324-NODE-324-length-21594-cov-8.927991_pt1 | contig 21594 bp, 17 predicted proteins | sample MGYA00376047_ERZ724514 | MGnify/ENA primary metagenome ERZ724514 (study PRJEB28724, sample SAMN07190883) | activated sludge metagenome | isolation source: activated sludge of sewage treatment plant in Hong Hong | place: Hong Kong | collected 2016-03-17 ...
GACTCGAACCTACGACCTTCGGGTTATGAGCCCGACGAGCTACCAACTGCTCCACCCCGCGATTTTGAGAGTGCAAATGTAGTAATAAATATTGGTATTACCTACTTAAATTTTATTTTTTAATATTTTTCCTCTGCCACCGCAACTTTAGGCCAGACATTGTTGGCCGTATTTACATCTATCATCCTGTTGTCGGGATTGATTTCAATTTTTGAAATTTTATTTACATTCTGATTTAACTGTACTTTATAGGATGGCTGAGCCCAGGCCCAGTCAGGCAACTTAGTATAATCTGCATATGAGTTTTCTGGTTCTTTTTCTCCTCTCATCAATGCCAATGGAATGTAATAAAGTTCTTTCTTGCCATTTTGAAGGGTGACAACAATTTCAATAGGCATTGGCATTGCTCCATACCTTGAAATTACCAATTGATCTTCGTACACTGTGTCAATACCATAATCTGTAACATGTGTTGTATTGATCCAATATTCTTCAAACCAATCAAGCACCATGCCTGATTCCTTTTCCATCAATTTGAAAAAATCAGATGAGGCTGGATGTTTAAATTTCCAGGTGTCGTAATATTTAAGAAGTGCCTTGGCAAACTTTTTCTCTCCCATTATGTATTCTAACTGTACCAAACAAAGCTGGCCTTTGGTATAGGAAGCAACTGAATAGGCTGCATTGGTGGAATAATGATCAGCATGGGTATTGATGCTCTCCGCTGAACCAGAAACCGCAAATGCAGAATATCCTGCAATGGTTTCCTGCAATGGATTTTCATCATGCTTGCCTGTGATTAAGCCCTGGCTCAACAAATGATCCATGGTTTCACTGGTACCAAAAGAAGTAAAACCTTCATCCATCCAGGGATACAAGGCTTCATTGGTTGCCAATACCATTTGATACCACGAGTGCATCCATTCATGCACACAAACACCTACCAAACTCATTAATGGCCGTTCTCCGGTGATCAGGGTCCCCATAGGATATTCCATTCCTCCGTCTCCTCCCTGAATAAATGAATAAACCGGATAAGGGTATTTGCCATATCTTTTATTCATCCAACGCAGTGCTTCATCCATTAAAGAAGGCAACTTTGCCCAAACGTCTTTTGTCTTATCATTTTCCTGGTAGAAAAAGTGCAAAACGGTGCCATCATGGGCTATATGTCTGGTATGTTTATAATCAGGATCCGCTGCCCACATAAAATCGTGCACTTTTTCTGCTTTAAAATGCCATTTTTGTTTTTTAGGTTTATTCTTTACCTCAGTATCAGTATAACCGTACCCGATTTCTTCTGCGTTTTGCAATACGCCCGAAGCAGCTACCACGTATTTGCTGTCCAGTGTAATACTTACATCAAAATTACCCCATACTCCATAAAATTCCCTGGCAATGTAAGGATTGGGGTGCCAACCTTTGTTGTCGTATTCACAAAGCTTGGGATACCACTGGGCCATAGAGTAATCAATGCCTTCTCTGTTGTTGCGTCCGGTTCTCCTGATTTGCACAGGAACCTGGGCTTCAAACTCCATTTCAAGTTTGACTGTTTGTCCGGGTAAGATATTTTGTTTTAAAAATACCTCCAGAATGGTACCTTCTGATTGATAAAGGACTTTTTTTCCATTTAGTGTCAAAGATTTTATTTTTTGATATCCAATTTCATCTTTGGAAAGTTTCGACAATTTATCCCCAATTCTGCGGTCTGGATCGGGCAACGACCTGCTCCTGTAGTCCATTTCGCTATTGGGCTGAAAAGCATTGTAGTACAAATGGTAAAACAACTTATTAAGTGTATCGGGGGAATTATTGGTATAATCTATGATTTGGCGTCCTCTCAGCAAATGCCGGTCTGTATCCAGGGTCACATCCATGGTATAATTGGCTTGTTGTTGCCAATAACATTGAGATTTTACCCGTATTGAAATTAAAAACAAAAATGAAAAAACGATAACCCTTAACATATTTCAATTTTAATGCACAAAAATAGTTGTTTTATTATTTCTTAATTCCTTTTGTTAAGCTATGAGCAATGATGCCAGCGGTTACACCAACATTGAGCGATTCAGCCATTCTGCCAACTGCACCTAAAATGCTGATGCACTGTGCCGGAGGTATCAACTGAAACCATTCAACGTCAATGCCTTTGCCCTCAGAGCCCAAAACAAACAAAGCATCAGCAGGCAGCGAGCTTTTGTTTATATCCTCCCCTGCCATATCCAATAAAATGACCCTTTGAGATGCCACAAAAGACAGCACCTCATCGCGATCAGCTTTGGCCACCTCAAATGCTGCAATGCTCCCCATCGAAGCTTGAACCACTTTTGGATGATAAACATCGGCACTGCCTGGTCCCAGGATTACCCCCCCAAATCCGAACCAATCTGCTACCCTGATAATGGTGCCCACATTGCCCGGATCCTGCACGCCATCAAGATAAAAAAGTGGTTTAAAACGATTTAACAAATCTTTAGCTTTTACCCACTTTTGTTTTACAATTGCAAGAATATCAGGCGCATTGACCAAAGTTGATAGTTGCTGCATCTGCTCTTCCGTAGCATAAAAGCTTTTTTCTCTATGGGATTTTATCAGATGATCGTTTTTCTCTAACCACTGTGATGTTGCCACAAGGCTCTCGATTTCAAAACCTGAATGCAACAATGCTGTGACGCATTTATCACCCTCAGCCACAAAATTTTCATATTTTTGTCTGAATTTCGATTGGCCCAGGGAGCGAATGTACTTAACCTGATTATTTGAAAGCTTCATGCGGCAAAGCTAAAACATGAAATTATTATTCCGTCATATCAACGTATCTTTTGTAATAGCAGCATTGATTGCCATAGTCTTGCTTCCTGCATGCAATACAAGTCGCTATTTGCAGGAAAATCAGTATCTGATTAAAAACGTTGAAATTAATATTGATGATAAACTGGAGAAAGTTGATAAAACAGCTTTAAAGTCCGAATTGAACTTTTTTGTCCGACAACAAAAAAATGGGAAGTTTTTATTTATTCCTTTGGAATATATTTATATCAAGACCTCTGAACCGGGCGACTCATCCAAAATAAACAACTGGATCAGAACCCGTTTTGGGGAAAAACCTAGTATACACGATAGCACCAAAACCAAAGAATCCGCCATCGCCATGCAGCAATATTTGCAGTACAAAAAAGGGTTTTACCAGGCAATTGTAAATCATCAAATAGAGCAAAAAAATCAAAAAGCAAAAATTACTTATCTGGTTAATCCTGGTAAACGATATAAGCTGGGGCAATTGACCTATTTCAGCAAAGATACCACCTTGTTGAATCATGTTTTAAAAATCGCTAAAAACACCCTGCTTGTACCCGGAGAGGGCCTGGACGCAGACCATTTTGAACTGGAAAAAGCGCGCATCGTCAACCACCTTCAAAATCAGGGTTATGCCGATTTTGCAGCCAATTACATTTCTGTAAAAGGAGACAGTACGGCAGGTAATTACACCGTAGATGTTATCCTTGATATTTTGTTGCCGGATGGTAAACTTACCCACCCCGTTTATCGCAACGGCAATGTCAGGGTATATACCGACCACTATCACAAACAAGATACCTCTGATATGCTTACGATGGTAGTAGATTCTATCCAGTATCGCTCAGAGCAATCCTATTTTATGGTCAAACCACAAGTGATATCAAACAGCATTGCCTTCAGACCCAATGAGCTAGCCAGAAGAGATGACCGTCTTTACACCTATAACAAACTGGCCAATCTTGGAGCCTATCGGTTTGCAGAAATCATACCTAAAAAAAGCAAAGAAGACAGTTTAAAAATTGATTATGACATCCAATTAACTCCCTATGTCAACAAATGGACTATGGACAATGGTCTGGACATTTTCAATAGCACAATTGCTGGTTCCGGCACCGAGGTGCAACGCTTGCTGGGACTCGGTGTTTCCACCCAATTATCAAATCGCAATATGTTCAGAGGGAGCGAAAAATATAGCATCTCTGCAGCAGTGAGCACTCAGATAGATTTGTCTCAAGCCAACAATCGATTCCGGGCCTTTAATGTCAACCTCAATAATGATCTCCAATTTCCTACATTTAAAGATCCATTAAAGGTAGTAAGAGCATTAAACTTTGTTTACCTGGCTTCTGATAAGCTTTATGATAATTTTAAGAAAGATGCCGTTACCAACTTAAATGTGGGAGCCAATATTGTTAATTTGAGAGATCTTTATTCCATCAAAACCATCAATGCTTCCCTGGGTTATCGATTCAATGACCGTATTTCGAGATCCATTATAATTGACCAGATTGGCATCACTTTCAATGATTACACAACCGGTAAATTATTTGATACCATTACCATCAAAAACCCCTTTATCAAACGCAATTTTGAGGATAATTTTTTTACAGGACTATTTTTCCGGAACTTAAGTTATACATTTAATTATCCAAAAAATGAAAAGGGATGGTCCCGTGCATTTTATGCTAATGTTGAATTTTCTGGTCTTGAAGCCTATATTCTAAATGGAATTGCCAATAGTGTAGCCGGGGAAAAGAAACAATGGAGCCTGGGAGGTTATGAATTTTCAAAATTTGGAAGAATAGAATTAGATGGAAGATTTACCAAAAATTTTTCTGGTAAAAAGAGTTTGGTAGGCAGACTTAATGTAGGAGCAATAATACCCTTAGTCAAAAATCAGGTAGCTCCATTTATCAAACAATTCAGCGTCGGTGGCCCCAATAGTTTAAGAGCCTGGGCACCCAGGGTTTTGGGTCCCGGAGCCTTTTTTAATCCCACAAATGGAAACGTACTGCCCTATTCTCAGGGAGATATCAAGATAGAAGCCAACCTCGAATATAGATTTAAGATATGGTGGATACTGCATGGTGCAGCCTTTATTGATGCGGGCAATGTCTGGGCTTTGACTGGATATGAAGACAATGGAGGCAATTTTTCATCCCAATTCATGAAACAGATGGCAGTAGCTGCCGGCTGGGGTATGAGATGGGATTTCACCTATTTCAATATTCGTTTCGACTTTGGATACCGAATGAGAGATCCCTATCCTACTCAATCAAAGTATTGGTATTCATTAAAACGGGTAAGGGAGCAAAAGCTTGGGAATATTCAGGTAGCAGTCAATTATCCTTTTTAATTCATATAGTTATACCAAAACATCCAGGTCTTTGGTCCAAAGTTTTGTGTTTTTACTGTTGATGATGTCTTTTGACCAGATGGAATGCACTTCAAAACCAATGGTTTTGAATTTTTCTATTATCAGATATTGGGTTTCCAAATCACTAAAATTTTCATCATTAATCATTCCATTGAACAAAAATAGTAGTTGCTTTCGCTGGGTCTCCAACAAACTTTCAATGAGTGCATCTTCTACCGATGTTCTCCCTTTGAATTCTTTCAGCCCCGAATTGGTTAGATTTTCTACCAAAGCTTCGCTGATTTCAAATGGTAATAAGGATAAAATATTAGCATTTTTTGATTGAAAAACCCTAACTTTACTTTTTAATCCCAGTACAAAATAAGCAATTGTTTTTGCTACCCCGAATCGCTCTGTAAGTGGAATTTCATCCATCCTGTTTGAAATGCCAGCTAAATTTTGAACCATTTGTATGTTGTCAATTTCAAACTGTGATTTCCAGATTTTTCCATCAGGACTTATCATTTTGAAATTTATCTCTTTTCCTGAGTCATCAGACATAGTAAACTTAAGCTGGCCCTTGCCTGATAAAAGACTGGTCTTAGAGAGATCTTCTAAAGGTTTTCCTTTTACCCACCCTTCCATTTTTTTCAGGAAGGAGCTGGGCGGAGCTGTTTCTTTCATAGGTTGATTCATAGCATTTATGGCTTTGATGTCTTGCACCGCTAAAAACTGCCACAGGGATGTGTGAGATTCAATGGCATTTTTAATGATCCCCTCATTGTCTGGAATCAAAGAATGCATCAACTTACCTGGACATAACTTTTCCAGCGCCTGATCAAATATTTCAACCCACTGCTTTGATGGAAGTGATTCCAGAAGTTCCAGGATTTTTCTTGTGTTTATATCCAAGCCGTCACAAAACGACTTCCATTGTAACAGCAATGGAAATTTTACTAAAAAAACATGGATTTCTTCCAGTAGTTCTATGATTTTCCTGAGCTCAAGCTGAATTTGGTAAAAGTTGCGGCTATTGATCTCAATAACTTTCTTCAGCAAACCAGATACATTCAAAGCTTTAATTTCATTTTGAATGAGATCGAGGATATCAGATAATTCTTTCGTTCCCGGCAGACCGGTATTAAGCCTTTTAATGTAATTATCAACATAACTAAATCGGTGTGCATACGATCGCTCAATGGCAACTTCAAAATTGTTGATTTGGATTTCAATCGAAGCCGTTTGCATCTCTTTTTTGTTTGCTGAATAAAAACCCAACATTTCTCCAAATTGAGCGTGAAAATTCATTAGCAATGTCTCAACTGAATTGACGTTATCCACATTTTTTTGTGTTTTATTTTTACCAGCATCATCCATCAACACCATTCTGTTCTGTGATGTGAAAGCCAACTGTATATTAAACAATTGCTCAAAAGCAACTTTTATCTGGTCATCATACCACTTTTCCTTTTCCACAATTACTTGTTGCAAACCGGCCTGCATTTGAGCATAGAGCCTCTTAATAGCATCTTTAAACTTGGAGATAGCGTCCACCCCATCAGAACCATGAATGGCAATTGTATTTTCTATTAATTCCTTCTGATAACCTTGACTTACTTCAAGTCCAGGATGCAATGATGCTCCCTTGACAATAATATCGCGCCTTTCAATTAGCCAAAATGGGCTGAGATGAGCAGTAATTTCTTTGATTTTAGTTTCAAATTCGTTCAACTCACAGAGCGCTGAGCTCAGAGAGATTTCTCTAATTGTTTTTCCAAGTACCGTTCTCTCATTTAAATGGCCATAAGAAGTGGCAAAAACCTTTTGATATTTTGAGAACTCATTTTTGATGGAAGCATCAGCCAGGTGTGTCTCATTTTGAAAATGTATGTTTGACCTGTCATATTCAATTCCCCCCATTGATGCCAACCATATTTGCCAATAAGCATGCGTTGAAAGCCCTCCAGCAAGTTTGGGTGCCAATTTTACTTCTACACAACCCCCTTCTTTTGCAAAACGGATGGTTTCCCGCATAAAAGTTGCCAGTTCAGAAGGGGAAATGGTGCCCGAGTTGTCCTGAGTACATACCGGTGAGGTCTCCGTTATTTCTGAAAGCTGAAAGCCGGCATAGGTTAGCATACATTAAAATTTTTACAAATATAAAAAAAACAAATATGATAAAACCTCAAATTCAGGCAAAACCATAGGGAATTATAAAAACATGTCGTTTTACCCATAGCCCTGAGGAAATTGATTCAAAACGACATTTTGGGTTCAATCAATGCCAATTTGGGTAATTTCTGTACTTGTTGAAACAACAATAAAATAAAAATAATTTTACTTTTGCATCATTCAAAGAAATAATAAAAATGGATCTACGAAAACTACTTAGTTTTTTTTTCGCCTTAACGCTATTTTATAATCTCTACGCACAGTCAGCTACGGGAGTTGATTTGAGTAAAAAGTTCAAAAATTATCAAATCGTTCAACTTCCTTCTGACCAGCTCTACAATCAGCTCGTGAGTCAGCGATCTGATGCAAAACAAATGACCCTCCAAAATTGGGATTTGACACTTTTTGATTCAGAAATTATTTCTCCCCATTATACAGCCAGAATTGCTACAGCCAGCGGAATAAAAACGGAAAAAGCACCCACCATAGCCCCAATGAATGGTTATACCCGTTGGGGAGGTCGGGTAAGTTTAACTTTTGCAGACAACTTCATCTACGGTTATATCGAAGATGGTGATAAAACATTTTTTATTGAGCCTCTCTATCATCAGACACGACAAGCTTCAACCAACCAATTTATCATCTATGAATTGAATGACATCATTGATGATGAGGTACATACATGCGCTACCGACTCACCTGCTAAACTTGGCATTCATGAACACGAACACAACGAAGATGCTTCAAGACTGGGTCTATGTTATGAAGTTGAATACTCAATTGCCAATGACTTTTTGATGTTTCAGGCTTATGGCAATTCCAATGGGGTACAGAACCACGCTATTGGTGTGCTCAACAATGTTCAGACCAACTACGATGATGAATTTCAGGACGAACTTAGTTTCATTATTGTTGAACAGTTTGTGTCCTCATGCGCTACTTGTGACCCCTGGACCAGCTCAACCAATGCAGAAGTTTTACTCAATAGTTTCACCAATTGGGCACCGGGTGGTTTTGCAGTATCCCATGATATTGGATCTATATGGACAGATAGAGATTTTGATGGTTCTACCATTGGCATAGCATGGGTGGGTGCGGTATGTACCCCCGTTCAATACAATGCCTTGCAGGATTTTTCTACCAATGCCAATTTAAAGAGAGTGATGGTGGCCCACGAAATTGGTCACAATTTTGATGCAAGCCACGACCCACAGGGCAACCCCAACATTATGGCTCCTGCAGTACAAAATACAACCACCTGGTCTACTGCTTCTAAAACGGATATTCAAAACTATTACAACTCTATTAACTGCCTAGATTTTTGTGCCAGTGTAGCAGCTCCACAGGCCAATTTCACCTATACTGTTACTGCTGAATGCGAGCCTGGCATCGTACAATTTACCAACCAGTCAACGGGTACAATTACTCAATATCAGTGGCAATTCCCGGGAGGTGTACCATCAACGTCTACCCAACAAAATCCTGTTGTAAATTATCCAAGTGCTGGTGTTTATAGTGTTACACTAACCGTTTCAAATGGTCCATTTTCCGACCAGTTGGAGCTTATTGACGAAATAACAATACTACCTATTCCCGAAGCCAATTTTACTACAAGTATCAATGGAGCGGAAGTTGAGTTTACCAATACCAGTCAGGCTGGTCCCAATGCCATTTATTCATGGAATTTTGGCGATGGCAATACAAGCAACGACGAAAATCCTGTGCATACCTATACCCAGGATGGTTCTTATACAGTGGTCTTGACCATTGATGACATTTGTGGCTTTGACTCTCGTACAAAAATTGTGGTCGTAGCTACACCACCTGTTGCTAATTTTGCTGCAAATCCCACCTCAGGATGTGGTAGTTTTTCTGTGAATTTCACCAATACATCTTCTCCCAACGCCACTATCTATGATTGGGAATTCCCAGGAGGTTCTCCCGCATCTTCGATCCTGCCCAATCCGGTTGTAACCTATAGCACTCCAGGAAATTACCCTGTCACCCTTACGGCTTCCAACGCACAGGGCAGCAATACAAAAACCATTGCCAATTATATTTCTGTAAAAGCTTTGCCCACGTCCGCTTTTAGCTATACTCAAACTGGTCAAACTTTTGCTTTCACGTCCCAAGCTACCAATGCGACATCACATCTTTGGAATTTTGGAGACGGCAATGCCAGCAATCAAATTAACCCCACTCATACCTATACAAGCTCAGGCATGTTTACGGTGACACTAATCACCGCAAACGGCAATTGCCCAACTGCCAGTTCTTCTCAATCGGTTAATGCGAGCACAGCCCCGATCTCTTCTTTTTCTACTGCTGCCAATGTTGGATGTGCACCTTTTACTGCTGCGTTTACTAATACTTCTTCCAACAATCCAACCGGCATTGAATGGCATTTTCCAGGGGGTCAACCGGCCACTTCTACCCTTTTTAACCCCACAGTTGAATATGACTTGCCAGGTAGTTATGATGTAACGCTCATCACTACCAATCTCAATGGCAGCGATACCCTCACCCTTGATGATTACATAGTGGTAAACACTGTACCAGCAGTATCATTCGCTTTCAGTAATTCTGAGACTACTTTCAACTTTGTAAACACGGGTTCGGGCGCAACATCATTTAATTGGGCTTTTGGAGATGGCAATACATCTAACCAGGAAAATCCTAGCCACACTTATGCTACAGAAGGTAATTACACCGTCAACTTTAGCGCAGCCAACGCTTGTGGCAGTGTAAATACCAGCCAAAGCATTGCCGCCTTTAATATTCCGGGAGCACAGCCTGCAAATAATTCATCATCTGCTATATGTAAAGGAAATACAGTTTCATTTTCAGATCAATCCACAGGCACGATCACCCAAAGACAATGGATATTCGAAGGAGGTTCACCTTCCACATCCAATTTGGCAGATGTGACAGTACTGTACAATACTGCGGGCACCTATGATGTTACCTTAATTGTAGGCAATGTTGCTGGAAGTGATACCATTGTCCTCCAGGATATCGTGGTCGTTGGGGCAGAACCCATTACTGTAATTAATGCAAGTCCCAATGGTATAAATCTTACCCTTACAAACGGAGGAAGCAACTTTATAACTTCTGGTTGGCTATTGCCAAATGGCACCACTTCTAATCAGAGTACTGTGGAATATCAGGCAACAGAAAATGGTTTATATACATTCTATTTAACCAATACCAACAGCTGTGGAAGTACAGTTGATTCATTTAACTTCTTAGTTACTGCTTATCCGCAAGCAATATTTACCACCAATAATACAGGCAACGTAAGCTGTGCCCCTGTTACCATACTTTATACTGCACCCAACATTGCAGGAAATACTTACGAATGGACATTTAGCGGAGGTAACCCTGCTTCAGCCAATACGCCCGAAGTTGGTGTAAGTTATGCCAATGCAGGCTTATACGATGTAAGTTTGATTGTAAGCAATACCCTGGGTTCAGATACTTTGCTTTTACAAGGCTATTTGACACTTGGGACTACACCTGAAGCAGAATTTGAGCACACGGTAACTGGAGGGCAGGTGGATTTTGAATTTTCAGGCTCCAGTCAAATCTCTGTGTTTTGGGACTTTGCAGGGCTTGGCACTTCAAGCGATCTCAATCCAAGCTTTGATTTTCCTGCCAGTGGCAGCTATCCTGTAACCTTAATTGCATCCAATGGCTGTGGAAATGACACCATCGTTCATGTTGTAAGTGTGGTGGTATCTTCTACCCAAAATGAAGTTTTGGCAGGACTTAAAATTTATCCTAATCCTGTCAACAATTTATTCTACATCGAAACCAATGGTGAAAGTCAGATAAGCCAAATCGAATCCTACAACGCCCTGGGGCAGAAAGTAAGGACACCGTATTCTTGTCAAAACACACTCTGCACCATAAATGCAGAACAATGGGTAGCTGGCAATTATCAGTTAATGATTATAACCGAGGCTGGACAGAAAGTTGTAAAAGTTGTGAAATTATAACCACAGATATTCCAAATAAAAAAGGCCGGTTAACCCCGGCCTTTTTTATTTTCTGCTTGTAGCTTTTCGTTTTTTTCCAGTACTTGCTGTTTCAAATCTGCCTTGTATTGAAGCAGCTTATCCTGCAATTCGGTATCAGCGATGCCCAGGATTTCGCACGCAAGTATGCCGGCATTTTTCGCTCCATTTAAGGCTACTGTTGCAACTGGAATACCTCCGGGCATTTGCAAAATTGATAATACAGAATCCCAGCCATCAATGCTATTGGAAGACAATACCGGCACCCCAATTACCGGCAAGGGAGACAAGGACGCCACCATGCCAGGTAAATGAGCGGCACCACCAGCGCCTGCAATTATTACTTTTATTCCCCTCAGATGAGCTCCGCTGGCAAATTCAAACATTCGTTCAGGTGTTCTGTGCGCAGATACAACAGAGATCTCGTAGGCTACTTCCATCTGATCAAGGATATCAGCTGCTTCTTTCATGACTTTGAAATCAGAGTCAGAGCCCATTATAATGGCTACCATTTTCTATAGATTTATTTGATGAAATAACTTTTACTGTGTCCAGCAATTCTCTTGCACACTTTTTGGCATCTTCTAATGAATGTTGGGTCACGGTGATATGGCCCATTTTCCTCTTGGGCTTTGTCATTTTTTTATTGTATAAATGCGGATATACCCCATTTTTGGCCATAGCTTCTTCTATTCCCTGGTATAAAGCTTCTCCCGCATGGCCCTCTGCTCCCAGTAAATTGATCATTACTGCCGGCATAATTAAATCTGTTTCTCCCAACGGAAGATCAGCTAAAACACGTAAGTGTTGCTCAAACTGCGATGTAATGTTGGCTTCAATCGTATGGTGACCACTATTGTGCGGTCTTGGTGCCATTTCATTGACCCATAATTTACCGTGCTGATCCATAAAAAATTCTACGGCCAACAAGCCTGTCACTTCCAAGGCAGTCGCAATTTTTTCAGTTAATGCTCTGGCTTGACTTTCAAAATTTTGATCCACATCGGCAGGACAAAATAAAAACTCCACCAAATTGGCGGTAGGATGAAAAGACATTTCCACCATCGGGAATGTTTTCATTTCACCATTTCTCTTTCTTGCTGTAATAACGGCCAGCTCTTTTTGGATGTCGACCATCTTCTCAACTACTGAAGCTTCATCGAAAAGTAAATCCAAATCATCTACTGTTCTGATCACGTTTACCCCCCTGCCATCGTAGCCTCCAACCCTCAATTTTTGAACAAATGGAAGTGAAAGTTGACCATTTTCAATTGCGCTTAAGATTTCAGCTTTGTCATTAAATAATGAAAATTCTGAAGTTGGGAATCCATGATCGCGGTAAAACTGCTTTTGAATTCCTTTGTCATTGATTATTTCCAGCACTTCAGGATCCGGAACGATGGTTTTTCCTTGTGCTTTGAGCTGTTTAAGAGCTTCTACATTGACACTTTCTATTTCCACTGTTATTACATCCACTGCAAGACCAAATTGCAAAACATCGTCGTAATTGGCAAAATCTCCCTCGTAAAATCGAGTGCATATACCGGCAGCAGGAAATTCAATACTCTCATCTAAAATACTGACATCCAGACACCAGGGTATCGATGCTTCAACCAACATCCTGCCCAATTGCCCCCCACCCAAAACTCCAATCCTGGTTTTTTTCATACATTTTAATAATGAAAAGCGAAAATAAAGCAATTCACCCACACCTCGCCGAAAAGTTACTCATCAACACTTTGTGGATAAATTTTACAGACATTTTTCTTGAATTTTCCGTTCTTTGCAGCAAACACAAAAACCAGTTTTGACCAACCTCTTTCCTTTTCCTTATTTTCAGGAATCTTACGCTAATAGTGAGGATAATGTCATTTTTGGTCATTTTTCAAACTATCAGCACAGCAACCGCTTCCTCAATAGTCTTTTAAGTACACCAATGGTGCCCTTTTTTCTTTTTGGCGATGATTCAATTTCAAATAAACTTGATACTAATCCCATAGAAAAATTTGCATCTTTATCAAAATCAACAGTTTATGTTTCGCACACTGTAGACCTTTCACCATCTGAACAAGCAGTACGCCAAGAACCCATTCCAGGATTGTCAAGTGCAGATCCCACTGCCGTTGACGAAGTTCATACCACTCCTGAATCAGCAGACGAAGGTCCCGATACCCCAAACTTACCATTGAAGGAGTCAACGATTGGTAATGAAGTCAGTCCCATTGTGCTCGGCTATCCTGAAAAGAGAAAGAGAAAGAGAAAGAAAAAGAAAAAATACAAAAACAAGAAAAAGAATATGTTTATATTAGACGATTTATCAGAATTAAATTCGTTTAATAGGTGGCTTTTAGGATTAAAACCAAATAATGGTGGGCATGTACCGGTCATTTTGAAAAAGTCAAAAAAAAAGACAAGGAAGAAAGAAAGGGCCACGATGCGCGAAGGAATCGCACAATCTGTGCAAAAATCAGACAAGTTGATTTCAGAATCTTTGGCTATAATCCTAAAAAATCAACACCATTATGAGGAAGCAATTGTTATGTATGAGCAATTAATTTTGCTTATTCCGGAAAAAAGTGCTTACTTTGCGGCTCAAATTGAGGAAATCAAAAAAAATATCCATTAATGGTCACTACATTAACCGTCATCATTGCCCTGAATTGTCTCTTACTAATGGTTGTCATTCTTATCCAGAATCCTAAGGGAGGAGGTGTTGACAGTACCTTCGGAGGAGGTGCAGCCAATCAAATGTTTGGCGCGGCAAAATCTACAGATTTTATTGAAAAACTAACCTGGGGTTTGGCTATCACGCTGTTTGTTCTTTGCATCATTACCGCCATCGTAGTAAGTGGAGGTTCAGGTGAACAAATACTCCAGACAGAACAATAAAAGAGAAAAAGCAATACGAAAAAGAGCACCCAATGGGTGCTTTTTTTTTGTCGGTTACAACCGTTTTTCCATTTTAAAATGTGGAATGCCCACTTCTTCAAACCGATCACCCACGATGTCATATCCCAGATTGAGGTAAAATTTAACAGCAGTTTCCCTTGCGTGTAATACCATCTTAGTATATCCCTTGTTTGCAGCCCATTTTTCACAAAACTGCACCAGCTGTCCTCCAATGCCCTGGCCTTGCTTTTGGGGACTCACGGCTACCTGCCTCATTTTTACATCACCCTCTCCAAGATCTGTAAGGGTTAGCGTGGCATTCAGACCTTCATTGTCCCACAAACCAAAATGAAAATCTGCGTATTCCTTTGCCAACTGATCTGGTAAAAATTCCATATTAAGGGGTTTGCGCAAAACTTCTGTCCTTAGTGCAACCGCTTCGTCGTATTCCGGTGAAGCAAATTCATACATACCTATGTACCATCCCTCCTTCATTGTGCAAAGCATTTTTGCAAAGGTACAAATATTGTAGGTGGTCGGACAAGTAAGCCATAATTACTGCGCACACTTCATTATCTTTGGCGCCGTTTAAATATACATATGTACAGCGGAATTCGTTAGTATCACAATGCGCCCAATCATAGTTCTTTTATTCATTTCTCTCGGCATCATTAACCCGGGAACAACGCACTGTTATGGTGCGGGTGTGATAGATACGCTTAAAAAAATAATCGTCGAAAATGCAAATAACCAGGTGATCGACAATACCACCGACCCTCCTGTGAGGTATTTCAATGGTGATGTAAGAGCCTATCATGAAGGATCCTATTTCTTTTGTGACAGTGCTAAAATTATAGACAACGAATTATTTGCATTCGGCAATGTTGTCATTATCCAGCACGATACAATTACCATGTTTGCTGATGAATTGTATTATCACGGAGATTCCCTATTTTCATACCTCCGATCCAAGGTAGTACTCCAAAACAGCAATGATGCTTTGTATACTGAGTACCTGGAATACGATATGAAAGAGAAAAAAGCTTACTACCGGGATAAAGCCATCATGGTCAGTGGCAATTCCAATTTGAAAAGTAAAAAAGGAGTTTTTGATGTAAAAAATAACCAGGCTACATTTGAGGAAAGGGTCACGGTAGATGGAGAAGACTTCCATATGGTTACAGATACATTGCATTACAATACCCATGACGAAATTGCCACATGGAAGACACCAGCCCTGATTAAAACAGATTCTTCAGAAATCTACAGTTTGACGGGGCAATATAAGACCAGAGAAAAATCTGCCACTTTTGAGGGAAATGCACAATACAGGAAAAATGATGTTGTTGCTACCGCTGATTTGATTTACTACGATGGATTCCTTAAAAAAGTAGGATTGCTGGGCAACGCCATTTATAACTCTACCAACGAACACGCCAAAGCAGATTCTATTATACATCAGGAAAACGATGATATTACAGAATTGATAGGCAACGCTTCCTTTGAAAACCCCAGCAACAAAGCGCATGGCAACAAAATAATCCACTATAAAAAAGAAGATCGTTTTGCACTGGATGGAAGGGGGGAAATAGCAGATTCCACCAACCTCATCTCGGCTGAAAAACTTGACTATAACAAAAAAACTAAAAAAGGAGTGGCAACAGGTGACGTGAGATGGACAGATACCGTTTCTCATTCCACCATTTTGGCAGATTCATTGTACCTCGACGGAACCATTGATTACATGCATGCCAGCAGGAAAGGCGGCAAAGCTTCCTTAGAATCTGTGCTGGAAGGCGACACTCTTTTTCTGGCAGCAGATACACTTCGTCAAACAAGAAAAGTAGTACAATTGGATTCGATTACCTTTGATACCCTCAAAGTATTGACAGCCGACAACAGGGTGGAAATATATAAGTCAGATCTGCAGGCAGTCACGGATTCTCTCATCTTTAATCAAAAAGATTCCGTATTCACCTTGTTCAACAGCCCCTTTCTCTGGTCCGATACAACACAATTAACGGCCGATACAGCCAAAATTTACATGGATCATAAAAAAGTGAGTCGGCTGGACCTCAATGAAAATGCCATGGTCATCACCAGCCCCGATATGGTATTTTTCAACCAAATCAAAGGTCAAAACATGACAGGCAATTTTAGGGACAACGCTATGGAAACCCTCAAAGTTGCCGGGAGTGCTCAATGCATTTATTATATGCTCGACAAGGAAGACGCTTACATTGGGGTCAATCAAACCGACTGTAGTTTGATGATATTCAGGTTTGAGAATAAAAAAATCAAAAACATCCGCTTTTATACAGAGCCCAATTCAACGATTTCGCCCATTGATCAAATTGACCATGAAGCTATCAAACTAAAAGGATTTAAGTGGGATTTGGAGAAAAGACCTCTCTCAAGGTTCGACATTTATCAATAATCGCCAACGCTTAGCAAAACCAGTGTGCACGCCTCCTGATAGGCTATTCCTGCCTGATCAAGTTGTTGATAAAATGCAGGATTTTCCGTCCCCGGGTTAAAAATGACTCTTTTGGGTTGAAGTGCTATTATTTGTGAAATCAAATCAGCCTGTCTTTCTGGTCCTACATACAAAGTTACAGTATCAATGTCAACATGCTGTGGCCAGCTTTTGGAAATGGGTATTTCCCCTATCATTCCTTCTCTCAGTCCGTAGGCTATAACAGGATGCCCATGCAACACCAACCTTTTGGTGGCGATATTGGAATATCGCTGAGGATTTTCACTTGCTCCAACGACCAAAGTAAGTTTTGGATGTTGCATTATTGTGAAGCACTACTTTTTTCAGAAAGATCCAGGCTCACAGAAAAAATATGGGATGCTTGTGCGCCAGATACATTACCAACATTTGCCAGTGCATAATCGAGTTTGAGCCTGCCCAACAGCAGTCCTAATCCTACATTGGGTTGAAAATCGAAATCTCTTTTGTTGGCATTGACTTCGTTTAACACCCTTTGGAGATTGCCAATGCCTAATCTTAAAAATACGGTTTTTGAATACCCGATTTCCGCTCCCATGGATGGATCCAGACTAAAATTTTTACCTGAAAGTACACCCGCTTTTGTGCCATAGGAAGAAATATTGGCATCCAATTCAACCAGATAAGTGAAATTTTTACCCATGGCACCATCGTAAGATACCCCGGCAATCAATCGGGGTAACGTAGTTTCTGTTGAAGACACTGGAATGTCGTTGCCCGTTTTTTGGAAAACTTCTTTTTCTTCGTTGGTCAGGTTAAAAGACCATGTATTAAAAGTTGTAGTGATGTCCCTGATGGTGCCGCCTATCTGCAAATGTTCACCGGCTTTGTAGTGCATAGACATATCTGCTCCAAATCCCCATGCACCACCAAAAGTACCAATAACCCTTCTGATTACTTTTAGATTGCCTCCTATTGCGAACTTACGGTCAGCACCCATGGTACGGGCATATGAAAGTAAGAATGCATAATCTGCCGCGCTGAATTCAGTAACCTTATCAAAATCTATACTGCCATCGGGATTGACAATATTTAAGGTATTGGGAATATTGTCAACGCCCATGCGGATAAAACTAATGGCTCCGTAAGAAGACTGATCTTTATCCAATCTTTTGGCAATGGTAAAATAGTCGTAATTGGCAATGCCACCAAACCAATTGGCGTGCATAGCCGATATTGATAATGGCGCATTGAGCTGGGTCAATGAGGCTGTATTCCAATACGCTGCTGTGGCATCATGGGTACTGGCCACCACGCTGCCAAACATGCCATGTGCCCTTGCACCCACACCTACATTAAGAAATTCATTGACAAACTTTATTTGAGCCAACAGCCCAGAAATTGCAATAACATATACAAATAAGAAAAGTAAAACCTTTTTCATTCAATTATATTTCGCTTTACAAACGTCAAATATAGACTTTTAGTGTGATATCTTTGTGGTTCATTTTCAGATGTGTCGTGCTATGGTCAAAAATAAAAAAATATCCGCCCAAGATTTGCAACAGTCTTTTGAGAGTGCATTATTGATCATGAATTCACCATTGTGGGGTGCCTATATACCAGTACCGGAAGAAGTAGCTTCTTTTTACAAAGAGAAAACCATTGCCCGATTCATAGCACAAATCAACAATCGACTGACCCTGCATTGTGCCATTATGCCAGGAGGCAACCAAACTTTTTTTATTCTGATGAACAAGGCAAATGTGAAAGCCTTAAAAATAGATATTGGCATGCCTTTAACTGTAATTTTATCTCCGGACTATTCAAAATATGGCATGCCGCTGGGGGAAGAACTTGAGGTCCTGCTTCAGGAAGATACCCTGTTTGAGCAATATTTTGAAAAGTTAACCCCGGGAAAACAAAGAAACCTAATCTACCTTGTAAACAAAGCCAAATCTTCTGAAATCAGGTTACGAACAGCCATCGTGGTTGCCGCACACATAGAAGCCAACAATGGTCAGCTTGATTTTAAAATGTTGAATGAAGCCCTGAAGCAAAAATGAGGTTTACCTTTTTAAGCCTTGTTTCTCTGACGCGATAACCACATGAAACTAATGACAGAAGCGGTGATCAGTGCCAAAGAAAAGGCAGTCATTAACATTGGAGGTCGTAGCACCAACATAGCCCCGATATATTGAATCATAAGCACAATGGATAAAAATTGAGCTACTCTTCTGCGGGGTAAAAATTGAATAACATAGGACCCCAGTGGCGCAAAAAAGATAACAAGAGGAATACATGCCAACCACATATCAAAAGACCGGGCAGAAAAATCATTTAATACAATTGCATGAAGGTAAAATCCAAATAGGGTTTCTACCGTCATAATTAAAACAGACGAGGGTGTGGCTATTTTTTCGCTTATTCGATAATAACTAACAATAAAACAATAACTAAGGATATTAATACCAGTGCCAAATAATGAGGAAATCAAGCCACCCATAAAACCAAAAGTGGATAATAACATCTTGTCTTTGGTTTTTAGTACGGGAAGACTATCCAGTCTGGCGGCTTCTTTATTTCTGTTTTGCCACCACAAAACAAGCCCAAAACCAAACCACAGAGAAACAAAAATCAATTTGGCTGTGGCTGGTACGATGTAGGGCAATAAAAACCAGGTACCAACCAGGAGTCCAGGCAAGCCAAACAAGGTGACATACTGAATGTAATGCCACTCCAATTTCATTTTTTTGTTGAGAATATAAATTGAAGCTGCGGTCATGCCAATGCTTTGAATGGCAAAAGCAAAATTTCTGGCATCATCCGGGCTAATTTTCAATAAAAGGGTAAAAACAGGATATGCGATGGAGGCACTTCCTTCAGGGCTGGAACCGGCAATAAATGCACCAAATACCATAGTTGTCATTACCTGCCATTGCCTGAAAAACAAAGCCCACACATCTTTGTCTAAAACAAAATATGACCAAACGCACAGGATCAAAACCACATAGGAAAGGTAGAACCAAGGTCTGGAAGCTGGATTTGGATTTGCCGACAAGGGTTAAATTTTGGGGCAAAATAAAAAAAACTTTTTGCCTAAGTGTGCTTTAACAACAGCCTTTTCCAATGGCAATTGGTATTGACTCATTCCAAAATCAGGATTTCTTTGTATCATTACCACGAAAAAAAAGAGCAATGGCAGACATTCAGGATCAAATCAACCAGCTGACACAGGCCAACGAACATTTGAAAAACCTACAGTTACAGATGTTTGACACGATGAATATTCTGATTGAAAATCAAAAAGTAAAGTCAAGCGGAGATGCCGTTGTTATACAAAATCAGGGCAACATCATTCGAAATCAGGAAGTAATCGTCAAAAACCAGGTAAATATTATCAATAATCAAAAACTCATTGTAGAAAATCAGCATACACTTTCCATTTTGGTTAAACTGCAAGCACTTTTATTAAACAAAATCAATGAGCTTACCGGCAAAGCAGAATCACTGGAAGAAACGATTGCATTTATTGAGAATCTTAAAAACGGATGGAAAGCAGAAAACCATGATGCCAATGTTTTGGATGCAGATCGACTCGATTCGTAATTTGAATGTCAAATCAGACTCCTGGACTCAGCAGCTGAATTTGAAGCTTCAGGGTCTTGTTTTCCGACTCCCTGCTTTCCAATAGTTGATTGAGCAAGGTGAGTTGTACTTCTACGCCATCAAGTTTTTGTTGCAGCAATGCCTGTTTTTGCTTTTGTATCAACATATCTGTGGGATTTACCTTCAACCTTTGGTATTTTCCGGCTTTAAATTTTGCCTCTTCCAACAATTCCGAGCCTATAGCATCTAAATCCACGTTGAATCGAACACAATATTGGTAAACCAGGTCAAAAGAAGGTGGTGATTTGGCATTTTCATAATCCGATAAAGCACTTTTACTAATTTGCAGCAATCTGGACAATTCTACCAATGTATATCCATGTATTTTTCTTAGAAATTGAAGATTACGAGCCAAACGTTTTTCCATTTTTTCGGAAATATAATTATAGTTCAAAGTAAATCAATAGATTCCAATTTTTCGGAATTTATTAAATAAAATTAATACAAATTTTATATTTATCTGTATTTCTTAATTTTATAAATGCGATAAATTAATATTTAAAATAATACATTTCCGAATTTTTGGAATTGTTTAATTTAACTTTCCTTTACACCATATACAAAGCAACAAATGAGAATCACTTTTATAATCACCTGCCTTTGTCTGGCATTACTTTCAAAAGCACAGACATTCACGGATGCCGAAATGATGGGCAAACGAGAAGTTTGTCTTGCTGCCATGTACATGAATGATGCCTGGCACACCTATTACGAAGCCGACATCAAAAGGACCAACGGCAACATTGGTACCCTGACCCGACAAACTGCTGTGGGAGCGGCGGTTTATGGAATATCACAAAAACTTACGTTCATTTCTATGCTTCCTTACGTGCATACATCACCTTCACAAGGCAATTTTACTTCTGCTTCCGGTTTGCAGGACCTTACTGTAGGCTTAAAATACAAGTTGAAATTATTAGACAAAGCCATTTCTGTTAATGCTTTTGCTATGTCTTTCGGATCAATACCCGTGAACAACTACAACACAGAACTTGGCCCTCTTTCGCTGGGTGCCAATTGTGCTGAGTGGGCTAACAGAGCTATGCTTGAACTGGTTCATAAAAATTCTGGCGTATTCCTGAGATCATGGGCTTCGTATCACATGCGTGGCATGTGCCAGCTCGAAAGGACCTATTTTTTTACTGATGGAGCTTATTACTCCGATAAAGTGAATGTACCCGATCAATGGCAAATGGCTGCCACTTTGGGTGCAAGATTTTTAGATGGAAATTTAAGAG
>ERZ724514.331-NODE-331-length-21466-cov-4.449862_pt1 | contig 21466 bp, 8 predicted proteins | sample MGYA00376047_ERZ724514 | MGnify/ENA primary metagenome ERZ724514 (study PRJEB28724, sample SAMN07190883) | activated sludge metagenome | isolation source: activated sludge of sewage treatment plant in Hong Hong | place: Hong Kong | collected 2016-03-17 ...
CATGCAGGTGCACGAAGCCCGCGAATCGACCCTTATCGGTCACCAACAGTTGTGAAATATTGTACTGCTTCATCAGGTTGAGCGCGTCCACTGCCATGGTGTCCTTGGCAACTTGCTTGGGATTCGTATTCATCACATCGCGGGCCTTGATGCCTTCAATGGATTTTCGGTTGATGAGCATCCGGCGAAGGTCGCCGTCCGTTATCACCCCAACCAATTTGCCCTTTTCAAGCACAGCCGTCGCGCCTAAACGGTTCGATGAGATCTCGAGAATCACATCCTTGATGTCCGTATTGGAGGAAACGGCGGGTTTCGCATTGCCGGGGAATATGTCCTTGACTTTCAGGTAAAGCTTTTTCCCCAAGGCGCCTCCGGGATGGTATTTGGCAAAGTCGCGGCTGGTGAAGCCCCGTTGCTCGAGCAGACAGACTGCCAGCGCGTCCCCCATAGCCATCTGCGCGGTGGAACTGCTGGTTGGAGCCAGGTTGTTAGGACAGGCCTCCTTGGCCACATAGGTATTCAGGACGAGGTCGGCCTGTTTGGCCAGGTACGATTCGGGATTACCGACCATCCCGATCAGGATGTTTCCCCAGGAACGGAGCAAGGGCACCAGCACTTTGATCTCAGGAGTATCACCACTTTTGGAGATGCAGATGATCACATCGTGCTTTTGAATGATGCCAAGGTCGCCGTGGATAGCGTCGGCGGCATGCATGAAAATGGAAGGTGTTCCGGTCGAATTAAGCGTCGCGACGATCTTTTGAGCGATAATCGCACTCTTGCCGATACCGCTGACAATCACGCGTCCTTTGCTTTTTAGAATTGCCTCAACGCAGGCCACAAACTGATCGTCAATGTGTTGCGTGAGATTGGCCACAGCTCCGGCTTCGATTTGGAGCGTCCTTACGGCCAGTTTGCGGATGTTGGATTGATTTTTCAATGATCTAGCTTAAAAATATCGCGCGGGAATAGCCGTTTATTGGGACAAAATTATTTAATTTTAAAGCAGGAACGCGTGATGCCTTGCTCACGCGTAATTGTTTTGTAAAAATCTGAAAAACAGAATACTATAATGCTAGTGGCGGAAAAACCGTTGAAGACTTACCTCAGAAAGTACTTCGGTTTTGACAAATTTAAGGGGGAACAGGAGAGCATCATTCGAAATGTGCTGTCGGGGAAGGACACCTTCGTCATCATGCCGACAGGTGGTGGGAAATCCATGTGCTATCAGCTTCCTTCCATGATCATGGAGGGAACTGCGATTGTCGTTTCACCCCTCATCGCCCTGATGAAGAACCAGGTCGATGCCATGCGGGGATTCAGTAACGAAGAGGGGATCGCGCATTTTCTGAACTCCTCACTTAATAAATCAGAGATCGCGACGGTCCGCAAGGACATCAAGGAGGGTCGAACCAAGCTCCTGTACGTTGCCCCGGAGTCACTGACAAAAGAGGAAAACGTAGAGTTTCTGCGCAGTGTACCCATCTCGTTTTTCGCGATCGATGAGGCGCACTGTATTTCTGAATGGGGGCATGACTTCCGTCCCGAATACCGCCGGCTTCGCCCGATTATTGACGCGATCGGTAAAGTTCCCATCATTGCTCTTACAGCCACGGCAACGCCCAAGGTCCAATTGGACATTCAAAAGAACCTGGGTATGACCGATGCGACGGTCTATAAAGCGTCCTTCAACCGCGGAAACCTGTACTATGAGGTTCGCCCGAAGGTTGACGTCATCAAAGAGATCATCAAATTCGTAAAGCAGAACACCGGCAAATCCGGAATCATCTATTGTCTTAGCAGGAAGAAAGTGGAAGAAGTAGCATCCACGCTTTCCGTGAATGGCATTCGTGCATTACCGTATCATGCCGGCCTCGACGCCGGCGTTCGTGCCGATACCCAGGATAAATTCCTCATGGAAGAAATAGAGGTCATCGTGGCTACGATCGCCTTTGGAATGGGTATCGATAAACCGGACGTCCGTTTTGTCATCCACCACGATATACCCAAGAGCCTGGAAGGGTATTACCAGGAGACCGGACGTTCCGGCAGGGATGGTCGCGAAGGGAAATGCGTTACCTTCTACAGTTACAAGGATATCGAGAAGCTGGAGAAGTTCATGAAGGGAAAACCGGTAGCCGAGCAGGAAGTGGGTAAACAGCTGTTGCTTGAAACCGTCGGCTATGCGGAAACGTCCGTTTGCAGAAGAAAAGTGTTGCTCAATTATTTCGGCGAACAATATGTCGAGGAGAATTGCGGCAATTGTGATAACTGCCTCCACCCGAAGAAAAGCTTCGACGGTAAGGAAGAAGTAAGCACTGTGCTTGAGACCGTTCAGGCGGTGAAGGAGAAATTCCCGATGGAGCACATCGTGAATGTTGTTTGTGGAAAAGCGGAGAACAATGTGAAGCTCCACGGGCACGACCAGCTCGAGATATTCGGCGAGGGGTCGGACCATGAGCCGAGGTTCTGGACAGCCATCATCCGGCAATCGTTGCTGGCCGGGCTGTTGTCGAAGGATATTGAGACCTACGGAACGCTTCGGTTGACGGATAAGGGCAAGGCCTTTCTCAAGAAGCCTGTCAAGATCATGGTGGTCGAAGACAAGGACTACAGCAACACGGAAAGTGATGAGGAAGAGGAGTTCAGCGGAAGTAATGCTGCCGCTGCCGACCCGGTCCTGTTCGCGCAATTGAAAGACCTGCGCAAGCAGATTGCCAAGCAGAAAAGCGTTCCGCCCTTTGTGGTCTTTCAGGACCCTTCGCTGGAGGAAATGGCCATTCAGTATCCGATCACCATGGATGAACTGAAGAACATTTCCGGCGTCGGAGCAGGGAAGGCGACCAAATTCGGGAAGCCATTCGTCGAACTGATCAAGAAGTATGTGGAGGAGAATGAGATCGATCGTCCAATGGATCTCGTGGTCAAATCGATTGTGAACAAGTCGGGCTTGAAAGTCTACCTGATCCAAAACATCGACCGGAAGATTTCACTCAACGATATGGCAACGGCTAAGGGCATGACCCTGGAAAACCTGTTGACCGAGCTTGAAACGATCGTCTCTTCGGGAACCCGGATCGACATCAATTATTACATCAACGAGGTCGTCGACATTGACCGCCAGGCTGAAGTGTTCGAATACTTCAAGTCGGCTGATTCCGACTCCGCCGAAGAAGCGCTGCGGGAACTCGGTGAAAATGATTATTCCATCAACGATATCCGTTTGATGCGTATCAAGTTTCTCTCGGAACTCGGCAACTGATTCCCGACCGGATTGCCTTAAATAAAAATGGCTGCCCACCGGCAGCCATTTTTATTTATGTGTTCCGCTATCAGCGCACCAGGGTTACATGCCCAACGTAGCGGTGTCCTTTACCCCGGAAGTCCTTCACACTGACGATGTATTCATATACATCCTGCTGGCAAGGCTGTTCGTTGTTTTGGTAAGAACCGTTCCAGGGTGTTTCCGGACTGGTGGAATGGAAGATGACCAGCCCCCAGCGGTCCATGATCCACATTTCGAAATCTGTCCATCCTACACCCAGTGGCAGGAAGCCGTCGTTCACACCATCTTTATTCGGCGTGAAGGCGTTCGGAATATAGATCGCGAAATCCTGTTCTACCCGGATGGTGCCGAAAATGGTGTCCAGGCAACCGGCCGGATTCATGACGATCAGTTGGATCTGATAGGTGCCGGTGTCCGCGTAATTGTGCGCCGCCGATGATCCGTGTTCAACCGGAGACCCGTCGCCGAAATCCCAGGCGTACCAGCTTGCTCCGCTACTGGTGTTCTCGAACGATACGTTGGCATTCACGAGTGATACCGTATCAGCGGAGGCGGAGAAACCGGCTACCGGATAGGGATGCACGGTGACCAGATTACTGACGTTCAGATAATCGATACAACCATCCGGTGTTTCTATCAGCAGACTTACGCTGTAGGTTCCTGGTTCGGTATAGGTATGAATCGGTGACGTTTCGCTGCTCGTGGATCCATCGCCCAGGTTCCAGGCATAGGTTGATCCTGCAGGGGTGGTGGATCCATCCAGGAAGTTTACCACCACCGGGCTGCAACCCGCAATTTCCTGAGGGGTGAAAGCGACTTCGGGAGCCGGTCTGACCAGCACGGTAACCTGATCGGTAGCCGTAGTGCCACAGGCATCGGTTACGGTAACGGTGAAGGTGGTGTCCTGAGCTGGGTAAACTGTACTGCCGGGGGTCAAAATCTGACCGCTATTCCAACTATACGTATAGGTTCCCGCACCACCGCTAGCCTGTGATCCGATGGTGGTTGCGCTGCCATCGCATAAGGTGGCATCTCCGGTTGCTACCACCGTCAGCGGGTCGGGGACACTGATGGTGACCGACAAGGGTCCAGAGGAGCATCCGTTCGCATCGGTGACCGTAACGCCGTATTGCGTGGTACCGACGGGCGAAACGGTTTGTGAAGAGTCCGTGCTGCCATCGGTCCAGAGATAAGCGTACGGTTGGGTACCTCCGGAAACGGAAGTCGCCAACACCAAAACAAAGCCAGGACACAGCGCCTGATCAGCCGGTAGAGCAGCCAGCAGAGGAGCTGGTTCTTCGATTTCAAATTGGTTGAGGTTCACACAACCATTGGCATCCGATACGGTAACGGTGTAATTGCCGCCGCTCAGTCCGCTGGCTGTCGCGCCTGAACCAACGGCAGGCGACCAGGAATACGAATAGGGAGCGGCTCCGCCACTAACGCTTACCGCGGCCGAGCCGTTTGCCATACCGTTACAACCGACGTTTGTTGAAGTCGGCGTAAGCACCATCGAGGTATTGGAGTTGACAGCAACGCTTTCACTCTCATTGCATCCGCCGGCATCGGTAATCACAACGGTATAGAGGCCGGCGGCAAGTCCTCCGGCAGTAGGAGTGGAGGCTCCGCCCGGCGACCATTGATATTGATACGGTGGCGTTCCACCCGATGGTGAAGCGGTTGCGCTGCCATCCGTTCCGCCATTACAAGAGGCCGGTGTTGAACTGGTCAGGATGCTGATCGGATCAGGTTCTTCGATCAACACTTGAACGGTGGATACACATCCTGTTGCGTCGGTGATTTGGACCTGGTAGCTTCCGGCGGCAAGACCGCTTGCTGAAGCCAGGGTCCCGCCTGTCGGAGACCAGGAATAGGTATACGGTGCTGTCCCGCCCGTTGCGCTGATCGTTGCACTACCGTTGGCACCGCCATTACAACTTACGTCGGTGTATGATTGCAAGGTGGCCGTGGCGCCGCCAATGCTGCTGACCGTCACGTTCGCAGACTGGGTGCAGCCGTTTCCATCGGTTACAACCACGGAGTAGTTGCCGGACGCGAGGTTGGTAAGGTTGGCGTTGTTGCCGGAGCCCGGTGTCCACGCATAAGTGAACGAGCCCGTGCCGCCTGCAGCCAATACACTGGCTGTCCCGTTTGATCCTCCGCAAGTGGTAGGAGTTGAATTGGTCTGAAGTTGGATGGCATCCGGTTCCTGAATTGAAACGTTCACGAAATTGAGACAACCATTCGCATCCGTTACGCTGACTACATAATTGCCACCGCCCAACCCGCTGGCACTCGTCGAGTTGCCGCCATAGGGTGACCACTGGTAGGTGAATGGTCCTGTTCCGCCATTCACATTGATGCTGGCACTTCCATCGGATGCTCCGTTGCAACTCACATTCGAGGTGGCGGCGAGCGAAACGGTCGGACCTCCCTGGTTGGCCACAACGGCGGAGGCGGAGTTGGTGCAACCATTGGCATCCGTCACAATTACCGTATAGGAACCTGCAGGTAAATTGTTGGCAGTCGCATTTACGGAACCACCCGACGACCAGCTATAGGTGTAAGGGGCAGATCCTCCGTTGACATTCACTGTTGCAGAGCCATTCGAAGCGCTGCAGGCCGAAGGCGTGGAAGAGGTGGTCAGTTGAATGGCGACGGGTTGTGTAACAGTGGCCGTTGCGGAGGTCGTGCAACCGTTTGCATCGGTTACCGTCACCGTATAGTTGCCGGCCGATAGTCCGGTGGCGGTACTGCCCGAAGAACCCGAAGGGAACCAGGCGTAGGAATATCCTGCGGTCCCACCGCTTACGCTTACGCTGGCTGTTCCATCGCTTCCGCCATTGCAATCGGTAGCGGTGGCGGTCGCATTAGCCGCCAGGGCCACGGGTTGAGCAACCGTAGCACTCGCGCCAGCGGTACAGCCGTTGGCATCGGTAATGGTCACTGTATAATTTCCGGCGCTGAGATTGATGGCGGAAGCGGAGGAAGCACCACCTGGAGCCCAGGCATAACTATAGGGTCCGGTTCCACCGGCAACTACGACATCCGCTGATCCGGATGGCGATCCGAAGCATAAGGTGGGTTGCGTTGTAGTCTGCAGCGCTAGGGCGGTCGGTTCGGTGATCGTTACCTGGTCATTGGAAATGCAACCATTCGCATCCGTTACGGTAACACTGAAATTGCCGGCAGAAAGTCCCGTTGCAGTTGCGCCCGAACCCCCGGCAGGGGACCATGCAAAGCTGAATGGCGCTGTGCCGGTGCTGACATTCACGGTCGCGCTACCGTCGTTTCCGCCGAAGCAGGAGACTTGTTGCACAACAGCAGTTGCAATGGTCGGGCCGCCGATATTGGAAACGCTGGCATTCGCAGTCTGGGTACACCCGTTGGCGTCGGTGACGATGACGGTGTAGCTGCCTGCTACAAGTCCGCTTGCATTTGCTCCGGTTGCACCGCCAGGGCTCCAGGCGTAAGAATAAGAGCCAGCGCCGCCGCTTACGCTGGCAGTTGCCGATCCGTTAGCCGATCCGCAGGATGCCGGAGTTGAAGAAGTGCTGACATTGATCGCGGCCGGTTGGCCAACGACGGCGGTTGACGTGATGGAACAACCGTTATCATCGGTTACGGTTACGGTATAGGTTCCTGCAGCGACGCCAATCGTCGTACTATTGTTGCCGCCTGTCGGGAACCAGCTATACGTGTAGCCCGGTGTCCCGCCATTCGCGGAAACCGTGGCGCTACCATCGGCGCTGCCGTTACATTGTGTGGCTTGTGTCGAGGTCGAAGCGGTGACGGCAGTCGGCTGAGTGACAGAAGCAGTGGCAGTTGACGTACAGCCGTTTTGGTCGGATACTGTAACCGTATAAGTTCCTGCATTCAGATTGGAAGCGGAGGCGCCCGCAATACTGCCCGGCATCCAGAGATAGGTATAGGGTCCGGTTCCGCCGGCAGCTTGCGCGCTGACCGCGCCGGTTGCTGTGCTGCGACACAATGCTGCTGTCGCACTGGCCTGAGCCTGTACCGGTGAGGGTTCCGTAATGGTCACGTTGTCGGTCGAGATACAACCATTGGCATCCATTACGGTAACCGAATAACTTCCGGCAGGCAAGCCGGTGGCTGTCGCCAGGGTTCCGCCGGCTGGTGCCCAGGTATATGCAAATGGAGCGTTACCGGAGGAAACGGAAACAGTTGCCGATCCATCGGACCCACCATTGCAGGAAACCTGTTGCACGGTGCTGGCGCTGACCGTCGGGCCGCCGATGTTACCCACATTGGCGACGTCGCTCTGCGTACAACCATTGGCATCGGTCACTACGACGGAGTAGGCCCCGGCTGAAAGTCCGGTCGCATTTTGGGTGGTAGCACCGGATGGATTCCAGAGGTAATTGTAGGGTGCGGAACCACCGGATGCATTCACCGAGGCGCTTCCATTCGAAGAGCCGCACTGTGCCGGGGTGGAGTTGGTCGACAGGTTCATCGCAGCAGGCTGACCGACCGTAGCTGAGGCTGTGGTCGTGCATCCGTTCGCATCTGTCACGGTTACCGTATAATTGCCGGGGCTCAGTCCAGCGGCCGTGCCGCCGGATGCTCCGGATGGGAACCAGGAATAAGTATATCCTGCTGTACCGCCATTGACAATTGCCGTGGCGGTGCCGTCATTCCCGCCGTTACACAAAGTAGGAGTGGAGGAAGCCGAGGCGGTTAGCGCACCCGGAGAGGTAACTGTTCCGCTTGCACTCGAAGTACAACCATTGGCATCCGTTGCAGTAACGGTGTATGTTCCCGCTGCCAGACCACTTGCGGTTGCGCCAACTGCTCCACCCGGTGACCAGGAGAAGGTGTAAGCGCCGGTTCCGCCCGCAGCCTGGGCAGTCATACTGCCGTCTGAGGAGCCGGCACAAAGCGTAGGTGTTGAACTAACCTGAGCTGCTACCGCAGAAGGTTCGGTAATGACAATGTTATCCGATGAAATGCAACCGTTGGCGTCCGTGACGGTGACACTATAATTACCCGCTGGTAAGCTGTTGGCGGTAGCACCGTTTCCGCCGGAAGGCGACCAGGCGTAAGAATAAGGAGCCGTGCCACTCGAAACGGTAACCGTAGCACGACCATCATTTCCACCTGCACAACTGACTTGTTGATTGACGCTGGCGCTGACAGTCGGGCCGCCGGTATTGCCAACGTTCGCGATATCACTTTGTGTACAACCATTTGCATCCGTGACTAACACGGAATATGCTCCGGCACCGACATTGTTGATCGTGCTGCCGGCGCCGCCACCGGGCGACCAGGAATATGAGTAGGGGCCGGTTCCGCCGGCTACTGAAACAGATGCCGAACCGTTCGTTCTACCACAACCCGATGGAGTGGAAGATAAGGAGAGTTGCATCGCTAACGGTTCGGTGACCGTTGCGGCTGCAGTCGTGGTACAGCCGTTGGCATCCGTGATCGTGACACTGTAGGCTCCTGCCGAAAGGCCCGATGCATTCGCCGTGGTGGCACCTCCCGGGAACCACGAATAGGAATAACCTGTTGTACCACCGTTCACATTCACGGTAACCGTGCCATTCGACCCTCCATTGCAGGTAACCGCCACAGGTGTGGCAGAAGCGCTAAGCGCGGCCGGTTGTGCAACGGTCGCTGAGCCGGTAGTTGTACAACCATTGGCATCGGTAATCGTAACGGAATAGTTCCCGGCTCCAACATTGTTAACACCCGCCGTAACAGCTCCACCAGGACTCCAGGTATAACCATAAGGTCCGGTTCCTCCATTGGCAATCGCACTGATACTGCCATCCGTGGATCCGTTACAGCGTGCATCGATGGCGCTGGCTTGTACGGTCAGTTGCGTGGGTTGATTGATCGTGAGCGGAACCTGCGCGGTGCATCCGTTTTGATCGGTGACCGTTACCGTGTAACTACCGGCTGAAAGTCCGTTCGCCGAACTTCCCGTGCCACCAGACGGTGACCAGGCATAACTATAGTTAGCGGTTCCGCCGGTGGGCGTCACCGATCCGGTTCCGTCAGCTCCATTGAAACAACTCACATCCGAGGTCCCTGCGACATTTAAAACCAGGACGGACGGTTCGCTGATGATGGCTGTGGCGGAAGCAGTACAACCGTTTGCATCCGTTACCACGACCTGATAAACACCTGCTCCAAGCCCGGTCGCGTTCGCCCCCGTTCCGCCTGATGGAGTCCAGGAATAGGTATATCCGGGAGTGCCGCCGTTGGTAGCGACACTGGCAGTTCCGTTGTTTGCGCCACTGCATAAGGCATCGGTGCTGCTTGCCAGCGGTGACAAGAGCGTCGGTTCGCTGATCAAGAACGTGCTGCTGACGGTGCAGCCATTGGCATCCGTTGCGGTGACTGTATAATTACCAGCGGTGAGACTTGTAGCATTCGCACCGGTACCGCCGGAAGGACTCCAGGCATAAGTATACCCCGGACTTCCGCCGGCGATGGTCACACTGGCGGCGCCATCGTTTCCACCGTTGCAGGCAACGTCTGTTACGGGGTTAGGTGAGGAGGTCAGGAGAGGCGGTTCTGTGATGGTCACGGCCGCCGTACTGGTACAACCATTGGCATCCGTAACTGTGACGGTATAATTACCGGCCTGGAGTCCGGACGCAAGCGTACCGGTTCCGCCGACAGGCGACCAGGAATAGCTATAACCCGGTGTTCCGCCATTTGCATTGACCGTTGCATCTCCATTGTTGCCACCGTTGCACAAGATGTTGGTGCTGGCGGGAATGTTGCTGGTTAGAAGAGTCGGCTCGGTGATCGGTACAGTCACCGTGACAGTACAACCATTGGCATCGGTTACGGTTACGGTATAGTTGCCTGCCGAAAGGCCTGTCGCGTTGGCGGCAGTTCCGCCCGAGGGAGCCCAGTTGTAGGAATAGTTGACGGTTCCACCAGCCGCAGTTATAGCGGCAGTGGCATCATTGCCGCCGTTGCAACTCACCATACTGCTGGTCGTAAGGGCCGCGTTCAGTTGGGTTGGTTCTGCGACCGTGACACTATTGGTGACCGTACAGCCATTTGCGTCGGTAACTGTAACCGTATACGTTCCGGCGCCAAGTCCTGAAGCTGCAGCGCCGCTACCACCGGACGGTGCCCAGTTGTAGGTATAGGCACCGGTTCCTCCGTTGGCAGTGGTGGTAGCTGAACCATCGGAGATACCTAAACAGGAGACATCGCTGGAAGCAGTCGAAGTGGTCAGTACTGGAGGTTCGGCTACCGTAATTGCGGCCGAACTTGTACAGCCGTTTGCATCTGTAACCGTGACAGTATAATTGCCGCCGGTAAGGGAAGCGATACTGTCGGTCGCGGCTCCTCCCGGTGCCCAGGAGTATGAATATCCGGGTGTACCGCCGCTGGCATCAACCGCGGCATAACCCGTCGGTAGACCGCCACAGACAACATCACCTCCGGTGATTGAACTTGTGAGTACTGGCGGTTCGGTTATGGTAATATTCTCCGTAGCGGTACAGCCGAGAGCGTCCGTCACAGTCACCGTGTAAAATCCTGCCTGCAAGTTGGACGCGGAACTTCCGGAGCCGCCGGAAGGGCTCCAGGAATAATTGATCGGCGCAGTTCCCTGGCTCACACTTACCGTGGCGGCACCGTTGCTGCCTCCGTTGCAATTGACATTGCTCGTAACGGAGGAACTGGTAACCGGAGGAAGTGAATTCGTCAGCGACACATTGGCCCGTTGGATGCAACCATTGGCATCCGTCACTTCGATGGTGTAGTTTCCGGCATCCAGGCCGGTTGCGGTGATGGCGGTTCCGCCGACAGGTGTCCAATTGTAGCTGTAGGTCGGTGTACCACCATTGACGGAAACAGTCGCGGAACCATTCAGCATTCCGCAGGTCGCATCCGTGCCATTTACATTTAACTGAATGGCCGGCGGTTCGTTGATGGTGATATTCGATGAACTGGTGCAGCCGTTACCATCTGTAACCAGCACGCTGTAATTGCCACCCGATAATCCTGTGGCGGTGGTACCGGCTCCTCCTGAAGGAGACCAAGTGTAAGCGTACGGAGCAGTGCCGCCGTTGGCCGTTACGGTAGCTGAACCATCGGCACCCGCATTGCAAAGCAGATCCGTTGAGGCAGTTATCGCGGAGGTGAGGACAGGGGGTTCATTGATGGTGACGGCGGCCGTTATCGTACAACCGTTTGCATCGGTTACCGTAACGGTGTAGTTGCCGGCATCCAGCCCGCTTGCAGTAGTTCCGTTTCCGCCGGTTGGGGACCAGGTATAGGACAATGCGCCGGATCCTCCATTCGCAGAGACGGTGGCCGATCCGCTTCCATCCCCGTTGCAAAGCAGAGAGGTGCTATTGGTGATGAGTGCATTGATTTGTGGAGGTTCGGTGATCGCAGCGGTGGCGGAAACCGTACATCCGCTCGCGTCGGTCACGGTTACCGTATAACTGCCTTGTCCAAGGCCGCTGGCCGTAGCCCCACTGCCCCCAGACGGGGACCAACTATAGGCAAGCGGCGCAGTGCCGCCCGCGATAGTCGCGGCTACACTACCATCACTTGCTCCGAAGCAACTCACGTCGGCAGGTGTAAGATTGGCGATCAGAGCGGCAGGTTCTGCGATGTTGGCGGATGCGGTAGCCGTACAACCTGCCGCATCGGTAATTGTAACGGTATACGATCCTGCGCCCAGTCCGCTTGCGGAAGCCCCGCTACCGCCGGATGGCGACCATGTATAAGTGTAAGGGCCAGTGCCGCCACCCGGGGTAGCGTTTGCACTGCCGTTAGCGGCGCCGTTGCAGGTGATATTGGTTGGAGTGACAGCGGCGGTGACCGGCGTCGGTTCGTTAATGGAAACCGTGGTGGAAGAAGTGCAACCGGCTGCGTCGGTGACGGTAACAGTATACGTTCCTCCGGCCAGATTGCTGGCCGTAGTACCACTGCCTCCTGCCGGAGTCCAGGCATAGCTGTAGCCGGGGGATCCTCCGTTAGCCAGGACAGTGGCGGTACCGGTGGCGTCTCCGGCACACACTACATCCGCAAACGCGGAGATAGCGGAGGTGAGTAAGGGTGGTTCATTGATAGCGATGTTAGCGGTTGCACTGCATCCGTTCACATCGGTGACCGTGACCGTATAGTTCCCGGCCTGCAATCCGTTGGCGGTAGCACCGGCTCCTCCGGAAGGAGACCAGGCATAGGTGAATGGGGCGCTTCCACCGGATATGGTCGCCGTAGCTGTTCCATCACTTCCACCGTTACACGAAACATCGGTCGAGGCATTGATGGCGACTGTGGCGGAGTTGGTGTTGGAGACGCCAACCGCAGCCGTAACAGTACAACCATTGGCATCGGTGATGGTTACATTATAGGCGCCGGCCGGAATGTTGGTAGCCGTTGATCCGCTACCACCGGATGGTGTCCAGGAATAACTATACGGGCCCGTTCCTCCGGCAGGTGTGATGGTAGCCGATCCATCCGCGGCACCACAAGTGGCCGGGGTCGTATTGCTGGTATAGGTGATCGCAGAAGGTTCCGTGACTGCTCCTGTCGCGCTACGCGTACAGCCATTAGCGTCTGTAATGGTAACAGTATAAGTGCCGGCTCCAAGTCCGGTTGCCGTAGCAGCGGTTCCACCGGCCGGTAACCAGTTGTAGGAATAGGGCCCCGTTCCACCTCCGGCATTTGCACTCACGCTTCCATCAGTTGCTCCATTACAGTCGGCAGGAGTCGGGGTGACCGATGCGGTAAGCGCCGGCGGTTGTGTAATGTTTGCGGTAGCTGTGCGGGTACAACCACTGGCATCCGTGACCGTAACGGTATACGTGCCTGCGCCGAGTCCGCTGGCAGTCGAACTGTTACCACCGGAAGGGGTCCATGCATACGTATAACCAGGGTTGCCGCCACCGGCATTCACGCCGGCCGAACCATCAGCAGCACCATTGCAAGTGACGTTGGTTACATTTTGAATGGTAGCTGTGATGACGGGCGGTTGTGTGATCGTGATGTTCGCCGTAGCGGTACAACCACGCGTGTCGGTGATCGTGACCGTATAATTACCGGCAGCCAGTCCTGTTCCTGTTGCTCCGCTTCCGCCCGAAGGTGCCCAGGCATAGGTGTAACCGGGAGTTCCTCCGTTGCCTGCTGCCGTGGCGGTACCGTTGCTACCGCCGTTACAGGTTACATTGGTGCTGCTGTTGATTTGGGCAGTAATCTGCGTTGGTTGTGTGATCGTCGTTGAGGCGGTCGTTGTGCAGCCCCGACTATCCGTTACTGTGACTACGTATGAACCCGGAGCGAGACCCGAAGCGGTAGCCCCTGAACCGCCGGTTGGAGACCAACTGTAGGTATACGGTCCGGTTCCGCCACCGGGTGTGACGGTCGCGGATCCATTCGTTCCGTTATAGCAACTGACGGCTGTCGGAGCGATGGAAGCGGTTACCGGAGGAGCTTGTGTAACGGTGAATGTTTGTGTGCCTGTGCAGCCATTGGCATCTGTTACTGTTACGGTGTATGTACCGGCGGCCAGGCCGGTAGGGTTTGCAGTAGTGCCGACATTCGGGTTCCAGGCATACGTGTACGGCCCCGTACCGCCGGAAGGTGTTACGGCAATCGCGCCATTGTTTGCTCCGCTGCAGGATAGGTTGGTGATGTTGCCCGCTGCTGTGACAGGAGTCGCGTTATTGATCGTAAAGGTTGCCGTTGAGGTGCACCCGGCATCATCTGTTACGGTAACGGAATAAGTACCGGGAGACAGATTGCTCAGCGTATTTGATCCGTTGATATTATTTGCCGTCTGAATAACGGTGCCGCCGCCATTTCGCCAGATATAATTCCATGGTGCGACACCCTGGCCGGTAGCGACGGCTGAACCCGTCGAGCCGGGACAAGGAGGTTGAAAATCATTGACAACGGGAGGCGTACAACACGCAAGCTGTGCAAAGAACTGCGTGATCGGATCGCCGCTGCAAGCAAAGGAAGTCCAGGAGCCGGTTTCACCATCACCGTAAGTGTCGATGGCAATGTTGAGTGGAAGTCCGGGTATACATTGTCCTGGTGGTAAGGTCCGAATGGAAAAGCAAAAGGTCCAGTCGCAGGTATTCAGTGCATTGTTATCGCCAAAGTTGTTCCCCGGATTACCATCCATGACACCGCCAGGACTTCCGAGTGCAGATTCGTAGAAGAACCCCGGTCCTACGACAAGTCCTGTAGCGGAACTGGTCACAAGGCCGTTGTTCCAGGTCCAGGCACCGGCACCGGAACAGTTGGCCGGCATGGTAGTCGTCAGGGTACTGAGGTCCCAGCCGGCTGAAAAGCTAGGAATAACGGCGTGCAGCCAGTTGACGGAAGTCTGATTATAGTCGGATATCGTGTAGCAGAAATTGACGAGTTGTCCAGCCTGATAAGTTCCATTTACCGGTGGTGGGTTGACGGTCAGGTTGCTGACCATGACGCAACCCGCGCAGTCGAAATTATTCTGTAGTTGAAGATTGAAATTGCACTGATCGTTGAGGTTTCCACCGGATACTTGCAACCAGTAGGTACCGGGCGCAAGTCCGCCGAAAGATGTATTCAACGTTCCGCTCGCGCCAATCGCGCAACCACGCGGTACGAGGTTGTTGCAGTTGCTGCCGGAATACAAACCAACCTCCGGTGTTTGTAGCCCCGTAAGGTTGATGTTCAGCGTCGGTCCTGTGATGCTGAATTGATACCAGACATCGGAGGCAGGACTGGCCATATTGCCGGTAGGCTGACAGCCAAGCATGGAGGTGTAAGGCATTTCCGCCGTAGCGCACAGGTTGGTGGTATTCAGGGAAAGTGGCGTGCCGACTCCGCTGGGACACGAAGCCGGAACCGGCAGTAGGCCAAGGTTCTGCGCTCCACTGCATGCGTCGTTGGCAGGGGCAGGTCCGCCACTGCAGGTCGAACCACAAGGTCCGCCGGGGCAGGTCACGCACGAAACGGTTGCGGCCCATCCTGCATAATTGATCGAACCATCCGAGGTAAACTGAAGTGTTAAACAACCGCTGGTTGCAGTTACGGTTCCAGGGCTGGTTGTTCCGGTATAGGTGCCGAGTAGGGGAGCGCCGGTGGTTGAGCCATTGTATATTCTCAGGTAATCAAATCCTGACTCGATGTTGAACGCGGTAAATGTCAGTCGCACACATTGCCCGGGTGTGCTCGAGCAAAAAGTCATCGTGTAGTTCTCGTTGTTGTTGTAGTTCGCGCCTGCCCCGGCGCCATTGCCACCGCTGTCGTAGAAATTTCCACTACAGGTGGAAATCGAAGAATTGCCCATGTTATAGTTCTGGGCGTAGGCTTTACCGGAAAAGAAGAGCAGAAGTACGAGTGTGGAGCGTAAAAGTATCCTCATGCGTCGTGTGTGGTTACGTGCTAAGAGTTAAGGTTTCGAAGAAGATCGGAATCGTCTTCGAGGTAAAATGGCCAGCAAGTTGAGTGCCCGATACTTGGGCGGCTCAGAGAATCGTCTTTTGGGCAAAGACAATCAAACAATGCTGGAATTTTCAATAAAATGTAACTTTTAGTGGCAGAGGGTTGTTAAAACGAAATTTAGTGAAATCCTTCGAAAAAAGCAATTTTTTAGTCCCCACTTATCAACAGTTCACAAAATTCCCCGCAAGTCTAAACACAGCCCTTTTCGATCAAATTCCACAACCTCCCATCGATATCGGATGATTTTTGCCATTTCGGTATCCTCCCGGAGTTCGTACTTTTGGGCTCCGTTAATCTCAGAAACAACCAATTCGGAAAACCCCATAATCCATGAAAGTAACTGTCGTAGGCGCCGGTAACGTGGGTGCCACTTGTGCTGATGTTATTGCGCAGAAAGATTTCGTGCACGAAGTCGTTCTGCTTGATATCAAAGAGGGCGTGTCAGAAGGGAAGTCGCTTGACATGTGGCAAACCAGTCCGATCAACCTGTACGATACGCGTCTGATCGGCTCCACCAACGATTATTCAAAGACGGCTGACTCGGATGTTGTCGTCATTACCTCCGGTCTGCCCCGCAAGCCCGGTATGAGCCGCGACGATCTGATCGCGACCAATGCCGGCATCGTTCGTTCCGTAACGGAGAACATCATCAAATACAGTCCCAACACGATCATCATCGTTGTATCCAATCCGCTCGATGTAATGACGTATTGCGCTTACCTGACGGCCAAGATCGACTCTCGTCGCGTTTTCGGTATGGCGGGTATTTTGGATACAGCCCGCTACCGTGCGTTCCTGGCCGAAGCGTTGAACACTTCGCCCAAAGACATCCAGGCGGTATTGATGGGCGGCCACGGTGATACCATGGTTCCGCTGCCGCGCTATACAACCGTTGCAGGGATTCCCGTGACGGAACTTATTGCAAAGGACAAACTCGACGCCATCGTCGAACGCACCAAGAAGGGCGGAGGCGAATTGGTCAACCTCATGGGTACTTCCGCCTGGTATGCCCCGGGTGCAGCCGCTGCCCAAATGGTGGAGGCGGTCATCAAGGATCAGAAGCGGATCTTCCCTTGCTGCGCATGGCTGAATGGCGAGTACGGCCTGAAGGGCGTATACCTGGGAGTTCCGGTTAAACTGGGACGGAACGGTATTGAGGAGATCATCGAACTCAAACTCACCGAAGAAGAAAAATCGCTCGTGAGCGCATCGGCCAAGGCCGTGAAAGAGGTCATGGACGTGCTCGATAACATGCAGCAACCTGCCGTAAAGTGATCCTTCGACATCAACGAAAGAGCATCCGTGAACGGGTGCTCTTTTTTATTTTCCAAGACTGCTGAACCAAAGAAAAGATGATGAACTTATTTGATCGTGTTCGTGTCCCTTTTCATTTGCAATCCATCGAGGAAGAAGGGTATCATATCCTCGTCGACGCCGTCATCAACAAGCAACCGGCAAGGTTGCTGATCGATACCGGCGCTTCCCGTTCGGTATTCGATACGAACCGCTTCAGCCGATTTGTCGAAGCACACGAGTTTCGGCCGGATGAGAAACTATCCGCCGGCCTGGGCACCAGTTCCATGCAAACCATGAAGGTGACGCTGACAGAGCTGCGGATCGGTGAATGTTCGATACCCGGCTTTGAGACGATCCTGCTCGACATGAGTCATGTCAACAGTTCCTATGAACGGCTGGGCTTACCCCAGTTGGATGGGGTCGTCGGGAGCGAACTGCTCGTTCTCCTGGAAGCCCAAATCGACTACCGGAAACGGCAGTTGGTCATTAAAACCAGGGTAGGGAAGTAAACGCCTTACGGACGTTTGCGGTATGCGACAAAATACGGCGCTCGCAACACTTCGTTTTTGTAGGAGCTGGTGGACCCGTCGGGAAACGATCTGCGATAAAGTTCGAGCGTCTGTTCGTCAATGATCGTAATGTAACCGTTCCTCCCGCCACAATCCGACACGTGATGCGGTGCTGGACCCGTATTGTCCACATTCAGGTTGGCGACATACACCAGCTTGCGAACCGGATCGAAATCTATTCCATGTGGTTGATAACCGGTATAGATGGAATCGACCAGTTCGAGGGTGTTATAATTGATCACATACACCAACCCCTTTCGGTTGACATCCACGACTTCCTCTGTACAGGTGATATACAGATACGGCTTGTTGGTGGATTCGGCGAATTCCTGAGGCTTAGTGCCGACCGGGATGATCTTCAACAAACTGTCATCCGAAAGACGAAAGACGCGTATCTCATCACTGGTCTGGCAACTGACGAAATACTTGGTTCCATCCGGCGAAAGCACGGCTTCGTGTGGATCGTATCGTGAAGTGGTCAGTTTGGGCTCGCCGGGTTGCAGGATGACCGGGTCGAAGGAGAAGCCCGGATCCGTGATGTCAACTTTGTTGATGAAGTTTGATACTTGCGATGTGAGGTAAAGCCAATGCCCGTCGGGTGTGACGAATCCGCCATGGGGCAGTTCCGGTGAAATTTGAGTGATCACCGTATTGTTGACGAGATCGACTACGGCTGTCGTGTTGATGTTCGTTCCATTCACGAAACCCCTTGAGCCGTCGGGTGTAAAAATGATCGTATTCCAGTCGCCAAACCCGATGTTAAAGGTCGCAACGAGGGAGTCGTCACTTGTTCGGAATTTCTGCAAGACACTTCCCGCGTAGAACACCACATACCAGTACACTCCGTCTGGAGAAACACGCACTTGATGGGGCGCTTCGATCTGACCGGGATCATTACCGACCGGTATGTAACGCATGATATTCTGCGATGCTGCATCGAAGACCGCTACCTGGTCGCAACCCTGCATGCAGATGTAGACTTTTTCCCGATCCGGATCATCCGAATATTTCACGAAGCCATCCTTGTTCGGAGCACCGTTCGCGATCCAATCGTACAAGGTCTGGTATTCGGCGGTACTCAGCGGTGCAGCTTGATAGGGCATGGTCGGCTCCAGGACAGGCCCACGCGTACTATCGGTATTGACGAAATAAAGACAATAGCTGTATAAGGTGCTGTAAGGAATGATACTGGAGCCATTGCGGCCGCCACGGAAGGTGACATCCCAAGTTGAAAAATCCAGACCTCCGGCATTCTGATAACTGATATCATTGTGGCAACCGGCTGTTGCGCATTTTCCTGAAATGATTTTGTCTACCGACTCCGGGAAGCCGGTTTCCGCCATTGGTGAGGGAAGTTCATCGTACCGGCAGGCATGCGTGCTGAACACCGTTACTAAACCCAATAAGATTAGGAAGCGATGCGAATTATTCACTGACATAGAGGGTCATGGCATTATCGAGTCGAGTAGGGTCCGTGAGCACGACCGGGGCATATCCGATGACCGTATCGCCCCAGTAATAATCCCATCCTTTGGCATATACGAAGTACTTGCCAGGATATAACTTTTCGAATGCTCCCAAGCCTTCATTGTCGGCCTGGATTGCATACTCGTACAGCGCGGGATCATAACCCGGAAATTCCGTCGCGCCTTTCTTGAGATAGATGCGAATACCGGGAACGCCCCAACTATGGTGCACTGCTGAAACCTGAAGCCGGATCGTTCCCTCGACAATCACTTTTCCGTCGGGGTTGACCGCCTCCTTTCTGCAACCGGTTTGAAACTGGAGCAGGAAAAGCATAGCGATGGCGAGAGTGAACCGCACAACCTCGGTTTAATCTTCCGTTACAGGAATATCCAAAACAATTTCACCGCTTTCCTGATCGGTGGAGAAGGGGATGCCGCCCTTCACCAACTGAACGATCGAGGTGTCCCAACCGGAGGCGTAAAAATAGTAGTCTCCACACTTCAAACCGGATAGATGGACATGGTCTTCGGGAAATTCACCGATGACCCGCATGTCATATCCGCTTGGCGCACCGCCCCAATCCTTTGCGTTGAATTTTATCCAGACGGTATCCGGTTTCAATGAATCATTCGGGATCAGCGTCCCATGGTGGCGAAGCTTGGCGACAATGGTCAGGTTGCCACCGGTACCCGCAATGCACTTGTCTTCCTTTTTACATGAAGAGGAAGAAAGCACAAAAATTACTGCAATTACACTCGCAACGAAGGGGGAGATTGATCGCATTTGAACTTAAGTAGATTTAAACTGAAGCAAAGAAATGCTCCAACAGTTGATACGCAGATCTGCTTAACAATGATTCGCACCCTAAAGTTAACCACAATTTCTTCAACCCACACTGCAACCCTGGCGGAATCCTGACGTTCCTTCAAACATATGACACAACGCTGGCGGTATTTCAGCATTTACAAGCCTTACGGGATGTTGTCGCAGTTCACCGATGAGGGAGGCAACCCGGGTTTGGCTCACCTGGATTTCCGTTTTCCTTCGGATTGCTACCCCTTGGGTAGGCTGGATCGCGACAGCGAAGGCTTGTTACTGCTGACCAACGATGCCTCTGTGAATCAACGCCTGCTCGACCCCCGAAATGCACACCCCCGGACCTATTGGGTACAAGTGGAAGGCAGCATGGGTGTGTCAGACTGCGAAAAGCTCTCCAATGGCGTTATCATCAGTATTGATGGGAAGGAATTTCGAACACGCCCGGCACTGGTCGAGTTGATCGACCCGCCAGCCAATCTACCTGATCGGACACCGCCGGTGCGTTTTCGTAAATCCATTCCGACATCCTGGATCTCGCTAACGTTAACGGAGGGGAAGAACAGACAGGTTCGAAAGATGACGGCAGCAGTCGGATTCCCGACCCTTCGCCTGATTCGGGTAGCCGTGGGTAAGTTGGCATTGCCGGAATGGAAACCCGGTTCGGTCACCGAATGGTCATCTTCTGATTTCTTTGAAAAAACGGGTATAAAGAAGGCCTGATTCTTAGAGCTTACGGCTAGCTTCACCCACCTTATAAGCCGATTCCGTATATTTGTTAAATACTTGCCAACCATCAACTATTACATGAAAAATCTTGTACTCGCAGGCCTGCTGCTGGCAGGCACTCTTTATGTCGGTTCGTCAAACGGACAAACCGGAAATGCGCACCCCATCCGCTGCAACACAACGGACTATATGAATGCCAAGATGGCCGCTGATCCGGCTTATGCGCGCCAGTTCGAAATGGACGAGCAGACATTGCAACGCGCGATTGCCAACCTGGCTAACAATCGATCGTCTTCTTCCAACTCGATTGTGACGATTCCTTGCGTCGTGCACGTTGTTTATCGCACCGTCGGACAGAATATTTCCGATGCGCAGGTTGAATCCCAGATCGATGTGTTGAACGAAGACTTCGCCCGTCTCAACGCCGATACGAATGTCACTCCGGCTCCTTTCCGGGCGGCTGCATCGGGTTCCCAGTTTCGCTTTTGTCTCGCTCAAACCGATCCTAACGGTAATCCAACTACCGGCATCGAGCGCCGTCAGACAACGGTCAATACCTTCTCCACGAATGACCTGGTAAAGGCATACTCGACCGGCGGAATGGATGCTTGGGACACGGATGTGTATTTCAACATCTGGGTTTGTAGCCTCGGTGGTGGTATCCTCGGTTATGCGGAATTTCCGGCTGCTTCACATACCGATACCTATGGCGTCGTGATTACGTATTCTGCTTTCGGACGGGTTGGCTTGGTTGCAGCTCCGTACGATCAGGGCCGTACCTGTACCGATGAAGTCGGTCACGCCTTTCGTCTGAACCACATCTGGGGCGACGACGGTGGTAGCTGCGGCGGTACCGATT
>ERZ724514.332-NODE-332-length-21389-cov-7.030468_pt1 | contig 21389 bp, 21 predicted proteins | sample MGYA00376047_ERZ724514 | MGnify/ENA primary metagenome ERZ724514 (study PRJEB28724, sample SAMN07190883) | activated sludge metagenome | isolation source: activated sludge of sewage treatment plant in Hong Hong | place: Hong Kong | collected 2016-03-17 ...
TGCCTGCGAAGGCCGACACCGTGAACGAACCGGCATTGCTCGCACCGGCGCCTGCGGTGCTCGGTGCCGCCGATGCGCCCGCCCCGGTGCCCGCTGCATCGGCATTGGCTGCGGCGGGCGCGTATTCCGGGTTGCGCGTCGAATTCGATGCCTTGTCTTGGATAGAAGTGCGCGACGCAAACCAGAAGATCGTGCTCGCCGGCGAATTCCCGGCAGGGACGCGCCGCAACGTCGAAGGGCGCGCGCCCTACCAGGTGTGGGTCGGCAAGGCTTCGGGGGTGCGGTTGTTCATGGGTGAACGCGGCATCGACCTCAAGCCGCACACCCGCGAAGAAGTCGCCCGCCTGCGCGTCGAATGAGCTCGAATCCAGGTTCGGTGCCGACCAGGCGCGTGGCGCGCCTTGCCATGGTCGGCTGCGTCGCCATCGGCGGCACGGCTCCCATCGCCGTGCAGTCCATGACCAACACCGATACCGAGGACGTGTTCGCCACATCGATGCAGGTCGCGCAACTGGCGCGGGCCGGCTCGGAACTGGTGCGGATCACGGTCAATACGCGGGAAGCCGCCGCTGCGGTGCCGCGGATCCGCGAGCGGCTGGCGCAGATGAACGTCGATGTGCCGCTGATCGGCGACTTCCACTTCAATGGCCACAAGCTCCTCACCGAGCACCCGGAATGCGCCGAGGCGCTTGCCAAGCTGCGCATCAACCCGGGCAACGTCGGCAAAGGCGCCCGCCGCGACGAGCAGTTTGCCCAGTTGATCGAGATCGCCTGCCGCTTCGACAAGCCGGTGCGCATCGGGGTCAACTGGGGCAGTCTCGACCAGGACCTCCTGGCGCGCATCATGGACGAGAATGCACGCCGGACGGCCCCAAGGGATGCCACGGAGATCATGCGCGAGGCGATGGTCGCCTCCGCCCTGGAATCCGCCGCGCGCGCGGAAGAACTCGGCCTCGGTGGCGACCGTATCGTACTTTCCTGCAAGGTGTCGGGCGTGCAGGACCTGATAGCGATCTACCGCGAGCTCGGAAGGCGCTGCGACTACCCCCTGCATCTGGGACTTACCGAAGCCGGCATGGGCAGCAAGGGCATCGTCGCGTCGACGGCGGCACTGGGCGTGCTCCTGCAGGAAGGAATCGGCGACACCATTCGCGTGTCGCTGACCCCGGAGCCGAACGGCGATCGCACGCGCGAGGTCGTCGTCGCCCAGGAAATCCTGCAGACCATGGGCCTGCGCGCATTCGTTCCCCTCGTCGCGGCTTGTCCTGGCTGCGGCCGCACCACGAGTACCGTGTTCCAGGAATTGGCACAGGACATCCAGGGCTACGTGCGCGAGCGGATGCCGGAATGGCGGCTTGCGCATCTCGGCGTGGAAAACATGACGCTGGCAGTCATGGGCTGCGTGGTCAACGGCCCGGGGGAGAGCAAGCACGCCAGCATCGGCATTTCCCTGCCGGGCACCGGGGAGGCCCCCGTGGCACCCGTTTATGTGGATGGCGAACGGGTGACGACGCTGCGTGGCGAGAACATCGCCGGCGAATTTCGCGCGATCGTGGAAGACTACGTGCAGAGGAAGTATCCGCGACGGGAGGAAAGCTAGCCGGACTCGGCGGCGGGGCGCCTGGCGCCCCGACCCACGGTCCTTGCGCAGAACCGGAATCATGAGCCAGACATTGCAAGCCATCCGCGGCATGAACGACATCCTGCCGGACGACGCCGAACTCTGGGAGCAGTTCGAGGCGACCGTCCGCGACTGGCTGGCTGCCTACGGCTACCGGCCGATCCGCATGCCGATGGTCGAACCCACGCCGCTGTTTGCGCGCGCCATCGGTGAGGTGACCGACATCGTGGAGAAGGAGATGTACTCCTTCGAGGATGCCCTCAATGGCGAGAGCCTGACCCTGCGCCCCGAAGGCACGGCTTCGTGCGTGCGTGCAGTATTGCAGCACAACCTGCTCTACGACGGACCCAAGCGGCTCTGGTACATGGGGCCGATGTTCCGCCACGAACGCCCGCAGAAAGGTCGCTACCGGCAGTTCCATCAGGTCGGTGTCGAATCGCTCGGCTTTCCCGGGCCGGACATCGACGCCGAACAGATCGCCATGTGCGCCAGGCTGTGGGACGACCTCGGCCTGCAGGGCATCGCCCTCGAAATCAATTCGCTTGGCCAAAGCGATGAGCGGGCGCGGCATCGCGCCGATCTCGTGGCCTACCTCGAGCGGCACCGCGACCGGCTCGATGCCGACGCCCAGCGGCGCCTGAGCACCAACCCGCTGCGCATCCTCGATACCAAGAATCCGGCGATGCAGGAGCTGGTCGAGGCTGCACCCAAGCTGATCGACTACCTCGGCGATGCGTCACTCGCGCATTTCGAGGGTGTCCAGCAAATCCTGCGCGACCTGGCGATTCCCTATCGCATCAATCCCCGGCTGGTGCGCGGGCTCGACTACTACAACCTGACCGTCTTCGAATGGGTCACAGACCAGCTGGGGGCGCAAGGCACCGTCTGTGCCGGCGGTCGCTACGACGGCCTGGTCGCGCAACTCGGAGGCAAACCGGCGCCAGCCTGCGGTTTCGCCATGGGCATCGAGCGCCTGCTGGCGCTCTGGCAGGAGCAGGGCCACCGCCACGAGGCGCCGGCGCCCGACGCCTACCTGGTACATCAAGGAGAGGCCGCGGCACGCTTCGCCTTTCGCGTCGCCGAGGCGCTGCGCAGCGCAGGCTTCGCCATCCACCTGCACTGCGGTGGCGGCGGCTTCAAGTCGCAGATGAAGAAGGCGGATGCCTCCGGTGCGCCGGTGGCGCTGATCGTCGGCGACGACGAAGCGGCAGCTGCCGAGGTGAGCGTGAAGCTCCTGCGCACAGGGTTCGACACGCCGGCGTCGCAGGTGCGCGTCGGCTTTGACCGTCTCGCCGATCATCTCGGCGAAATTATTTTTCCGATGGAAGACGACAATGGCAGCGTATGACCTCGAAGAACAGGAACAGCTCGACGAGCTGAAGACCTGGTGGAAGATGTATGGCAACCTGGTGACCGGCATCCTGGTTGTCGCAGCACTGGCGGCAGTGAGCTGGCAGGGCTGGAACTGGTGGCAGCGCAAGGAGGCGGCGCAGGCTTCCGTTCTTTACTCGGGCGTGCAGAATGCCGTAGCGCAGAAGGATGCCAAGCGGGCGCGTGAACTGGCCGGCGAATTGATCGACAAGTACTCCTCGACGGCCTACGCCGGCATGGGCGCGATGCTCGCGGCGCGCATCCAGGTCGAATCCGGCGATGCCAAGAGCGCCCGCGCGCAGCTTGCGTGGGCGGGACAGAATGCCAAGGATCCCGGACTCAGGGATCTTGCGCGCCTGCGGCTCGCCGCCGTGCTGCTCGACGACAAGGCTTACGACGAGGCGCTGGCGCAGCTTGCGGCGGAACCGTCCGCGGCGTTTGCGCCCCGCTTCGCCGAAGTGCGTGGCGACGTCTATGCAGCGCAGGGAAAAATGGCAGAGGCCCGTGACGCCTACGACGCTGCGCTGACCAAGTTCGACGCGTTGGCGAAGACCGACGAGACCCGTCAGCGCGGCGCCTATCGCGATATCGTGCAGTCCAAGCGCGATTCCGCCGGAGCGGCAAAGTAATGCGCATCACCGTCCTTGCTTTCCTGACCGCGCTGGTCGCGGGGGGCTGCTCGACCGTCGAGAAGCTCAACCCGTTCTCGTCCTCGACGCCAAAGGCCAAGCCGGCGGAGCTGGCCACGTTCCAGGCCAGTGCCGACATCAAAGCCGGCTGGCAGGCATCGATCGGCAGCGCCGGGGAGTTCACGTTCTCACCTGCCGTCGTCGGCGACTCGGTATATGCCGCTGCCCGCGACGGGACGCTGGCACGGTTCGACGGCGGGCGCCCGGTGTGGCGCGTTTCCGCCGGCCAGGTGCTTTCCGGCGGGGTAGGCAGCGACGGGCAACTGGTCGTCGTCGGCACGCCCAAGGGCGAGGTGCTTGCCTTTGATGCCGCCAATGGGCGTGAATCCTGGAAGGCGCGAGTGAGTTCCGAGGTGCTTGCCGCGCCGGTCGTGGCCGAGGGCCTTGCCATCGTGCGTTCCGGCGACTCGCGCATCTTCGGTTTCGAGGTGGGCGACGGCAAGCGGCGCTGGGTCTACCAGCGCAGCACTCCAGCGCTATCGCTGCGTTCTGCAGTCGGGGTGATCGCCGCCGGGCGTGTGACGCTTGCCGGCTTTCCCGGGGGAAAGCTGCTCGCCATCGCCAACAACAACGGCGCTGCCGTATGGGAAGTGACCGTCGCCCTGCCCAAGGGCGCCACCGAACTCGAGCGCGTGGCCGATGTCACCAGCCTGCCGGTGGTGAGCGGCAACACCGTTTGCGCCACGGCATTCCAGGGGCGCGTTGCCTGCTTCGACGGCGGCAGCGGCAATACCCTGTGGTCGCGCGACATGTCGTCGAGCGTCGGCCTCGACATCGATAACCGATACGTCTACGTCACCGACGACAAGGGGGCGGTGCACGCCCTCGACCGCAACAGCGGAGCCAGCGTCTGGAAACAGGACAAGCTGGCCCAGCGCGGCGTCAGCCGGCCCCTGGCGCTGGGCAGCCATGTCCTTGTCGCCGATTACCAGGGGGTCGTCCACCTGCTGCGCCGGGAAGATGGCGCCTTTGCCGCACGGGCGAGCACCGATGGCAGCGCGGTGCGTGCCGATCCGGTACGCTTCGGGTCGGGCGCACTGGTACAGACTGCAAGCGGCGGCCTGCATGCGCTGGAGACCCGCTAGCGCGCGTCGCGCCGGCCAGATACGAGACTGACCGTCGATGCTGCCCACCGTCGTCATCGTCGGACGCCCCAACGTGGGCAAGTCCACCCTGTTCAACCGCATGACGCGGTCGCGCGATGCCCTTGTCGCCGATCAGCCGGGTCTCACGCGGGATCGCCATTACGGTGTCGGTCGCCTCGGTCGCAAGCCCTACCTCGTTGTGGATACCGGCGGCTTCGAGCCGCAGGCCCGGGAGGGGATCGTGCAGGAGATGGCACGGCAGGCCGAAGCGGCGATTGCCGAGGCGGACGTGCTGATCTTCGTCGTCGATGTGCGCACCGGCCTCACGGCCCAGGACAAAGTCATCGCCGACCTGCTGCGCAGGAGCGGGCGCCGGGTACTGCTGGCGGTCAACAAGGGCGAGGGCATGCAGCGTGCCGTCGCCGCCGCGGAATTCCATGAACTGGGCTGCGGCGAGCCACATGTGATTTCGTCCGCGCACGGCGATGGCGTGCGTGAACTGGTCGATCTGGCACTCGAACCGTTCCCGGAAACCGAGCAGGATGAAGAGCCGGCGCGGGGCCCGCGCGTGGCGATCGCCGGCCGGCCCAACGTCGGCAAGAGTACGCTGGTGAACACCCTGCTCGGCGAAGAGCGCGTCATCGCCTTCGACATGCCCGGTACGACGCGCGATGCGATCGAAGTCCCCTTCGAGCGGCGCGGCCGGGCCTATACGTTGATCGACACCGCCGGGCTGAGGCGCAAGGGGCGCGTCTTCGAGGCCGTCGAGAAATTCTCGGTGATCAAGACGCTGCAGGCCGTCGAGGAGGCCAATGTCGTCGTCCTGATGGTGGATGCGACGCAGGAAATTTCCGACCAGGACGCCCACATTGCCGGATTTGCCCTCGAGGCGGGCCGGGCGCTCGTCGTGGCGGTCAACAAGTGGGATGCGGCGGATGCCTATCGCCGCGAGCGGATTCGCCAGGATGTCGCGCGCAAACTGAATTTCCTGGGCTTTCCCCGCGTGCATTACGTGTCCGCACTCAAGGGCCAGGGCATCGGCGCCGTGCTCGATTCGGTGGACAAGGCTTACGCCGCGGCCATGGCGAAGCTATCGACGCCGCGCCTGACGCGCGTGCTGATTTCCGCGGTGGAACGCCAGGCGCCCCCGCGGCACGGGGCGTTCCGGCCCAAGTTGCGCTACGCGCACCAGGGCGGCAGCAATCCCCCTGTCATCGTCATCCACGGCAACGCCCTCGACCATGTTCCGGCCGCCTATACCCGCTACCTCGAGCGCTGCTTCGTGGAGGCGTTCCGCCTGCAGGGAACGCCGCTGCGCATCCAATACAAAACCAGCCGGAATCCCTACGCCGACTGAGGCGGCAAGCCGTTCCCGGGTGCCTGAGGCGGTGGCACGGCGGAGCGAAATCGGCTACATTAGCCACCCACAACACCAACAGTCCGCAAAGGATCCACCATCATGAGCAATAAAGGGCAAATGCTACAAGACCCGTTCCTGAACACGCTGCGTCGCGAGCACGTTCCGGTCTCGATCTACCTGGTGAATGGCATAAAGCTGCAGGGGCAGATCGAGTCCTTCGACCAGTATGTCGTTTTGCTCAAGAACACGGTGACGCAGATGGTATACAAGCATGCCATCTCCACGGTCGTCCCTGCCCGGCCGGTAAACTTTGCCCAGGAAGCCGAGGGCGATTGACGGCACAGGCGGGATCGCCGCGACTCCATTGAAGGACGCGCACTGATGTTCGAGCGCCCGGCCAGCGGCGAGCGGGCGATTCTGGTTCAACTCGATTTCGGCGAAGGCGACTTCGCCGAGCGCCTTGCCGAGTTCGGCATGCTGGCCGCCAGTGCGGGTGCCACGGCGCTTGCCGTGGTCAAAGGGCGCCGCGACCGGCCCGATCCGGCACACTTCGCCGGCACCGGCAAGGTCGCCGAAATTCGCGAAACGGCCGAGCTCCATCAGGCCGACGTGGTCATCTTCAACCACGAGCTGTCACCCGCCCAGCAGCGCAACCTCGAGCGTGCGCTCGAGCGCCGGGTAGTCGATCGCAGCAGCCTGATTCTCGACATCTTTGCGCTGCGCGCGCGCAGCCACGAGGGCAAGCTGCAGGTCGAACTGGCCCAGCTGCAGCACCTGGCGACGCGCCTGGTGCGCGGCTGGACGCACCTGGAACGGCAGAAGGGCGGCATAGGCCTGCGCGGTCCCGGCGAGAAGCAGCTGGAGACGGACCGGCGCCTGCTTGGCAAGCGGGTGGCCCTGCTCAAGGATCGGCTCAAGCAGCTCGAGCGCCAGCGCGCGGTGCGGCGCCGCGCCCGTACGCGCGGCGAGGTGCTTGCGGTTTCGCTCGTCGGCTACACCAATGCCGGCAAGAGCACGCTGTTCAATGCGCTGACCAAGGCAGGCGCCTATGCGGCGGACCAACTGTTCGCCACGCTCGATACGACCTCGCGTCGGCTGTTCGTCGAAGGGGCGGGACCGATCGTGCTGTCCGATACGGTCGGCTTCATCCGTGATCTGCCCCATGCCCTGGTGGCGGCCTTCCACGCCACGCTCGAGGAGACCGCCCGCGCCGATCTCCTGCTGCACGTGGTCGATGCGGCCAGCGCCGACCGCGATCAGCAGATTCGTGCGGTGCAGGGCGTTCTGGACGAGATCGGCGCCTCCGAAGTCCCCCAGATTCTGGTGTGGAACAAGGTCGATCTGACGGCCGGCAGCCCGGGAGTCGAGCGCGACGACTGTGGTAACATTTGCAGCGTCCGCCTGAGCGCTCGCACCGGAGCCGGCGTGGCCCATTTGCGCGATGCGCTCGCCGAATTCGCAGGTGTGCGGCGCGAATCGCCCGCCGCGGCGTGACGGCTAGCCGAGCGTCCTTGACCGAAAACCCGACCCGATGCACATGATTGCCGGAATTCTTATGTCCTTGAACGACCACGGCTGGGGTAACCAGCCCGGTGGCGGCAAACGGGGCAACCAGGGCCCGCCCGACCTGGAGGAGCTCTGGCGCGATTTCAACCGCAGGCTGGCGGGCGTCTTTGGCAACAAGGGCGGCGGCAGCGGAGGCGATGGCGACGGACGCATGCCGTCGATCAGTCCGCGGCAGTTTGGCGGTGGCGTCGGCCTGGTCCTGATGCTGGCGGCGGCGATCTGGCTCGGCAGCGGCTTTTACATCGTCGATGCATCCCAGCGTGGTGTCGTGCTCCAGTTCGGGCGTTTCAAGGAAGCGACCGAACCCGGCCTGCGCTGGCGGCTGCCCTGGCCGATCCAGAGCCACGAAATCGTTAACCTCACCGGCGTGCGCACGGTGGAGGTCGGCTACCGCGGATCGGACAAGAACAAGGTGCCGAAGGAGGCACTCATGCTGACTGATGACGAAAACATCGTCAGCGTGCAGTTTGCCGTGCAGTACCTGCTCAAGGATGCCAAGGCCTACCTGTTCAACAACCGCCATCCCGACGATGCGGTGATGCAGGCGGCGGAGACGGCGATCCGCGAAGTGGTCGGCAAGAGCAAGATGGACTTCGTGCTCTACGAGGGACGCGACGTGATCGCGGCCAGCACGCAGAAGCTGATCCAGGACATCCTCGATCGCTACGAGACGGGCATCCAGGTGCGCTCGGTGAGCATGCAAAGCACGCAGCCGCCGGAACAGGTGCAGGCGGCATTCGACGACGCCGTTAAGGCCGGCCAGGATCGCGAGCGGCAGAAGAACGAGGGCCAGGCCTACGCCAATGACGTCATCCCGCGTGCGCGCGGCGCTGCCTCCCGCCTGATGGAAGAGGCGACCGGATATCGGCAGCGCATGATCGTGACCGCCGAGGGCGATGCATCTCGCTTCCGGCAGATCCTGACGGAGTACGCCAAGGCGCCCGAAGTCACGCGCAGCCGCATGTATCTCGAGACCGTGCAGCAGGTGTACTCGAATACGAGCAAGATCATGCTCGACGCCAAGGGCCCCGGCAACCTCCTTTATCTGCCGCTCGACAAGCTGATGCAGGCGACGGCACCGGTCGCCGCGGCTCCTGCCGCGGAACCGGCCGCGCCGGTTCGCTCGACCCCGTCTCCGGCGCCTGCGATGGCCACCGATTCACCGCCGCAGATCGAACGTCCGCCACAGGTCGATTCGCGCAGCCGCGGCGCCCTGGGTTCGCGTGAAAGGGGAGAGCGCTGATGCAACGTCATCTTTCCCTCGTGGCGACGCTGGTCTTCGGCTTCCTCGCCCTGTTCGCCATGACGGTATTCACTGTCGACCAGCGCCAGGCTGCGATCATCTTCCAGCTGGGCGAGATCAAGGAAGTGGTCAGCGAACCCGGCCTCGCCTTCAAATGGCCCCTGATCCAGAACGTGCGCATCTTCGACCGCCGCATCCTGACGCTCGACTCGCCCGAGCCGGAGCGCTTCCTCACCGCGGAGAAGAAGCCGGTGCTGGTCGACTCCTTCGTCAAGTGGCGCATCCATGACGTGAAGGTGTATTACGTGTCGGTGAGCGGCGACGAGACGCAGGCCAAGACGCGACTGGCGCAGGCGGTGAATTCCTGGCTGCGCGAGGAATTCGGTCGACGCACCGTGCACGACGTGGTTTCCGGTGCGCGCGACGACATCATGGTCTCGGTGAAAAAGAAGGCCGATGCGGACATGCGCGCGATCGGCATCGAAATCGTCGACGTGCGCCTCAAGCGCGTCGACCTGCCGCCGGAGGTATCCGAGTCGGTATATCGCCGCATGGAAACCGAGCGCAAGCGCGTCGCCAACGAGTTGCGTTCCGAAGGTGCCGCCGAGGCGGAACGGATCAAGGCCAATGCCGATCGGCAGCGCGAGGTCATCCTTGCCGAAGCGTATCGCGACGCACAGAAGATCAAGGGCGAAGGTGACGCCAAGGCAGCGTCGATCTACGGCCGCGCCTTCGGCGAGAACCCGGAGTTCTACGCCTTCTACCGCAGCCTCGAGGCCTATCGCGCCAGCTTCAAGAACAAGAGCGACCTGGTCGTGATGGAGCCCAATTCCGAGTTCTTCAAGTACTTGAAGAGCAGCGGCAAGGGCAAGTAGGACGCGCCGCGGCACGTGACATGGTCAACTCGCTGCTGCTCGCGTTCGGCCTGATGCTGGTTCTGGAAGGCATCCTGCCCTTCCTGACGCCACGGGTCTGGCGCGAGACCTTTCGTCGCGTGATCGAGCTCACCGACGGGCAGATCCGCTTCATCGGGCTTTCCTCGATGCTCGCCGGCGTCGTGCTGCTGACGGTATTCCGCTAAGGCCATGGCAACGCGACGCTGGCTCCTGCCCGAGGCGATCGAGGACGTGCTGCCACCCGAGGCGCGGCAGATCGAGGCACTCCGGCGCACGCTGCTCGATGAATTCCATCGGCATGGCTTCGACCTGGTGGCGCCGCCGCTGCTCGAGTATGTCGAGTCCCTGTGCAGTGGCGGCAGCAGGGATCTGGACTTGCGCACCTTCAAGCTGGTCGATCAGATCTCGGGGCGCAGCATGGGTGTCCGTGCAGACATCACGCCGCAGGTCGCCCGCATCGATGCGCACCTGCTCGGGCGCGCAGGCGTCGCCCGGTTGTGCTATTGCGGCAGTGTGCTGCATACCCTGCCGGCCGGGTTCAACGCTACGCGGGAGCCGCTGCAGCTGGGCGCCGAACTGTATGGACACGACGGCCTGGAAGCCGACATCGAAGTGATCCGGCTGATGGCGGAATGCATGCGCCTGGCCGGGGTTGCGGTGTCGCGCATCGATGTCGGCCATGTCGCCGTGTTCAAGTCCCTCAGCCGACACGCCGGACTGTCGGTCGAGGTCGAAGAGGAGCTCTTTGGCGCGTTGCAGGCGAAGGATGCGCCGGCAGTGCGCGACCTGGTCGGGCACGTGGCCGAACCTTTCCGTTCCGCGCTGCTTGCGCTGCCGGAACTGTATGGCGGCAGGGAAGTCCTTGCCCGCGCGGCGCAGGTTCTACCCTCGCTGCCCGAGATCGAGGCCGCGTTGGGCGACCTGGGTCGCCTGGCCGCGGCACTGGGCGAGCAGCCGCTCGGCTTCGATCTGGCCGACCTGCGCGGTTACCACTATCACAGCGGCCTCGTCTTTGCCGCCTACTGCCCCGGCAGTCCGGGTGCGGTCGCACTTGGCGGGCGCTACGACGGGTTCGGCAGCGTGTTCGGGCGCAGCCGGCCGGCGACCGGTTTCTCGCTGGACCTGCGCCAACTGGGCCGCCTGGCACCCGCGGCAGAAGAGAAGGGGGCCATACTCGCCCCCTGGCCAGAGGACGATGCCCTGCATGCCGAGGCGCTGCGCCTGCGCGCCCAGGGCGAGCGGGTCGTATTGGGCTTGCCCGGGCACGATGGCTCGTGGCGGGAATCCGGCTGCGACCGGAAGCTGGTGCGTCGCGGTGGAAACTGGATCGTAGAATCGCTGAAGGAAGATTGAAATGGCAAAGAACGTCGTGGTCGTCGGCACCCAGTGGGGAGACGAGGGCAAGGGCAAGATCGTCGATTGGCTGACGGATCACGCCCAGGCGGTAGTCCGCTATCAGGGCGGCCACAATGCCGGCCACACGCTGGTGATCGGCGGCAAGAAGACGGTGCTGCACCTCGTACCCTCGGGCATCCTGCGCGAGGGCGTGACCTGCTACATCGGCAATGGCGTCGTGCTCTCGCCCGATGCGCTGATCAAGGAACTCGACGAACTCAAGGCCGCCGGCGTCGACGCCGACGCGCGCCTGCGCATCTCCGAAGCCTGTCCGCTGATCCTGCCCTACCATCAGGCACTGGATGTGGCACGGGAGGCAGCGAAGGGGGCCAACAAGATCGGCACCACCGGCCGTGGCATCGGCCCGGCCTACGAGGACAAGGTGGCGCGCCGCGGCCTGCGCCTGCAGGACCTGCTGCGACCGAAGCGCTTCGCCGAGAAACTCGGCGAGGTGCTCGAGTATCACAACTTCACGCTGACCAAGTACCTCGGTGCCCAGGCGGTGGACTTCCAGAAGGTATTCGATGGTGCCATGGCGCTGGCGCCGCGACTGACGAAGATGATTGCCGACGTGCCGCGTTCGCTCTACGAGGCGCACAAGGGGGGCGCGAACATCCTGTTCGAGGGCGCGCAGGGTACCCTGCTCGACATCGACCACGGCACCTATCCTTTCGTGACCTCGTCGAACTGCATTGCCGGCGGTGCCTCCACCGGCGCCGGCATCGGTCCGGGCATGCTGCACTACGTGCTGGGCATCACCAAGGCCTACACGACGCGTGTCGGCAGCGGTCCCTTCCCGACCGAGCTTTACGATGCGGTGGACAAGCAGGATCCGATCGGCAAGCACATGGCCACCAAGGGCCATGAATTCGGCGCCACCACCGGCCGTGCGCGCCGCTGCGGCTGGTTCGATGCCGCCGCGTTGAAGCGCGCCATCCAGATCAACGGCGTCTCCGGCCTCTGCGTCATGAAGCTCGACGTGCTCGACGGCATCGAGGAGATGAAGCTGTGCACCGGGTACAAGCTCGACGGCCAGTTCACCGATATCCTGCCGGTCGGCGCGGACGACCTGGAGCGCTGCGAGCCGGTGTACGAGTCGATGCCCGGCTGGAACGAGAGCACGGTCGGCGTGAAGTCCTTCGATGGCCTGCCGAAGAGTGCGCAGAATTACATCAAGCGCATGGAAAGCCTTTGCGGCGTGCCTATCGACATGATCTCGACCGGGCCGGACCGCGAGGAAACCATCGTATTGAGGCACCCCTTCCTCTGAGTCCGTTTGCAGCGCCGGCGGAAAAACAAAGGGCCACTGGAAAAATCCGGCGGCCCTTGCTTTTCTCGTTATCGTCCAACAGCTATTTGGTGCCCAGGAGAGGACTCGAACCTCCACGCCTCGCAGCGCTAGTACCTGAAACTAGTGCGTCTACCAATTCCGCCACCTGGGCAGGCGCGAAACGAGGCGCGAATTCTATAGGAAACACAAGGATTGTCAAACAAGGCGCGTAACCCAGGCAAGCTGTCCCGCATCCGTCGCGCGGACCCCGAGTTCGAGCGTGAAGCGGCGCGCTACGAGCGTCCGCTGCCGAGCCGCGAATACATCCTGCAGACGCTTTCGGCGCAGGGCGCCCCACTCGCGGCCGAGGCCTTGGCCAGCCTGCTCGACGTCAAGCCCTTCGAGATGGAGGCCTTCCTGCGTCGCCTCGGTGCCATGGCGCGCGAAGCGCAGGTAATGCAGAACCGCCGCGGCGACTGGCTGATTCCCGACAAGGCGAACCTGATCCGTGGCCGCGTGGTGGGCCACGCCGACGGATACGGTTTCCTGGTACCGGAGCAGGGCGGCGAGGACCTGTTCCTGCCGGCCAAGGAAATGGACAAGGTGCTGCACGGCGACAAGGCGATTGCGCGCGTGGTGGGGGTCGATCGGCGCGGCCGTCCCGAAGGCAAGATCGTCGAGGTGACGGAGCGGGCGAACCGGAAGGTGGTCGGCCGCGTCGTCGAGGAGCACGGCGTTCGCTTCGTTGCTGCTGAAGATCGCCGCATCAGCCAGGACATACTTCTCGCGCCGCCGGAGAAGGGCGCACGCAAGGTGCCGCGCGCAGGCGCGGGGCAGGTCGTGGTGGTCGAGATCATCGAGCAACCGAGCCGGCATTCGCAGCCGATCGGCCGCATCGTCGAAGTGCTCGGCAACTATGCAGATCCGGGCATGGAAATCGAGATCGCGCTGCGCAAGCACGAACTGCCCTTCGAATTTTCCAGGGACGCACTGGCGGAAACCCGGAAGCTGCCCGACGAGGTGCGCGCCGAGGACTGGAAGGGCAGGGAAGACCTCACTGCACTGCCGCTGGTGACGATAGACGGCGAGACCGCGCGGGACTTCGACGATGCCGTGTACTGCGAGCGCCAGGGCAGGGGGTTCCGCCTTGTCGTGGCCATTGCCGACGTCTCGCACTACGTGAGGGCCGGCGGCGCGCTCGACCGAGATGCCGAGGCGCGCGGAAACTCGGTGTACTTTCCACGGCGCGTGATACCGATGCTGCCGGAGAAGCTGTCCAACGGGTTGTGCTCGCTCAATCCCGAGGTTCATCGCCTGTGCATGGTGTGCGACATGACGATCTCGGCGTCGGGCGAGCTAGGTCGCTACCGCTTCTACCCGGCAGTGATGTGGTCGCATGCCCGGCTTACCTACACCGAGGTTGCGGCAGCGCTTTACGAGCGGGATGCCGCCACGCGCAAGCGCCTTGCTGCGCGCCTTGCCGACCTGGAGAACCTGGATGCGCTGTTCCGCGTCCTGGTCAAGGCGCGCGCCAAGCGTGGCGCGATCGACTTCGAAACGGTCGAGACACGGATGATGTTCGACGACCACGGCAAGATCGAGCGCATCGAACCCTATGAGCGCAACGACGCCCATCGCGTCATCGAGGAATGCATGCTCGCAGCCAACGTGTGCGCTTCGGATTTCCTCAAGGAGAAGGGGCATCCGGCGCTATACCGTATCCACGAGGGGCCCACGCCGGAGCGGCTGGAGAAGTTGCGCGCATTCCTCGGCACCTTCGGCATGTCGCTGGGCGGTGGCGAAACGCCACAGGCCAAGGACTATGCAAAGCTCCTCGACCAGATTCGCGGTCGTCCCGATCTGCAGCTGCTGCAAACCGTGATGCTGCGCTCGCTCAAGCAGGCGATCTACAGTCCGGACAACGTCGGGCACTTCGGCCTCGCCTACGAGAGCTATACGCACTTCACCTCACCCATCCGGCGCTATCCGGACCTGCTGATCCATCGTTCGATCAAGTCGGCGTTGAAGGGGCGGCGCTACGAATTGCGCGACGGGGCCGCGGGTGGCGACTGGGAGCAGATCGGCCTGCATTGCTCGATGACCGAGCGCCGTGCCGACGAGGCAACGCGCGACGTGGAAGCCTGGCTGAAGTGCTTCTACATGAAGGATCGCATCGGCGAGGTGTTCACGGGCAGCGTCTCTTCGGTGGTCCCGTTTGGAATATTCGTGACCCTGGACGGCGTGTTCGTCGAAGGCCTGGTTCACGTTTCGGACCTGGGGCAGGACTACTTCCATTTCGACGAACGGGCGCATGCCATGGTCGGGGAGCGCAGCGGACGCCGCTTTCGGCTTGCCGATCGCGTCCGCGTCCAGCTCGCCCGGGTTGATATGGAGAGCAACAAGATCGACTTCCGCCTGGCGGAAGACGTACAGGGCGGAAACAGGCCAGGCCGGCGCGAGGTTCGCAGGGCGCGCGGCGTGTAGGTCGCCGCAAAAAAGACAAAGCCCGCCATGAGGCGGGCTTCTCGTCGTAGGGGCCGGCCCCGATTACTTGAGCTTCACTTCCTTGTAGGCGACGTGCTTGCGCGCCTTGGGATCGTACTTGAGGAATTCGAGCTTCTCGGGAGTCGTCTTCTTGTTCTTGGTCGTAGTGTAGAAGTGCCCGGTCCCGGCAGTGGATTCCAGCTTGATCTTTTCGCGTCCGCCTTTGGCCATGATCAGTCTCCTTAAGCGTTTTCGCCGCGCTGGCGCATTTCGGCGAGAACGGCATCGATGCCCTTCTTGTCGATCGTGCGCAGACCGGCATTGGACACGCGCAGGCTGATCCAGCGGTTCTCAGCCTCGCTCCAGAAGCGGCGGCTGTGAAGGTTGGGCAGAAAGCGGCGCTTGGTCTTGTTGTTGGCGTGGGAAACATTGTTTCCCACCATCGGGCCCTTGCCCGTTACTTGACATACGCGAGACATGATCGCACCTCAAGAACCTGAGTTCGCAAAGCCGAGCATTATAGCAGAGTCTTTGGAATCGACTCAAGCCCGATTGAAAGCGGCTAGAGCCGTCCGTGTTCGGCGAACGAGTACGGCCGGACACCCTGGGCGACGATGAAATGGTCCAGCAGTTTGATGTCGACCAGTTGCAGCGCCTGCTTGAGGGCAGCGGTCAGTGCTTCGTCGGCCGCGGAAGGATGGGCCAGCCCTGAGGGATGGTTGTGGGCGAGGATGGCCGCCCCGGCATTGCGGGCCAGAGCGCGTTTGACGACCTCGCGCGGATACACGCTGGTCTGCGTCAGCGTCCCGCGAAAGAGCTCCTCGCTTGCGATCAGGCGGTTCTGGGCATCGAGCCAGAGCGCGTAGAAGGCCTCGTGAGGCAGCCCGGCAAGTGTCAGGCTGAGCCAGTCGCGGACCGCTTCCGGCGACGACAGGGTGTCGCGAGCCAGCAGCGGGGCATGCAGGGCCCGCCGTGCCAGTTCCAGAGCAGCGGCCAGCTGGGCGGCCTTCGCTGGCCCGATTCCGGGCAGCGTCGCCAGTTCGCCGCTGGGTGCGGCTGCAAGGGCGGCAAGGTTCCCCGCATAGCGTGCGAGCAGGTCGCGCGCTAGGTCCACGGCGCTCTTTCCGGGGACGCCGACGCGAAGGAAGATCGCCAGCAGTTCCGCGTCGGATAGCGCGGCAGACCCCTGGCGCATCAGCCGCTCACGCGGACGTTCCCCCTCCGGCCAATCGCGTATTGCCATGGATTACAATTCCCCATCGAATCGCCACCGTCGGAATTTTAATGTCATGAAGGAGTTGCAGGGCAGGCGCATCGTCCTCGGCGTTACGGGCGGCGTCGCCGCCTACAAGGCGGCGGAGCTCGCGCGGTTGCTTGGCAAGGCCGGTGCCGTGGTCGACGTGGTCCTGACGGAGGCCGGCGGGCGGTTTGTCGGCGCACCGACCTTTCAAGCCCTGACCGGACGGCGAGTGTGGACCACCCTGTGGGACGACCGCATGGACAACGGCATGGCCCACATCGACCTTTCCCGCGGGGCGTCGGCTCTGCTGGTGGCCCCCGCAACCGCCGATTTCCTGGCCAAACTGGCACATGGCTTTGCCGACGACCTTCTATCCACGCTGTGCCTTGCACGCGATTGTCCGCTGCTGGTAGCACCGGCGATGAACCGTCAAATGTGGGAGAACCCTGCGACGCGGCGCAATGTGGCGCAACTGCGCGCGGACGGCGTGGCGGTGCTTGGCCCCGCCCATGGCGACCAGGCATGCGGCGAGGTCGGCGACGGGCGCATGCTGGAGGCGGAGGAGCTGCACGATGAACTTTGTGCGCTGCTCCAGGAAAAATCGCTCGCCGGCCGGCGCGTGCTGCTCACGGCCGGGCCGACGTTCGAGGCTCTCGACCCGGTACGCGGACTGACCAATTCGAGTTCGGGAAAGATGGGATTTGCACTGGCCCGCGCCTGCGCCGACGCGGGCGCCGAAACCGTCGTCGTTGCCGGGCCGACCTCGCTTGCCACACCGCGCGGGGTGCGGCGGATCGACGTGGTCAGTGCCTTGCAGATGCGCGACGCGGTGCTGCGGGAGCTCCCCGGCAGGGACATCTTCATTGCCGTTGCCGCGGTTGCCGACTACCGGCCGCGCCATGCGGAGGAGCACAAGATCAAGAAGGGGAAGGGGCTGACGCTGGAGCTCGACCCCAATCCGGACATCCTTGCCGAGGTGGCGGCGCGTCCGGATGCGCCCTTTTGCATAGGGTTCGCCGCCGAAAGCCGTGATCTGGCGAAATACGCCGAGGAAAAACGACGGGCCAAACGCCTCCCTCTCGTGGTCGGCAACCTTGTTCAGGATGGTCTGGGTGGCGACGAGAACACGGTAACGCTGTTCGACGAGCGCGGCAGCCATGCCTTGCCGCGCGCCGACAAGGCCGAGATCGCACGTGGAATCGTTGCCCACGTTGCCCGCATGCTAGGGGACGGCGATGGCGACGATTGACCTGAAGCTGCTCGATGCGCGTCTCAAGGACGAGCGGTTCTCACCGCAATATGCGACAAGCGGCTCCGCTGGAATCGATCTGCGCGCGTGCATCGAAACGGCCATCCACATACACCCCGGCGATACGGTACTGGTGCCGACGGGTATCGCGATACACCTGTCCGATCCTGGCCTGGCGGCGATGATCCTGCCGCGCTCCGGGCTTGGGCACAAGCACGGCATCGTTCTCGGCAACCTCGTCGGGCTGATCGACTCCGATTATCAAGGGGAGATCTTCGTATCGACGTGGAACCGCGGCCACCAGACATTTACCCTCAACCCGCTCGATCGGCTGGCGCAACTGGTGGTGGTCCCGGTCATCCAGGTGGGGTTCAACATCGTCGACGAGTTTCCCGCCAGCGAGCGGGGCGCCGGAGGCTTCGGCAGCACCGGGGCAGGCTGAGGGAGGCCGCGCGCATGCGTCGATTCCTGCTCGCCCTTTGTGCGCCGGTGGCGTTGAGCGCGGTTGCCGCCGATCCCGGCGCGCGTGTCGCGGAAATCGTCGCATCGCGCTGTGCGCTTTGCCACGGCCCGGACGGTCAGAGCGCCAGTGCCGTGTATCCCCGCCTCGCGGCACAGCATCCGGACTATGTCACCAAGCAGCTCAAGGATTTCCGCGATGGCCGGCGCAAGAGCGATACGATGGCTGACATGGCGAAGGACCTGACGGATGCCGACATTGCAGGCCTTGCGGCCTTCTTTGCCGGCAAGAAGGCGGGTTCACGGCAACCCGGCGATGCCGATCTGGCCGCCGTCGGGCGCTTCATCTATCACCGCGGCAATCCCTATTCCGGGGTGCCGGCGTGCAGTTCGTGCCATGGCCCGAACGGGTATGGAACGCAGCAGTTGCCGCGCCTGGCCGGCCAGCATCCTGCCTACCTGGAACTGCAGCTCAAGGAATTCAGCAAGCGCGAGCGCACCAACGACAATGCCGTGATGCATACCGTCGCGGCCAAGTTGACCGAGTTGGAAATCCGCTCGGTCGCCGTCTACGTCGGCGGCCTGCAATAGACGAAAAAAAGCCCCGCCGCAGCGGGGCTCTTCCGTCGTGCTGAAGGATCAGGACGACATCTCGGTCAGGATGTTCTTCAGCCAGCTTTCGCCGTAGATGTGCTCCATCTTGGTCAGCGAGAAGTCGGCCGGCGAGATACCGCCCGAGTTTGGTACAGCCGTGATCTTGCCGTTGGCTACCTTGTACACCGCGGCGATGCTCACCGACTCGCTGTCGCTGATGGCGCTGTAGCAAACGTTGATGCCGGAGAGGTCGACGGTCTCCTTGCCGTTCATCATGGCCACAACGTTCGCGGCGCAGACCTTGGCCTGCGAGTTGGCGGAGTAGCCGGACTTCGGCATGGGGGCACCCTCGGACGGGGGCGCGCAGGCATCGCCGATGACGTGAATGAACTTGTGCTTGGCCGACTCGAAAGTGACCGGGTTGACCGGGCACCACTTCTTGTCGTCGCCGACGAGGCCGGCTGCCACGGCGATGCTGCCAGCGCGCTGCGGCGGGATCAGGTTGACCACGTCGCCCTTGTGATCCTCGATGCCTTCGACGATCACGTTCTTGTCCTTGGCTTCGACACGAGTGACCTTCTTCGCCGGCACGTACTCGAAGATGCCCTTGTAGTAGTCGTTCCAGGCCTTGGTGAACAGCGGCTTCTTGGAGACGACGTCCGGGTTGGCGTCGAGCAGGAACAGCTTCGACTTGGGCTTGTGGCGCTTGAGGTAGGTGGCGATCAGGCAGGCGCGCTCGTAGGGGCCGGGAGGGCAGCGATACGGCGTTACCGGCATGCTGATGATGACCTTGCCGCCGTCCGGCATGTCCTGCAGCTGCTTGCGCAGGATGGTCGACTGTTCGCCGGCCTTCCAGGCATGCGGGATGAGCTGCGGCGTATTTGCGTCATAGCCTTCGATCTCCTCGGTGCGGAAGTCGATGCCGGGCGAGACGATCAGGTGGTCGTAGGCAAGCGTGCCCCCCTTTGTCGCTACCATCTTCGCCGCCGGGTCGATCCCCGTCACTTCGTCATAGACCATCTTGATGCCATGGTTCGACGCGAGCTTGTCGTAGCTGATCGTCAGCGCGGACATGTCGTTCATCAGGCCCGCGATGTAGAAGTTGCTGAACGGGCAGGAAATGAACTGCTTGTTGCGCTCGATGAGGACGACTTCGATGCTCTTGTCCATCATGCGTACATATTTGGCGGCGATCGTGCCGCCATAGCCGCCACCGACGACGACGACGCGACGTCCGCTCTTCGGCATGATCTCGGCCGCGCGGCCGATCATGGGCAGGCCCGCTGCGCCGGCGCCGGCACCCAGCAGTTTGAGAAAACTTCTGCGATCCAGTGTCATGTTCGTCTCCCCTTATTTCACGCTGGCGTAGAAGTGCATCAGGGCGTCCAGGTCCTCCTTGGACAGCGGCTTGACCTTTTCGGCCATCTTTTCCGGCATCTTGCGCTTGCCATCCAGGTACATCTGCATCTGCAACTGGAGATAGGGAAGCCACTGGCTCGCCATCACCGGGCTGTCGTCCTTGCCTTCCTTGCCATCCTCGAGGTGGCAGCGCGAGCAATTGGCTTCCTGCAGGTCGGCGCCCTTCTTGGCCTTCGCGGCGTCCACCTTCTGGCTGGTCGGGTGGAACTTCTGCTTGGAGAAGAAGTCGCCCATGGCCTCGAATTCGGCATCCGTATAGCCCTTGGCCAGGCGGCCCATGACCGTGGCTGGACGCTCGCCGCTCTTGAACTTCTTCATTGCCTCGACGATCGCCGCCTTTGACTGATTGGCCAGGCTCGGCATCGTCATGCCGGCGCTGCCGCCCTGCGTGCCGTGGCAACCAGCACACGCATTCGACAGCATCGCCGCGTCAGGCGGTGCGGCATATGCAGTTGCCGCCATGGCGAGACCGCCACAGGCAAGCGCCAAACTACCCCATTTCATTGTCATGGAACTCCTCCTCTCCGAAAAGTACTGCCGTTTCCCCGCTACTGCTTTTGCACGTTCACGTAGTTCTTGACTCCGGCATTCTCCTTGTCGAGTCCGAACTGGTAGCCCAGCGACACGTAATGGTAGCGGGCGTTGGTGAAATCCTCGTGGAGCGCGAAGCCGAAGTTATACACCTTGTCGGGCGTGATGGTGTGGTCGCCCTTGCCGCCGCCAGCCAGCGTGCGCTCGAACACCACTACCCACTTGTTGCCTTCCTTCTTGCCTTCCGCCTTGAACTGGCTCTTGCCGCCCTCCATGTGGCGCGCACTGTCGACGTAGCCGTCGACCGGCGCCTGTCCCTTGCCGCTGCGGTACTGGATCAGGTCCATGAACTTGCCGCTGGCGAGATCGGCGCCGGTGATGTACTTCGTCTTCTTGTCGTCCTTGGCTTCCTTCATGGTGCGCAGGTCGGTGTGGCAGGTCCCCCAACAGCCGTTGAGTTCGGACCCGTCGACCGTGCCACCGCCGTCGAACATCATGGTGACCTTGACCTCGTTCTTGGGATCCATCTTGGTTCCGAGGTTCTTGGGCGGCACCCACTCGAAGCGGAAGTAGATCTTGTTGCCGTCGTGGGCCGACTGGAAGGTGACCGGGATGAAGCCGACCTTGCCCGCGGGTGGATTCGGTTCCATGACGGTCTTGGATACGCCTACCGGCTTGCCGGCTACGATCGCGGCGCCGATTTCGTTGGCATCGCCTTCGTGACACTTGGCGCAGGGCCGCTTCTTCTCGATGATGTCGGCGGCGGACGAATGGTCCGGCTTGTTCATCACCCATTCCAGGCCGGCCTGTCCCGGGTAGAAGACCTTGACCGTGCGCGGCGGCACCTTGCCCCAGTCGATGTTACCGGCGAGGGTGATGGCGCCACCGCCGCTCGCTTCAGCGGCTGCCTCGGTCTT
>ERZ724514.334-NODE-334-length-21260-cov-4.817732_pt1 | contig 21260 bp, 15 predicted proteins | sample MGYA00376047_ERZ724514 | MGnify/ENA primary metagenome ERZ724514 (study PRJEB28724, sample SAMN07190883) | activated sludge metagenome | isolation source: activated sludge of sewage treatment plant in Hong Hong | place: Hong Kong | collected 2016-03-17 ...
CACCGTACTCCGCATGAACGACCGCATCGGGACCATCGAGCCTGGCAAACTGGCCGACCTCATCGCCGTCGAAGGAAACCCGCTCGACGATATCAGCGCCATGCAACGGATTGTTTTTGTCATGAAAGACGGGGTGAAAGTGAGACAGTAGGCAGTTCAACCTGGCAGACCTCAACCCATATCTATGTATCTGACCAACCGTTTTTTCTGGCTATTCGGCAGTATCGCGGCGTTTTTTGCGCTGGCATATCCTTTCGGCATATTGTTTCCGCTGGCGAAAACATTGTTCGTTGCGGCGCTGGCCCTGACGGCTACTGATATGGTGTTGTTATTCCGGCGCAAACCGGCGCTGCAATGCAAGCGGATACTACACCCTGTTTTTTCGCTGAGCGACCCCAATCCGGTCAGGTTATATATTGAAAATCAGGGAAACCTGCACCTGAACGTTTCGGTTACCGACGAGTTGCCCGTACAGTTTCAACGCCGCGATTTTGACATAAAAATATCCCTGCCCCCTTTTAAACCATTTGTCGCCGAACACGAACTGACGCCGTTGTCGCGCGGTGTTTATGCCTTTGGCAATATCAATGTTTTTGCGACAACCCGGATCGGGCTGGTCGAACGACGCCTCGTTTTCCCACAGCCGGAAGAGGTATCGGTGTATCCTTCGATTATCCAGATGAAGCGATACGAACTGCGGGCCATGCGGCACATTGCCCATGAAACGGGGATCAAGAAAATGCGCCGCATCGGCCACTCCTACGAGTTCGAGCAGATCAAAAACTACGTTCAGGGCGACGATTACAGGAGTGTCAACTGGAAGGCTTCGAGTCGCCGCGCGGCACTGATGGTAAATCAGTATGAAGACGAGCGCAGTCAACAGGTATATTGCATCGTGGACAAAAGCAGGGCCATGAAGATGCCGTTCGAGGGTTTGAGTCTGATGGATTATGCCATCAATACGACCCTGGCGATCAGCAATATCATTCTTAAAAAGCAGGACAAGGCTGGATTACTCACTTTTTCCGACGTAATCGGCGCCACCCTCAAGGCAGAACGCGATACGGGACAGTTGACCCGAATCCTCGAATCCCTGTACCGTGAAAAGGAGCGCTCCGGCGAATCGAATTACGAACTGCTTTACGAAGCCGTGCGGCGGCTCATCGGCGCGCGCTCCCTGTTGTTGCTGTTCACCAATTTTGAAAGCACCTATGCCCTGGAGCGCGCGCTGCCCACCTTGCGCCGCCTCAACCGTTTCCACCTGCTGGTCGTCGTGTTTTTTGAAAATACCGAGATACGCAGGCTGGCACAGGAAGAAGTGGATACAACTGCCGACATATACCGCCAGACGGTGGCAAGGCAGTTTTTGCAGGAAAAAAAGGAAATGGTGTATAAACTGCGCCAATACGGCATACAGGCCATCCTCACCAAGCCGCAGGACCTGACGCTGAATACGATTAACAAATACCTGGAGTTAAAGTCGAGGGGGCTGATTTAGGCAACTGCCCCGGTTGGTTTCCGGCGCCATCATGGAAGCGTCTTCTCAATCCGTCATGTGCCACCACCAGATTTATAACTGCTCACACTCCGACCTGTTCTGCGATCAGCGGTACGTACAATTCCCCGTTCAGTACATTTCTGGAAATCACAATGCGTTGTACCTCAGAAGTGCCCTCGTATATCTGGGTGATTTTGGCGTCGCGCATGAGGCGTTCGACGTGGTACTCCTTCACAAAACCGTAGCCACCGTGTATCTGTACCGCCTCGACAGTGTGGCGCATAGCGACCTCGGAAGCGAAGAGTTTGGCCATGGCAGCGGCCTGGGAGTAATCCTGTCCGTGGTCTTTCATAACGGCGGCGCGGTAAACCAGCAACCGGGCGGCTTCAATTTCCGTCGCCATATCGGCGATCTTGAACGCAATGGCCTGGTGCTGACTGATAGGCTTACCAAAGGCGCTCCGCTCCTTGGAATATGCTACGGAAAGTTCGTAAGCCCCTGCAGCAATACCCAACGCTTGAGATGCAATGCCGATGCGGCCGCCCGAAAGGGTTTGCATGGCAAACTTGAAACCGAAACCATCTTCGCCGATGCGGTTTTCTTTCGGAACTCTCACATCGTTATACATGATCGAAGTGGTATCTGAAGAACGGATACCAAGTTTGTCTTCCTTGGCGCCGATAGTTACCCCCGGCCAACCGGCCTCTACAATCAGGCAGTTGATGCCGCGGTGCCCCTTTTCCACATGGGTCTGTGCCATGACGAGGTGGAGTTTGGAAGTGGCGCCATTGGTGATCCAGTTTTTGGTGCCGTTGAGCAGGTAGTAATCGCCCATGTCGACAGCGGTGGTGCGCTGGCTGGTAGCATCGGAGCCTGCCTCGGGTTCGGAAAGGCAGAAAGAGCCGATCCATTCGCCCGACGTCAGTTTGGGCAGATACTTCTGTTTTTGTTCCTCCGTGCCGTATTGGAGGAGACCCCAGCACACCAGTGAGTTGTTGACCGACATAATGACCGAACAGGAACTGTCGACCTTGCTGATCTCCTCCATTGCCAGCACATAGGAAAGGGTATCCATGCCGCCGCCGCCGTACTCAGGAGGCACCATCATGCCGAGAAAACCGAGTTCTCCCATCATTTTTACCTGTTCGGTCGGGTAAATGCCCTTGGAATCGCGCTCGATAACGCCGGGTTTCAGTTCATTTTGGGCAAAGTCGCGTGCGGCTTGCTGTACAGCCAGGTGCTCTTCGGTCAGTTGAAACATAATCACTAACTTTTGACGGTGGATGATAGACGGTTGCGGCTTGTTGAAGTGGTGAAGCCGTTTTCCGGCCGCGAAAATACGCCGAGTTGCCGGAAAAAAGGCTTTTTTTATTTCTTTTGCGCAACGCTTCAGGCGCAGATTGGAATCCGGGTAAAAGTTGTTTCAAGCTGTGTTTTAAGATGGCTACCCCGTCTGACGCGCAGCGTCTGTACGGGGAATGTACACTCCGTCTGACGCGCAGCGTCTGCACGGGGACACCCCCCGTCTGACACGCAGTGTCTGCACGGGCACACACACACCGTCTGACGCGCAGCGTCTGCACGGGCACACCCCCCGTCTGACGCGCAGCGTCTGCACGGGGACACACACCCCGTCTGACACGCAGTGTCTGCACGGGGAATGATAGGCGCGTTGCTCTCCCCGTACAGACGCTGCGCGTCAGACGGGGGGATATGAAGCCCATAGATGTTCCAAATCTTTGTGATTATTTCACTGCGGGTTTTTTCTGTTCTTTGCAGTAGAAAACGCTTACGACTCACCTGCTTCCGACTACGCGATGCCGACTATACTCCACAAATACGCCGACCTCCTCGTCAACTACTGCATGGAAGTGCAGCCCGGCGACAAAGTTTTTGTATCCACTACCTTGCTGGCCGAGCCGCTGGTCAGGGAAGTGTACCGGGCTGCCTATGCCGCAGGTGCTTCCCTCGTCGAATATGACCTTGCTTTCCGCGAACGCGAGCGCATTTATATGGAAAATGCCAGCGAAGCGGCCCTGCTGGCGCCGCCCACGCTGACCCGGCTGGCGATGGAGGAGTTCCAGTGTTACCTGAACATCCGGGCACCCTTCAACCTTCGCGAGACTTCCGGCGCCACACCCGAGCGCGCGCAGAAGCGCAGCGAGGCCCTGGCGCCTGTAAACAAGGCTTACTTCACCCGCACCGCCGACCGGCGCCTGAAACGCAACCTCTGCCAGTACCCGACCGACGCTGCCGCACAGGAAGCGGGTATGGGCCTGGGTGAATACGAACAGTTTGTATTCGGCGCCTGTAAATTGTTTGCCGACGATCCCGGAAAGGCCTGGCTTCAGGTGCGCGCCGCTCAGCAACGCATCGTGGATCACCTGAACAAATGCTCCAGCGTGCGCTACCTGACGGAGGGAACCGATATTACTTTTTCTACCGAGGGCCGGATTTGGATGAACTCCGACGGCCAGACCAATATGCCCTCCGGAGAGGTGTACACCAGTCCGGTAGAAGACGGTGTGAACGGGACGGTGCATTTTTCCTACCCCTGTATTTATCAGGGCAACGAGGTAGAAGGTGTGACGCTTTGGGTGAAGGACGGTTATATCGAAAAATGGGAGGCACGCCGCGGACAGCCGTTTCTCGATTATATTTTTACCCTGCCCGGCACCCGGCGTTTCGGCGAAGCGGCCGTGGGCACCAATTACGACATTCAGCGCATGACGCGGAATATCCTGTTCGATGAAAAGATCGGGGGCACCATGCACATGGCGATCGGACAGAGTTACCTGCAAACAGGTGGTAAAAATGAATCGCCCGTGCACTGGGACATGATCACTGACATGACCCGCGGCGGGGAGATATGGGCGGACGGGGAGAAGATTTACGAGAACGGGAAGTTTTTGATCTGAAGTCCTAATTTTACGCCGCAAACACGGGGTTCTTCTCAGACTTTCGCAGAAAAATGCGGAAAACCTCCTTTGGATGCCGACACAAAAATTCAGCCTGATGCGTTTATTGCTCTTCACTTTACTGCTGTACCCTTTCGCAGCATACACCCAAACCACTTTTTTCCTGCCCTCACCCAACGGATTATTGCGCCTGAATGTGGAAACGAAGCCCAACCTCAGTTGGCAACTGCTCCTGCGCAACAAGGCCCTCACAAACCCCGCGCCGATGACCATGACCGTCGAAGGGCACGGAGTGCTGGGGGAGAAAACTGAAATCAAGAGGTACGTAAAGTCCTCGATCAACAAGGTTTTACGGCCGGAAGTCAGGCAAAAAGGCGCCTCGGTCCCGGAATTGTACAACGACCTTGTGCTGGAATTTGAAGGGGGCTGGGGCGTTACTTTCCGTATGTATAATGAAGGCATGGCCTACCGGTTTTTTACCCGCTTCAACGGAAAAGTGGCTGTGATGGACGAGACGTATAGTTTCAGTCCGACGAATGCTCAAAACATGTTCTTTCCGGAAGAGGACGGCTTTTACTCGCACAACGAACGCATATTCAAACAGATCCCGGCCGCGGGGCTCCGCGCAGGCCAACTGGCCAGTTTGCCCGCACTGGTGGAAATGGAAGGCGGGGTCAAGATGCTGCTCACGGAAACCGACCTGCAGGACTATCCGGGCTTATGGATCAATGCCACCGGCGACGGGAAGGGCGGCCTGCGCGGCGTTTTCCCGAAATACCCGAAATTCAAGGTCGAACTGACCAACCGCGACATTCAACCCACCGACCGGGAACCGTTTATGGCTTTTGCCGACGGTACGCGCAATTATCCCTGGCGCCTGTTTCTCGTTGCCGAAAAAGACGCCGACCTGCTTACCAATCAATTACCCTGGTTGCTCGCCGAGCCCAGCCGCCTGAAACAAACGGACTGGATACGCCCGGGAAAAGTCGCCTGGGACTGGTGGAACAACCTCAATCTGTACGGGGTGGATTTTCGTGCGGGCATCAATACGCCGACTTACAAATATTTCGTGGATTTCGCCGCTGCAAACGGGTTGGAATACATTATCCTGGACGAAGGATGGTCGGAAACGGGCCACCTGAACCAGATCAATGCAAACCTGGACATGGACGAACTGGCCGCCTATGCCAAAGGAAAGGGCGTAGGAATCATTCTTTGGGTCACCTGGAGCAGCATCGACCGGCAATTCGAACTGTTGCTGCCCAACCTGAAAAAATGGGACATCAAGGGGTTGAAAATCGATTTTATGCAGCGCGACGACCAGGAGGCTGTCAAGTTCTACTGGCGTATGGCGGAAAAATGCGCCGCGCATAACCTGCTGGTAGATTTTCACGGCGCCCACAAGCCGGCGGGATTGCAGCGCACCTGGCCAAATGTATTGAGTTTCGAAGGCGTTTACGGGCTCGAACAGGCAAAGTGGGACGTCAAAAAACAGATTGACCCGGAGCACGATGTCACCTTGCCCTTTACCCGGCAGGTTGCCGGACCGATGGACTATACCCCCGGCGCCATGCTCAACTACCAGCAAGGCGACTGGTCCCCGTCGTTCAACCGGCCCGCATCGATGGGCACACGCTGTCACGAACTGGCCAAGTACATCGTTTTTGAGAGCCCCCTTCAGATGCTGTCGGACAGTCCGTCGAACTACAACAGGGAACCGGAATGCCTCAGTTTTCTCGCCAAGGTACCCTCTGTCTGGGAAAACACGGTTGCCCTCGACGGCAAGGTGGGCGACTATGTAGCCGTGGCCCGGCAGGCTGCCAGCGGCCTCTGGTATATCGGCGCCATGACCGACTGGACGATGCGCGACCTGCGTCTGAAAACGGATTTTCTTCCGGAAGGCGATTACGAGATCGAGATATTTCAGGACGGGGTGAATGCCGACCGCTGCGCGCAGGATTACAAGCGTTCCGTGACCTACGTCAAAAGCGGCAACATGCTTCGTGCAGCCATGGCGCCGGGCGGCGGTTTCGTGGCTATTTTGAGAAAACTGTAATACATCCGGAAAATATCTTTACCCCATGCCTTGTCAGGTTGTTTTCAATCTTTACCCTTTCAGCACGTCGTTGTTTCTTCCAACGGCCAATATTGTGGATGCCGACCGGAACGGCGTACTCACCCACTTCGTCCAGCGCGCTACTCCTGCCACGATGGGGCCCTATGGCATTGAGATGACCCCTGTCCTGGAGCGTTTGCTGGGCATCGTCGATGCCCTGGCGCCAAAATCGCTGGAGGCAAAATACAAGCCCCCAAAAGCCAGGGCGCCCCAGCCACTGGCTCAGTTGCTGGCTGACAAGGAGGTCAGGCCGGTCGTCGAGCGCTTCATTTTCAACAACCTGGATACCTTTTTATCTGAAATAACGCGGCATCGCCTGCCCCTTACCCTGGATGCGGAGCGGAAAACACTGGCAAAGGATGTGCTCGTGGTGTTTCCCCGGGAAGAACTTTTGCCGCACCTCTTTTTCAAAAAAGACGCGACGGGCGTCGAATACCGGCTTCGGCTGGGTTCCGACAGATCAGTCTGGGATATTCGGGATCGCAATGTTGTCGCACTCACCAATACCGAACCGGCCTGGCTGCTGGTCGACTATGCCCTGTACCGGGTGCCGGGCATCAATGGCAACATGGTCAACCCTTTCCGGCAGAAAGATGCGGTGCACATTCCGCCGGAGAAGGAACGTGTGTACTTCCGGCAATTTATCGCAAAAAGTATCCGACGGATCAACGTGGAGGCCGAGGGGTTTCGGGTGGAAAAGGCCGGCGACCTGCTGGCCACGCGCCTGGAAACCGTTGAAAATGTGCTGGAAAACCGCTGGATGCTGAGACCCGTGTTTGAATACGACGGGGCGGAGTTTCAATACGGCGAGCGGCGCGACCGCGTCACCTCCCTGGATATTCCGGACGATGACGCGGCCGAGATCGCGGTGCGGCTCGTCAGCCGCAATACGGCCGCAGAAGACAACCAGGCCTCGGTTTTGCTGGCGATGGGTTTGCACAGCGATGGCAGGATGTTTTTGCCGGATGCCCGTGGACTGCAGGCCATCCTGGAATTTTTAGTACAGCACCGTGCGACACTAGAGGCAGCGGGTTTTCGCATCGCCGCTCCCCAGATTGACGGTAAAACGCTGGCGCTTGCTGCGCACGACATCAGCGTGCGCTCCGAAGCGGCGGGCGACTGGTTTGATGTGCAGGGTAGCGTACGCGTCGGAGAATACACCTTCCCGTTCCGGAAACTGCTGCCCAATCTGCGCCGGCACGACCCGTTCTTTCCACTGCCGGACGGCACCTTCTTCCACATCCCGGAGGAGTGGTTTACCCGGTATGCCGATCTGGCCGGCGCCATACAAACGCAGGATGACAGCCTGCGCTTGCCCAAGGCCCTGTACACGGTGTTGCAGGAAACCGGGGCCCATGCAGATGACACGGGCTTCCCCGATATCGACCCCGAAAACATTGAATATCAACCCTCGGAACACCTTCACGCATCGCTCCGGCCTTACCAGTTGACCGGTATTAAATGGTTAATCGGACACTACAGGCAGGGCTTCGGCGCCTGCCTTGCCGATGATATGGGACTGGGCAAAACGCTGCAAACCATCGCGGTACTGCTCCACGCGAAAGAAGATACTGCTACGGACCCTGCCCAATCGAAGCAAGACGGTTCGGGGGCCCAACTCGACCTGTTTCAAACCTATCAGGCCGAGCTGCGTCCGCTGAAAGCGCTCATCATCCTCCCGGCATCGCTGGTGTTCAACTGGCAGCGCGAGTTGTCGAAATTTGCACCCACGTTGTTTGTCTACATACATACAGGTCCCAAACGCCTGAAGGATGCCCGTGCGCTCGCCGGTCACGACGTGGTGCTGACCACCTATCACACTGCCCGCCAGGACCTGGACTTGCTGGAAAAGGTGGACTGGCGTTTCATCATACTCGATGAAAGCCAGCAGATCAAAAATCGCGATTCAGAGGTGTCGAAAGTAGTGCGCAGTCTCCGTGCCCGGCATAAAATATCGCTGTCTGGCACGCCTATCGAGAATTCACTCGCCGATTTGTGGACACAAATGGAATTCATCAACCCCGATACGCTGGGCAGTTACAAGGCATTCCGGGAGCAGTTTCAGGTGCCGATTGAGAAACGGCAGGACGAACGCGCCAGGGAACGGCTGTTCAGCCGGGTCAAACCCTTTTTCCTGCGGCGCACAAAGGAGGAGGTGGCGCCCGACCTTCCGGAACTGACGCAGCAGATTTTTTATTCCGAAATGGCGCCGGATCAGCGCAAGCGTTACGAGCAGGTCAAGTCGGCCGTACGCAACGAGATACTCTCCCTGTTCGATGACCCCAAAACAAGGCTCATGGCATTGCAGGCACTCACCCGCCTGCGCCAGTTGGCCAACCACCCTTTCCTCACCGACGCGACATACGAGGGCGCCAGCGGCAAGATGGACGATGTGCTGGCACAGTGGGATGTTATCCGGCGAGCGGGGCACAAGGTGTTGTTTTTCAGTTCGTTTGAGCAGCATTTGCAGTTGTTTCGGACGGTGCTGGAAAAGGAGAAACAGCCTTTTGCCTGGCTCACCGGCGACGTAGCGGTGCCCGACCGCGCGCGGGAAGTGGAGCGGTTTCAAAACGACGCATCCGTGCAGGCATTTCTGATGACCCTCGGCGCCGGCGGGGTAGGACTAAATCTCACGGCCGCCGACTACGTTTTTATGCTCGATCCCTGGTGGAACCCCGCAAAGGAAGACCAGGCCATTGCCCGGGCCCACCGGATAGGCCGCATGCACCCGGTGACGGCTGTCCGGTTTATCGCCCGCGACACCATTGAGGAAAAGATCGTTCAGATGCAGGAGCGCAAGCGCGCGCTGGGACGCGAGTTGTTCACTGCGTCAGCAGCGTATCCGTCGCTGGACAGGGAGGATGTGGAGATGTTGCTGGGATAATTGCCGGAATACTGTATTCCAGGAAATGTAAAATCTGCGGAAAAGTCGACGGGGCTGCGGGTTTCACGCTACTAACCAGGGTGCTGTTCCGCAACTTTAGCCTCGGCAGGATCAATTATTCCTGAGTTGATATTTAAAAGCAACGATTCAGGAGTATCATATTGGTAAACGGGAAGCACCCAGGGATAGCGCCGAAAATGCTCAAACAAGGCATATTCGTTTTGTTCTTTCAGAATGATAGGCGCGACCGGGATCGAAGGATTTTCCTCTACAAATCCTTTAAGTTCCTGAGGAATGGATTTGGCGTCGGTTACGTCGGCAATAACAAAGCGCGACATACGGGCGAGCAAGTTAATGGTTTCATCAAGGTCACGGCTGCCGGGCTTTTCAAAATCGAAAAGAATAGGCAAGTATTTTCGCTCCCGAAGTTCATCTTTGATTTTGTCAAGCACCTGTTTCCGCTCTGCAGAAAAACGCCCGAGAATAAGCACTGCTTTTGAAGTAATTGTATCAATTACCTTTCGTATTTTTTTATTGTTCAGTATTAGGTAAATGAATTGGGCTACCTCTATGTCGTCCACAATAATTTCTGCTTCGCCATCGGGAGTAATAGTAAGATCATCGTGGCGGCATTCGTCTTTAGCTATATCCCATGCACCAACACCGTATATTCTCACTTTATACAGCATGGATTTGGTAAAGTTGGTTTTTATCAGGGACGACCCTTCAATATCGCAATCCAGCATATAGGACTCCTCAAAGTTAGACCTGCTCAGGTTGGAGCTTGAAAAAGTAGATTTATTTATTCGTACTTTCTGAAAATCAGCATCGGTCAGGTTGGAGAGGGAAAAATTTGTCGAATCAATTATTGCGTTTGTGAATACTGCGCGCTGAAGCCTGTTCTCCATTAGCAACGTCTCATTCAGAAATGAATCATTGAACCTGGACTCATTCAGGTTGCAATTTGTAAGTGCGGCTCCCCGCAAATCTGCTCCGGAAAAATTAATTTTTTCCAGGTTCATATCGGCAATATATGCACCACTGAGATCTGGCGCCTCTCCCGGATGCTCTTCCCTCCACGTATTCCACACCTGCACGCCTTGTTTCAGTATCTTCAAGTGCTCCGGGTTAGCCATGTATGGAGGAAAGGTTTGATTTCAACGGGTGAAGGTAAAAAATTCCCTTCGAGTGTCATTCAGCGCGCAGGGAAGCATAACATGGCTTTTTTAAAAACACAACGGGTCGCCCGGTTTCCAAACCGAACGACCCGCAATTTCTTAATTTCCAATTTCCCGAATCACCGCGCAAACGCCACTGCGCGCTTCTCCCGGATCACCGTCACACGGATCTGTCCGGGGTATTGCATTTCATCCTGAATCTTTTGCGAGATCATGAACGACAGGTCGTCGGCATATTGGTCGGTTACCTTGTCGGCCTCCACAATGACGCGCAGTTCGCGGCCGGCCTGCATGGCGAAGGCTTTGGCAACGCCGTCGTAGCTCATGGCGAGGTCTTCGAGTTCGCCGATGCGCTTGAGGTAGTTTTCCAGTATTTCGCGGCGTGCGCCGGGGCGTGCGCCGGAGATTGCGTCGCAGGCCTGTATGATCGGCGAGATGATATTGTTCATCTCGACCTCGTCGTGGTGGGCGCCGACGGCGTTGATGATGACGGGGTGTTCGCCGTATTGTTCGCACAGTTTCATGCCCACCAGCGCGTGGGAGAGTTCCGTTTCCTCTTCCGCTACCTTGCCGATATCGTGGAGCAGGCCGGCGCGTTTGGCCATTTTGATCTGCTTGGGATTGAGTCCGAGTTCGGCAGCCATGATGGAGCAGAGTTCGGCCGTTTCGATGGAGTGTTTGAGCAGGTTCTGACCGTAGGAGGAGCGGAAACGCATGCGGCCGACCATCCGCACCAATGCGGCGTTGAGGCCGTGTATGCCGAGTTCGATGACCGTGCGTTCGCCGATTTCGATGATCTGTTCTTCGAGTTGTTTGGTCACCTTGGCCACCACTTCTTCGATACGTTGCGGGTGTATGCGGCCGTCGGCGACGAGGCGCTGGAGCGAAAGACGCGCCACTTCGCGGCGGATAGGATCGAAGGAAGAAATGACGATGGCCTCCGGTGTGTCGTCGACAATGATCTCGACACCTGTGGCCGATTCCAGGGCGCGGATATTGCGGCCCTCGCGACCGATGATCTGGCCTTTCATGTCGTCGTTCTCGAGGTTGAACACCGATACCGTATTCTCGATCGTAAACTCGGCAGCCATACGCTGGATCGTCTGGATAACGATCTTCTTGGCTTCTTTGGAGGCGTTGAGTTTTGCCTGCGTGACGGCATCTTTAACGATGGCCATCACTTCCGTTTCGCTCTTGGCGCGCACGGCTTCTAGCAACTGGTCTTTGGCGTCGAGTTGCGACAGTTTGGCGATGTTCTCCAGCGCCTTGATGCGCTCTTCGTTCGCCGCGTCGAGTTCTTCTTTTTTCTTCGCGACGATCTTCAATTGTTTGTCCAGATTTTCCCGAAGCGTACCCAGTTCGATCTCGCGGTTTTCCAGTTCGGATTTGCGGGAGTTGATTTCGTCGACTTTACTCTGGAAGGCATCCATTTCTGCCTTGAGGTCTTTTTGCTTCGACACAACTTCCATTTCCAGTTCCTTCATCTTCAACTGGTGCTGGTTCTTTTCCGTCTCCAGTTCCTGGCGCATTTGCGCGTAACGCTCTTTGGCCTCCTGAATCTTTTGTTGTTTGATGCGTTCGTTCTCTGCTTCCGCTTTGCTGGTGATCTTTTCCGCCTTGATCGTCGCTTCGTCTTCGATGCGCTTGGCCGTCAGCCGGGCTTCCTGAATAGCGAGATCAGCCTGCCGGTTGCTCTCTTCTACCTGTTTCTTGTTGGATTGGGAAGCGAAGAAATAAGCGACTACTCCGCCTATAACCAGCCCTATAATGCCTATTATGAACTCCATAAAACATTGTCATTTAAGTGGTTAACTTATATATGCACTAACCCTTAAAATCGAACGGAAAGATGTCAGACCGGGTGTAACTGCTGGGAGGCAGGTTCCGGCACAGGCGGGCGGGAGGAGCGGTGTAATTCAACTGCGTAAGTCAGCAAAGTCAAAGCAAGACAATCCTGGGTATCCTTCGACGGTTGGGCGGCTTTAAAAGCGGTCGCTTTATCGTTGATCTCCTTTGCGAGCCGATGGATGAGGGCTTCATCTGCTGCATTGACCTTCAACAAATAAGGTCGGCCGGCGATCAGGATGGTTACCTGGACGATTTGGTTCGGTTGCTGTTCGTTAGTCATATCTTACACACGCTGGGATGAAAAATTACTCAAAAGAGGGGATTAACGTATCCGGATTTCTGTCATTCCAAAAACCGAGCCTCTTTTTTATTATTTCCATCCACTCCTTTCCACTATTCGTTCGAACTGCTAAAGGTTGATAAGGGTTGAGCAGGGTTTAGGCCTGTTCAACCTTTACGTATGGTTGCTTTCAGTTTTGTTTCAAATGCCTGTTGCAACTGCTGCATCAGGTGGTCGATTTCTTTATCCTGAAGGGTCTTTTCAGGGTCTTCAAAAGTAAAGCTTACGGCATAGGATTTTTTGCCCTGTCCGAGTTTTTGTTCGTCCTGAAAAACATCAAAAAGGTTGACGTCTTTCAATATCTTTTTTGCGGTTCTGCCGGCGAGCTGGCGTATTTCACCAAACTTGACCTCCTGGTCAATGACCAGCGCAAGGTCGCGGCGCACAGTAGGGAACCTGTTCAGTTCCGTGAATTGTACTTTATTGGCCTCCAATGCCTTTAGCACGTTTTCGAAGTGAAAATCGGCAAAAAACACGGGGTTTTTGATGTCTGCTTTTTTTAGAATGGCCGGTTGAACGGCGCCGAAGGTGACTATTTCCTGCGTACCCCTGTGGTATTTCAGGGCATACTGGAACGGGGTCTCCTGCAGCGTCGTTTCCTGGTACCCGCTTACGCCGAGCCGGGAAAGGAGGTTGTTCACGCAAGACTTGAGCGTATAAAAATCTACCGTAGCCTTGGCGGACGGCTGCCAGCTCTCGCCGGAATGTGCTCCGGTAAGGATGATAGACAGCCGTATTGTTTCCACAAAGTTTCCGGTGGCCGAATCCGTGTGGTTGCTGCCTTCCGGCGCCGGGAGCCGCTGATACGTTTTGCCAAACTCGAACAGCCGGAGGTCGGGATTTTGGCGGTTCTGATTGCGCGAAACGACCTCCAGTCCGCTGAACAGCAGTGTAGGACGCATGCAATCCAGCCCCTGGTTTGCAGAGTTGTGGATAAATACAAGGTGGTCTTTGTCCAGGGGCCATGCCGCATTGTTCCCGGTGTAATATGCCGAGTTGGACAAAGACATTCCCATACACTCGTTATAGCCGTTGGCAGCCAGAAAATCGGCGGCCATATTTCGAATAGCGTCCGGGTTGGGGCGCTGCTGTATCTCCATGCTGGAGCGTATCTGCGCGGGAATGGGTACATTGTCCAGTCCGTACACACGCAGGATTTCCTCCACGATATCGGCTTCGCGCGTCACATCGGGTTTGTTGGTGGGGACGAGGGCCGTAAAACCGGCAGCAGAATTCTCCTCCTGTTTGATTTCGAGGGCTGATAAGATGCTTCCGATCGTTTCCTTCGACAGGTTTTCGCCGATCAGGGCGTTAATCCGTGCATACGCGACAGGTACGCGGGCGGGCGCAACGGGCCGGGGATAAATGTCTGTAACCGCAGAGGAAATCTGTCCCCCGGTCAGTTCGCAGATCAGCAAGGCTGCGTACCGCAAGGCTTCCATGCAGCCGTTGGGGTCGACGCCTTTTTCAAAAGACCATGCCGAATCGGTGCGCAGGCCATGACGCAGCATGGAACGCCGGATCCAGGAAGGATGAAAAAAGGCACTTTCGAGGAAAATCGAGGTGGTGCCGTCCGTAACGCCGCTGTCTGCGCCGCCGAATACGCCACCCATACACATCGGGGTGGATGCGCCGTCGCAGATCATCAGGTCTTCGGCAAACAGTTTGCGTTCCGCTTCGTCCAGGGTCTTGAACGGGGTGCCCTCCGGCAGGGTTTTTACCAGTATTTTATGGCCTTTTATGGCTGCGAGATCGAAGGCGTGGAGCGGCTGGCCGACTGCGATGCGGACGTAGTTGGTCACATCCACCACGTTGTTAATGGGGCGCTGACCTACGGCGAGCAGCCTGTTTTTCAGCCATTCGGGACTTTCGCCAACCGTAATTCCGCTGATTTCGACGCCGGTATAACGGGGGCAGGCCTCGGTGTTTTCCACGGAGACCTGAAGTGCTGGCGAGGCGCTGTTTGCGGCGGCGAACCTGCCGGTATCCGGCGTGCGAATACGGGCACTGCTTTTTTCGTGAAAACGCAACCAGGCCAGCAGGTCGCGGGCAATGCCGAGGTGGTTGGTCGCATCGGCGCGGTTGGGCGTGAGGCCTATTTCGATGACGGTATCGGCATTCAGGCTGAGGCGTTCGGCGGCCGTAACCCCCAGCGGCGTATCGGGGGGCAGCACCATGATGCCCGCATGGTCGTGGCCGATGCCGAGTTCATCTTCCGCACAGATCATACCCTGCGACGGGACGCCGCGCACTTTGCGCTCGGCAATGGTAAAGAGTTGACCGTCTTTGCTGAAAACATTGGCTCCGGGCAAGGCTACATAGACCTTTTGCCCGGCTGCGACGTTAGGCGCGCCGCATACGATGGAGCGAATTACGCCGTCGCCGACATCCACTTTGGTAGCCGAAAGGTGATCGGTTTCAGGTATACGTTCACACTCTATAACACGTCCTGTAACTACTTTGTCCAGATCAACGGGTGAGGGTTTTACGTCGTCCCAACCTTCCACTTCAAGTCCCAGCGATGTCAGTATTTCGGCGATTTCGGAGGTTGATTTATTTAAGTCGAGATAATCCCGAAGCCAGTTTAGCGAAACCTTCATTATTCCTCAAAAAGCGTTTGTTGCGCGTTTGCGCGGGGGTCAGGCAGGCTCATGGGGAAACCAGTTGTGCAAAAGTAGCGAGATTATCGAATAATGAAGGAAAAAATAAAGGTTTCGAAGGTCACAGGTTCACCCGGGCCTTTGCAGGACAGTGGTTTACAACAAGACAGGGAAACACCGCAGGTCTGTTTGACCCTGATCGCTCATGCGCCTGCCCGTTCCCGCAACCCCGCAACCAGAAACCCGTAACCCTTATTGTTTGGGATATCCCGAAAGAATCCAGCAGTTGATGCTGTCGCGTTCGGCCTGGGTCATGCCGCCGTTTTGTGGCATGTCTTTGTCGATGACCACCCGTAGCCGAACATGGCCTTCGTCCAGATGCGGTTTAATGCCTTCGTAAGTGCGGTAGTCGTCGGGGCCCGGTCCGGCGCCGCTGTGGCAGGAAAGGCAATGCCGGTCGATAATGCCCTTGATATTGGCGGTGTAGGTAAGCGTTACGCCGGATATGTTGCACGCCGGTCCGTCGGTGCTGCTGTCTTTTTTACAACCGGACCACAGGGTAACAACCATAACAAAGATGACAACGGCCGGGATAGGGATACTTTTACTGAAGGTAAGGTTCATGTTCGCTTTTTTGTGAAAGACAAATATCTAATGCACATCATAAGCGACAGGAGCCGACTGTTATTGCTGACAAAAATGGCAAAACGCAAATAAGCATCCTGCCACGGGCAATTACTTCACCGCGCACTTCAACAACTCTCTGCCTTCAATGGAGCCTTCCAGTATATCGCCGGGCTGCACAGGACCGACGCCTGCCGGGGTGCCTGTGAAGATATAGTCGCCCTTGTGCAGCGTAAAGTAGCGGGAAATGTGGCAGATGAGCGTATCGAAAGAGAAGATCAGGTCGCGGGTATGGCCATCCTGAACCACTGTTCCGTTCTTTTTCAGTTGAAAATGGATATCGCCGGCGTTGTTCAATTCGTGCAGGGGCAGAAACGAACTGATCGGCGCCGAGCGGTCGAAACCTTTGGCGATTTCCCATGGATGCCCTTTGGACTTCAGTTTATCCTGCAGGTCGCGTGCGGTAAAGTCGATGCCGAAAGCCACGGCATCGTAGTAGCGCGAGGCAAATTCAGGTTGTACCGAGCGGCCGTTTTTACACACCCGGAGAACGATCTCGCCTTCATAGTGGAGGTCGCGGGTAAAATCCGGATAATAGAACGGCCGGTTGCTGATGAGCAGGGCCGTAGGAGGCTTCATAAAAATGAGCGGTTCCGACGGCACGGGATTGTTGAGTTCTTTTGCGTGGTCGACGTAGTTGCGGCCAATACAGAATATTTTCATTTGACAGTAGACGGTAGACTGTGAACGGTGCGGAACAAATTAGAACACATGTCGTTCGGCGTGATAACTGGAGCGCACCAGCGGGCCGCTTTCCACGTATTTAAGCCCTTTGGCCATGCCGATCTCTTGGTATTCGGCAAACAGGTCGGGATGGATATATTCTGCTACTTCGAGGTGCATTTTAGTGGGTTGCAAGTATTGTCCGATGGTGAGGATGTCGCAGCCGTGCGCCACCAGATCGTCCATGGTTTCCAGGACTTCGGCTTTGGTTTCGCCCAGTCCGACCATAATGCCGGTCTTGGTGCGTTTGCCGTAGTTCTTGATGCGCTGTATCTGCTCGAGGCTGCGCTCATACCTGGCCTGTGGCCGTACTTTCCGGTAGAGGCGCGGGACAGTCTCCATATTATGGCTCACCACCTCCTGGCCGGCGGAGATCATGCGCTCGAGCGCTTCCCAGTTGGCCTTGGTATCAGGAATGAGCGTTTCAATGGTCGTTTCCGGGCTGCGTTCTTTCACGGCGCGGACGGTCTGGTACCATATTTCGGCGCCCCTGTCCTTGAGTTCGTCGCGGTTGACGGAAGTGATCACGGCGTGTTTCACCTTCATCAGCCAGATGGCTTCGGCAACGCGGCGCGGCTCGTCTTCGTCGTATTCATTCGGGCGCCCGGTCTTTACGGCGCAAAAGGAACAGGAACGGGTGCATACGTTGCCGAGGATCATAAATGTTGCGGTGCCGGCGCCCCAGCACTCGCCCATGTTGGGGCAGTTGCCGCTCTGGCAGATGGTATGCAGGCCGAAATCGTCGACGATGCTGCGGACGTTGCGGTAGTTTTCGCCCATCGGCAGCCGCACTTTGAGCCAGTCCGGGCGTTTTGGCCGGTTGCCGGTCTTATTTTCGACTATGGGAAGTTCGAGCATTTTTTACTGGAAGAAACAACAGATTTGCATCCGGGTTTAAAATAATTGAGCCGCCGTAAAGGTACAAAGGGAAACGGGATGGCCATAATGGCCGGTATAAAAACAGGCAGCCTTCCACCGGTTGCGTTTACCTCCGCTTGCCCAGTTGCAGGTTGATGAAAAAGTTAAAGAACAGGGGGGAGTTCTCCTCTGTAACCAGGATTGGCGCTTTTTTGGTAAAAACGTCTACCATGAGACCGATTTCCAGGGCTTTGACGAACTCATCGAAAGCGCCCCAGTCCATGTGCAGCGCGACGGATGCGTTGCCGCCGGGCAGAAAGGATATTTCACTGAAGCCTCTGGTAAATGGAGAGGCGCCCAGGATACGGGTATTGTCGAGAAAGATGCTGGCGTTTTCTTCCGAGTATTTTTCGTGCGTCACACGGCTTTCACCGGGATTGCTGCCCACCCTGCGCAGGGCGAGATAATAGGGCTTCAGCAGGCCAATCGTTGGTCCGAATGCGTAACTCATGCCGATGGCCACGCCTTTTTGTTTGGCCTTTTCCGAATAGTAGCGTTTCACGCCCCAGCCGCCGCGCAGCATAAAGAGGTTATTCTGCTTGCCGAATACATAGGGCCGAAAAGAACGGCTTGCCGCCGGGTCTGCGCTTTGGCGCTGCTCTTTGGCGTGTTTCAACTCTCCCAGGCTGATATGGTAATAGGTCGTTTTATAATAAGTGCGCAGCCGCCCGAACTCCATGCCGGGTGCAAATCCCCGGTTGGTGGTCAGTTTGAAATTAAATGACGTTTCACGGTTGTAGATTACACCTACGCCGGTAACGGGAGGTTTAACGCCCTGCGACCATCCGCTGATGGCCAGGCACGCGATAAACGACAGGCAGGAGAGCGTTCGCAGCATATTATCGGCAATTTGTTTCAAAAATAGGATTTTTAAACATAACAACACCTAAAAACGGACCACAGTTTTTTATGAAATGCCGCAAGGCGACGGAATGGCAAAATATTTTTTGCACTCCTCACGCCCGGCCAAATTTTATCACGGCTTATTAAGAACCGTATTGCCTTCTTTTTCAATCCATTAACCATCGATCCGTCTTCGGCAAACCTTCGGCGGACAAGCCGTCTACCGCTCCAAACAAAACACCCTGCCTTTTTTTGCGACGGCCCAGCCTTTGTTCCCCAGCACGAAGATGCCGGTAAAGTCCGCATCGGCAGGCGCTTCCTCCACAGGCAGCCAGTCGGCGCCGCCGTTGCCGGTATACCAGAGCAGTCCGCCGTCACCCGCTATATAGCCTTCGTCCGGGCTGGTGAACCACAACGAACGGAATGGCCGGTTTCGTTTACCGGTGCTGCCACCTTTTCTGATGGTCTGCCAGGACTGTCCGCCGTCGGTCGTTTTCAGGATCGTTCCGGAGGAGCCGCAGATATAGCCCACGTCGGGCGTCGGAAACTGCACATCCTGGAAAAAATCGCCCGTATGTTCGAGCCGCTGCCAGTGTCGCCCGGCATTGTCGGAGCGCATTATCCAGCCCAGGCCCACAGCATGTACAGTGACGGCATCGGAAAAGCACACCCCCGCCAGTGCATTGGGCAGTTCCAGCAAAGTGTCCAGTTTCCAGAAAGCGTCGCTGCCGAAGGTCGAAATCTGTCCGCCCTGAAAGCCGCCGCCGCCCGTCATGACGCCGTGGCTGCTGTCGGGAAAATGGCAGGCTCTGTTCCAGAAATAGTTGATGCGGAAACTCTCCCAATGGCTGCTTCCGGGGGATTTGAAATAAATGCCGTCCTGGCCGCAGGCATAACCCTGGCCGTCGTTGTCGAACATGATGCACTCCATCTTTCGGTTGAGCAGGGTGTCGGTTTGCCAGGTGTTGCCGCCGTCCGACGTGGATAAAATGACCCCGCGCTCCCAGGCTCTGCCGCCGGTTATCGACCCGTGCAGCGAATCTGTCATCCAGACGGATGTCAGGTCGTCGGCAACCGGGCTGCCGACCTCCCGGAACACTTTCAGCGAGAGGGATTCTTTTTGGCAGGCCTGCATACCGATAAAAAGCAGGCACAGGCATGGTAGAAGGATTCTGACCGGCATATTTTTAGGTTTTGTAATTCCGGGGAAAGATAAGGGACCTGCGTTATTGTGTATGTTTGCCGCAGTACACACTGCCTATGCGATTATCCAACCTTTGGCACGTATTGAACGGCAAGCCGTTGATCGTTGTGCTGGTATTTATCCCGGCATTAAGCGTATTCATGCATTGGCGGGCGTTTGACGTCGATTTGGTGAGTACGCATGTATGGCGCCAGGCCCAAACGCAGTCCACGATCATTTCCTTTTACGAAGAGGATTTTAACATACTGAATCCGCGTCAAAATGCGCGGGGAGGCAATGACGGCATATTCCGCATGGAATTCCCCATTATGCAGTGGGGCTTCGCCTGTTTTTACAAGTTATTTGGCAACCATCTTGTCATCAGCCGTATCCTGACCTTTTTGCTGGGGCTGTGTTCCGTTTGGGGAATGTACGTGCTTGCACGGGCTTTAATCAGGGAAAAAACGGCGGCGTTGGCCACTGCATGGGCGTTCAACTTTTCACCGGCGTTTTTTTACTATACCGTTAATCCGCTGCCCGACAACTTTGCCCTGTGTTGCGGCATCTGGGGAATGGCGTTTTTTTTCCGGTGGTATGAAAATCCGGCCACACGTTACCTGCTGCTTACCGGGCTGTTTTTGAGCCTTGCCGCGTTGGCCAAATTGCCTTTTGTACTTTATTTTATTATCCCGGTCGTTCATGCCCTGCTTGATTTTTGGCAAGACGGCAAAGTTGCTGTCGGCCGCCGGCGCATATGGACTGTCCTATTATTCCTGATCCCGCCGGCCGCCTGGTATGCCTGGGTAATACCTGGCTGGAGCGGCAACGGTATTGTGGAGGGGATATCGGCGGAAGGGGTATCGATGAGACTGATATTCGGATATATGCTCGATAATTTGGTCTCTGTTTTGCCGGAAATGTTGCTCAATTATGCTGCTGTTCCGTTTTTTATTGCAGGGTTGTATTTGTTGTTCAGGGAGCATAAGTACCGGGACAGGCGGGTCATCCCGATGGCGGCGTGTGGAATGGCAGTGATCGCCTATTTTATTTTCGAAATAAACATGATCGCCAATGTGCACGATTACTACTTATTCCCCTTCCTGCCTTTTTTGTTTATACTGACAGGCTTCGGGGCATGGCGCATCTTGCGAAGCAGGAGTTCATGGTGGTCCGGTCTTGCCAAATTGCTTCTTGTAGCGCTGCCGCTGACAGCATTCCTGAGAATGCAGGTGCGCTGGGACGTGGAAAATCCGGGGTTTAACAAAGACTGGCTGGATAACAAAGCCGCTCTGCGTGCGGCCGCACCCAAAAACGCACTGTGTGTAGTGGGCAACGACCTTTCTTATTGTATCTATTTCTATTATATTGATAAGAAAGGCTGGCCATTCGGCGATGACAGACTCAATGCCGAACAGCTCAGCCGTGCTATCGCCGACAGCTCACGCTTCGATCTTTTCGACGTCCCCGATGCCGCCCTGGCGGGGGATCGCGCCCGCATGCACCGCATCCTGGAGGGCCTCGCCGCCG
>ERZ724514.336-NODE-336-length-21201-cov-4.417857_pt1 | contig 21201 bp, 13 predicted proteins | sample MGYA00376047_ERZ724514 | MGnify/ENA primary metagenome ERZ724514 (study PRJEB28724, sample SAMN07190883) | activated sludge metagenome | isolation source: activated sludge of sewage treatment plant in Hong Hong | place: Hong Kong | collected 2016-03-17 ...
CTGCCCGGTAGGTTTAACCTTCCCCGTTTTTTCCGTCTAATCCACTTGCAAAAAACAAACCTTTTATCCATATGTCCGTATTTTCCAATTACCGGGTAACCACTCTTTTTGCTTTCTTTTACCTGATTCTGTCTGTTTCTCTACAGGCTCAGCAAAAGTCCGCGCCGGCCACGCAAAAACCTGCGCAGGTCCAGCCGAAACAACTCGATTCAATGGCCATTCGAGCCATCGCCCAGATCATTTCCGACTCTTTCGGGGCACAAGTGGACTTGATCGAGGAATTCATCAGGGAAGCCAAACAGTTGGAAACTGACGAGAAAGTGCCGGCGACTGCATTCATCGGCATTGCCATTCTCGAATCAACCGGTTTTACCAGTTACCTTTACCAGAATGCCAAAAACCCCTTTGGCATGAGGGCTACCCCACCCTGGAACGGTGAGACGTTCACCATGTGGCACGAGGGGGCGGATTCGCCATTCCGGAAGTACGATACACCTTCCGAGGCCGTGCGCGATTTCGCCAGTTTTCTGCAGAGCAGAAAATGGTTTAAGGATGCCTTGAAGTGTTCTGCTACCGACGTGGAATGTTTCATCAAAGGGCTGAGCGCCAACTGGAAAAAACGCGAGCCCGGCTACGCCAGCGATCCGGAGTGGCCCAACAAGGTGCGCAGGGTGATCAAAACGTACAAACTGGAAACGCTGACGACAAAATAGCCGGTTTTACCAGGTCTGGCTTTGATTCCAGAAAGGCGGGAAAAAACGATCGTCGTCCTGCCGGTCGCGAAGGCGCGCGGCTTCCGCTTCGGCCTCTGCAAGGCGTTCGGCTTTTGTTTTGTCAAAAATATCACGCGGCAAAAAATACTGCTTCTCTGCATCGCGCTCTGCGGCAAAAGGATGGTCGGCTTCCGCTTCATCGTCTTCCATTTCTCCTTTAAACCAAAAGGAGGTGAAAATGCCGACCAGACTGCCGAGCAGGTGGCTCTCCCAAGATATGCCTTCCTGGTCCGGGAGTATGCCCATGAACATTCCGCTGTACAGGAGCACGACCAGGGCGGCCAGTATGATGGAGCGCATGCTGCGCCTGAAGATGCCGTTCCAGAAAATAAACGCTACAAGCCCGTAGATCACCCCGCTTGCGCCGATATGGGAGACAGGGCGTGCAAACAGCCACACGGACATGCCTGTAAGAAAGTAAATCATCCAGAACGCACGCATGGCCACCTTGCGGTAGAAATAGATGGATATTGCCGTAAGCACGAACAGGGGGAAAGTATTGGAGATCAGGTGCCCCCAACTGCCGTGTACGAGGGGACCGGTAATGATGCCCCGCAATCCCCAGGCCTTTCGTGACATAATGCCATAGAGACCAGGGTCAAAACCGTCGGCAACCTGATACAGGTGGACCAGCCAGATCGCCACAACAGCGATCAGCGGGAATTGTATACTTTCATACAAATGCCGCCGGGTAATTTCCAGACTATCGGACTCGCTTTCCAGGATGGATTTCATATTTTCCATTCCGGCGCGCTTTTATGGCGCCGGGTATTAAGGTGTGCTAAATAACTTCGCAGAGCGCCTAGCGCTATCCCCGAAACCCAGGCTGATTCCAAAGCCGAATGCGGGACCGAGTCCCTGCGTCTGATCCAGTTTGGGCTGAAACCGCAAGGTAAGATCGTCGCTCACATCGAAATTGCGCAAATGCGCATCTACGAACGCATCGGTCACCTGCAACAAATAGACCAAACCAAGCACAAGGGATGTTTGTTCAACATACCGGCGCCATTGATCCCGGTAACTCTTCATGGTAGTTGCATCGATACGATCGTATGGCGCCTCCGTCGGGTTCGTATTCGGATCGCCATCTACCAACAGGCGGTAGTTGTCCCGAAGTGCCCGATACTGCCGTATATTGTCTATCTCCACGTATAATACGCCGCCCAGGGCTCCGTAAACGATCGGCAACTTCCACCAGCGTTTGTTGTATGCCTGACCGGCGCCGGGCAATATAAGCGACAGTAAAGCGGCCCGGCCGGGCTTGGGATAGTCTGCAGTAAAAAACCTGCGCAATGAAAAAGAATGGGAAGGATGCAGCGAGTCGGCCAGGGAAATGGCGACTGAATCCGGCAATACGATGACGCTGTCGCGCTGTTGGGCCATGCCCATCGTACCTAAACACAACAAAAGACTGACCAGGGTGATTCTCATAATCTGCGTCATTGGGCAAAAATAACGACGGGAGATGTAAAAACGTTGCGACGGGCAACAACTTGATGTCGTTGCCCGTCGCAAATTTCCAGGGAGGGTGATCTGTTATTGCACCCTTACATCGTCGAAACGCCAGGTGGTGGTATTGCTGGTGGCGTCGCCGGTATATTTAAACCCGATGTAGCCTTTGCCATTGAATACCGGCAACTGGATGTTACCCGAAGGCACAAAATCGGAGTATCCATTGGTATTGGCAGGCGGCAGGGTGAAGTTTAACTGCGTCCAGGTGGCTGTTGCCGGGTTCTGGCCGTTGAAATCGGTTGAAACCCAGACGGTGAATCCATCGTGTTTCCAGTAACCCGACGATGTTTCAAAAGTCAGGGTCTTTTGCGTTTTCAGGTCGAGCGGCGGTGTGATCATCCAGGTTTCCATCGCTGCCAGGCCGGAAGAAAAGGCAGTAGCGGAGGCGAATTTATCGCCGGAGAAGGATGCTCCCCTCCAGATACGGTTGCCCTGTACCGATACATTCACCCAGCCCGGCAATTCAATGTCGGCATTGGCCGTTACAGCATCGAATTTTTCGTCGAGACTGGCCAGTCCGGGGGCGTTGGGATCAATGGCGCCGCAGCGCAGGCTGTCCATTACTGCGCCCGTTTCGTCGCGCAGGTACAACTGGTAGGTACCGTTGAAGGCGCCCAGGACTCCCTCGATCGTTCCCTTGCCCGTAGGTGTCTTAAGACTGGCGAAGTCGCAATAACCGCTGGTGCGTACGATGAGTTGAAGGCCGTTACAGTCCTGCAGGGTGCGGTTCAGGCTGAATTTGGTAATCGGATCGGCCCAGGTTTTGGCGGTATCTGCCTTGATGAACTCGACATCTGACAGGCGGATGTAGGTGCTCAACAGGTCGTCGTTTATGTCGGCAACCGACACTTCTTTGGGCGCAACGGGAACGTCGTTGTAAGCGCCTTTTGCAATTTTTTGGCGAACCTGCGCTTCCGTGAGACCCACATCATTCAACTGGCCGCCTTCCTCGACGGTGCTGCCAATAAGCTGGGTCAGGCCGGCGTAATCCGTCAGGATAAGATCCTGGCAACGGATGTATACGGTTCTGCCTACGGGCATTTGCTGATACAGGAAGCCGTCGTTGAATTTGACTTCGATTCCGCCTGTTGCATCCTGGATGACCAGTGTTTTGTAGTAGTTGCCGGAACGGTCGTCCATGACCACTTCACCGCCGATGATGATGTCTTCGGTGATCTTGTCAAAACCGCCGGGGGTTACGTGCAGGGCCTTGAGTTCCTTGATGGTTTTGTTGACGTTAAGCGTGATGGGTTCTCCGCCTGCCGGGGGCTGGTCGAATTCGGTTTTGACACATGCAGTGAAACCGGCAATCAACAACACGGCTGCCAGCAAAGTGGAGAAGAAAGGTATATTTTTCATCGAAAACATGGTTTTCATATTGATGTGAAAGACGTGATGATAAGTTGTGGCAAAGTTAAATCAGATACGCAGGGTCAGGGACACAAAAAAGTTGGTGCCATATCCGTAGAGCAGCTCGGAGGTGTAAAACCGCGGATCGCTCACGTCGTTGCGGAAAGCGTTGCGGTAGGATTCCCTGCCGGAAATAACGATATCCTTGTTGTTCAGGATGTTGTTGACTCCGGCATTGAGATAAATATAATACTTGCGTTTGATGAGCCACGATTTGCCGCCGAAGAAGTCGAGCGTATAGGCGGAGGGGGCTTTCTGCTGTTCCACGATGGTGTTCCAGATCGGCGATGCAGGCGTAAGGCCGCTTACAAAACGAGAGGTGCGGCGGGCTCTGTCAAATTCATAGTAGAAATTGTCGGCATAGTTCAGGGTCAGCGAGGCAAACCAGAAACGGCGTGATTCGTATTTTATACCCAGGGATGCCGTTGTTTGCGGTGTACGGGGAACGTAGAAGTTTTCCTGGTATACGATACCGCCGTCGAATATCTGCGTGCCGCCGTTGTCGAGCGACAACAACAGGTTGGGTCGTGCCGTGTAGATGTATTTGCCAACGGATGTGGCTGCGGTGAATACCCAGCTCGGCACTGGCTTTGCCTCGATGGCTGCCTCGATGCCTGCATGCCGCCGTTCCACACCCTTGAGGATGGCAGAGCCGAAGAACACGGGTTGTTCGAGGAAACTGGCGTCGTCGCCGAGGTTTAGCGAGCCGAGATCGAGTTCGTCGATGATCCGGCCTACCGACCAGGCGCTGACAAAGATGTTTTCCGTTTCATTCTTGAATTCTGTCAGATAACCGGTTATCCGCGCCTTGTAGTTGGGCGAGCGAAGCAGGTATCCGCCTTCGATACTTTGCACTTTGGATACCTCAAGGTCGGGCACGACAAGATCGCGGGTGCGCGGGGCGATAAAGGTATTGCGGAACAGCGGCGCTTTGGTGCCGTAATACCCATTGGCATACAGATAGTTGCGGCCGTTCAGTTTCCATGTCGCACCGCCTTTCGCCGCATAAGTGGTAAAGGAAATCTTCTCCGAATCACCCAGGGAGCGGTTCGGGAAACGGCCGTTTTGCATGTTGCCGGTGCGCCACATCGAGCTTTGGCCAACTTCCGCACCAAAAAACAACTGTAATTGTGGCAATGAGAACTGGAGTTGAGCCCAGCCCTTGCTGCGTCTGATGTTTTCGTTGTAGTCCCAGCCGAATACATCGCCTTCGCCTACAATTCTATTGGGTGTGCGGATGTCGCTGTTGCGCGCCAGGGGATTGGTCTGGTTGTCGAAATTTCCGAAAAAGTCCCAGTCTACCCAGTAATCACCTCCGAGCAGATCGTCGAGCAATTTGAAGTTTTGGCCTTTGTACCATTGGTATTGACCGCCGCCGTTGAGGCTTACACGCGGGTTGAATGTGTGGCTCAGGTAGACATTGGCGCCAGCCTCGGTATTTTTAGAGCGCTGATTTTCAACAATATAGATAGAGTTGATGCCTGACACAGTGTTCCCGGCAACGCCATTGGCATCTGCGATGGTATTAGGATTGTTGAGGTTTGATGCATAGAGGGAGGCCCAGTCCACTTGTCGGAGCGATTCATCCGAGGCGAGCAATTCGGCCCAAAGGGCGGCCTGCGCGGGGTCTTCCAGACTGCTGGGCAGGCGCCGGTTGAAATCAGGCGCCGGGTTAAGACCGTTGATAAAGTTCAGGCGTGTGAAGTCATTGACACCTTTTTGTGCGTAAACCGCTGCCGTAATTTTGGTGCGATCCGAGGGTGCAAGATCGTATCGCAGCATGGCGGTTGGCTGGTGGTTGTACACGGTAGATGAATTGCGTTTTTCACCATTCCAGTAGCCCCACAACGGATTGTAGTAATTGGTGCCAGCTATGTCGAACATTTCCTGAAACGAATCTGCAGAACGGCCGCGCCTTGTCGGGGCTCCAAAAACGGTCAGGTTGAGGCTTTGGCGAAGGCCTAGTTTTTTGTCGATGGAAGCAAAATAGGAATAGCCGTCGTACAGGGTTCCGGGAACGAAGCCTTCCTGTGCCCAGCGTTTGCTGCCCGACAGGGTGACTGCCCAGCCACCCGGCATGAGACCGGTACTGGCTGTCAGCATGATGCGATTGCGGTAGGTTCTGTTACTTACAGCATACGAGGCGCGGATTTGTTTGCGCTGGACGGCGGCACGGGTGTCTATGGTGGTGGCGCCGCCGAGGTCGCCAAAGGAAAAATCGGCGGCATCAAGGCCCACTGTACTGGTGCGGATGCGCAAGACGTCATTCAGGCCGCCAAATTCGCCATAAGGGGTAAATCCGGTTTCCAGATCATTAAACGGCACACCGTTGATATAGGTCAGAAACAAGCCGCTGTCGTAGCCCCGTTCGCGAAACCGGAAAGGGCTCCAGGCAAACCCGGAGGTGTTTTGGAAGACATCGCGCGATGCGTGCAGCAGGTTGGCCACCTCGCCGGCGCCGTCCTCCTGCGATTCGGCTTCCGCCAGGGTAATAGTAGGAATATCAACCTGTTGAATTTCATTGTTCTGTAGTTTGTTCAACAGGATTTCCACCGGTTTTGAGCGGGCATTGCCGGTGATCGTCAAGTCTACAGGCCTGTATCCGTCGTGTGTGACACTGAGGGTGCAACTGGTGCAACTCAGTCCGGTAATCTTGAAGCGGCCCTCGTTGTCGGTGGCGGCTACCTGGCCCGACCCGGTTACAACGACTGCAGCATCGGAGAGCGGTTGTTCGCTTTCGGCGTCTTTAACTACCCCCTGCAGGGTTGTTTTCTGCGCACTGACAGTCTGTGCTACTATGGTGAGCAGACAGAGAAATAGGAGTTTTCGAATCATTCAGTAAATGTAAGTTGTGAGGTAATGTCAAAAAGAGGCGAGATAAAGGCGACTAAAAGCGCACAAAGGTAAAAATGCCTTTTATCCCGGCAGCGATTCCGGGATTAATTTATTGTAAGCAGGCGACGGAAAAGTATTATTTGCTGTTCCTTTGCCCCCGGTTAACAATTTTGCCGTATGAAGACTTACCTGACGATTATATTTTTTTTGCTCCTTACGCCGCTGGCCTTGGTGGCGCAGAAGGACCGGAATACCGAAGAGTACAAACTTGCCGCTATTGGTTTTTACAACCTTGAGAATCTGTTCGATACGATCGATTCGCCCACCACCAATGATGCCGATTTTCTACCCGGCGGCCGATTGTTGTGGAATACCGAAAAGTATGTTTCCAAGCAGGCCAATATGGCCAAGGTGATCAGCCAGTTGGCCACTGATTTGACGCCGGACGGCGTGGCACTGCTGGGTGTCGCTGAAGTGGAAAATCGCAAAGTACTGGAAGATCTCGTTGCGCAACCCGAACTGAAAGACCGGAATTATCAGATCATTCACTTCGATTCTCCCGACGAACGCGGCATCGATGTGGGCTTGCTGTATCAGCCCAAATACTTTACACTTTCCGGCGCCAAGGCCTTCCCCGTGTCGCTGAAAGATCCCAAAACAGGTGCGGAAGATTTTACCCGCGATATATTATATGCCACCGGCACCATCGATGGCGAGCAGATTCACGTAATGGTAGGCCACTGGCCTTCCCGCAGAGGCGGAGAGTCTGCATCGGCCTGGGCGCGCGCAGCGGCAGCAGGCGTTTGCCGCCATATCGCCGACAGCCTGCAGGCAGCAGATCCGAATGCGAAGATTCTTGTGATGGGCGACCTCAACGACGACCCGAACAACAAGAGCGTATCTACTGTGCTTCGGGCAAGGGGGAATACCGAAAAGATGAAAGACGGTGATCTGTACAACCCGATGTACGACCTGTTCAAGGAAGGCAGCGGAACGCTCGCCTACAGGGATGCCTGGAACCTGTTCGACCAGATCATCGTGTCTGAGGGCCTGGTGTCGAAAAAAGTCGGTGGATGGCAGTTATACAAGACTAAGGTCTTTCGCCAGCCCTGGCTGTTGCAAACGGAAGGCGCGTTCCGGGGATACCCGTTCAGAACCTTCGTCGGTGATATTTTTATCAACGGTTACAGCGATCACCTGCCCGTTTACCTGTTTTTCCTGAAGAAAAAATAAACGGCCTATCTGACCCGGTACACCTTTACGCGAAAGTGTCCGTCTTCTACGGGCGCCATGGGGCCTGCCCCGCTGAGCAAAAGCCCGGAGAAAGTGCCCGTAATGGTATCGTTCCGAAAACCGGTGATTTCGATATTGATATCGTTGCTCACGTCGTTCGATACGCCGGTGTAGTTCAGGGTATCGCGCGGGCTGAACTCTACCCCACCCCAGGCGAAGTTTTTCAACTGAAGCGTGGCGTAGGCAGGCGTGTAGGGAAAATCCCCGTTTTCCTCGTCAAATTCAAAACCGAGCGCCATGCCAATGGTTGGCTGCACGGGATTGTCCTGCCGGATGATCTCTACATATTTTTTCTCCGGATCAAACCAGTTGCTGAGGGTGTCGAGTTTGGCGTTGTTGAAGTTATTCCGGGGCAGGTACCCGCCGGGACCGCGGCGCATGGGGTGCAGCAGCAACATCTCTCTTTGTTTAAACCGCAAATAGATGCCCGGGGTATCGGGGTCCTGAATGCCGGTTCCTGCCGGGCCGGCATTCAGGGGCAGCAACAAAATAAATGGGAGGAATAAACCATACAGATCAGGAACAGCCCAAACTCTTCCGGCTTTCTTCCAGCATTTGAATGCGTTCCAGGCCATCGGCAAGTTTTTTCCGTTCATTTTCTACGATTTCCGGCGGTGCGTTGTTCACAAAACGCTCATTTGAGAGTTTTCCCTCTATCGAACGCACGAATCCCCGCTGGTAGTCCAGTTCTTCCTTGATCTTGGCACATTCTGCCGCTACGTCAATTTCCTTGTTCAGTACCACATAGAACTTATCGGTACCTGAAATAAAGGATTTTGCATTGGCAGGCTCTGTGTCCACCAGGCTCAGTTCGCTGAGTACGGCGAGTTTCACTACCATCTCGCGCAGGCCCTCCTGTGCAAACAACGCCTGCGCGCTGCTGCCGTCCTGCACCTGAAGGACAAGCGGATCGCGTGGTTTGATCTGGTTCTGGTTGCGCAGATCGCGTATTCTGGCAATAATATCCTTGGCGGCCTCGACCTTCCCGATCAGCGACTGGTCTGATGTGCCGGCCTTTGGATAGCGTTGAACGATGCAATCGTCGCCTTCGGACCGGTCGCGCAGCTGATGCCACAGTTCTTCGGTGATAAACGGCATAAAAGGATGCAGTGCAACCACAATATCGGAATAAAGGTCGAGTGTAGCAGCGTAGGTGGCCCGGTCGATCGGCTGTTCGTAGCCAGGTTTGATCATTTCGAGGTACCAGGAGCAGAAATCGTCCCAGATAAAGCCATACAGGGTGAGCAGCCCCTCGCTTAGCCTGAACGTCCGGAAATCCTCTTCCACCTCGGTCAGCACCTGGTTGAATTTCTCCCGAAGCCAGCGCGCGGCAAGTGCGTTTTTCCGGGCAATTTCTTCACTTTCAGCCGTCTCGCTCTGTTGCCAGCCTTTTATAAGGCGAAGGGCATTCCAGAGTTTGTTGCAGAAGTTCCGGCCGTTTTCACAGAGTTTGTCATCAAACAGGATATCGCCGCCGGCAGCAGCGCTCGACATGAGTCCGTATCGCACCCCGTCGGCGCCGAAATCCTCCAGCAGTTTCAGGGCATCGGGTGAATTGCCGAGTGATTTTGACATCTTTCGGCGTTGTTTATCGCGCACCATGCCGGTGAAGTACACATCTTTAAAAGGTTTCTGGCCTTTAAACTCAAAGCTTGCCATGATCATACGGGCAACCCAGAAAAAGATGATATCCCAACCTGTCACGAGTACGTTCGTCGGGTAGTAATACTTGAACTCCCCGTCGGGTTTGTTGAAACCGTCGAACACGCTGATCGGCCAAAGCCAGGAAGAAGCCCAGGTGTCGAGCACGTCTTCGTCCTGCCGCAATTCATCCATGCCGAGATTGGGGTTGCCGGTTTCTTTTCTGGCGATCGCCAGCGCTTCATCGGCATTTGAGGCAACAAAAACGAATGTTTCCTTGCTGGGGCCTTCCGATTTCAGATACCACGCGGGTATACGCTGGCCCCACCACAGTTGACGGGAAATGCACCAGTCGCGCAGGTTTTCCATCCAGTTGCGGTACAGGTTCTGGAAACTGGGCGGGTAAAATTTTACCTGTTCGTCCAGTACGGCTTTTAGCGCTGGTGCTCCGAGGCTGGTCATGTCGACAAACCACTGCAACGACAACTTGGGCTCTACCACGGCATTGGTGCGTTCGGACCGGCCTATGCTGGTGGTGTATTCTTCTATTTTTACCAGATTTCCACTGGCCTCGAGCGCAGGTTGCATTTGTTTCCGCGCTTCAAAACGGTCCAGCCCTACAATGGGTTTGTAGGTGCATACGTCGTTGATCCGGCCGTCGTCGGCAATGGTATCCAGGACTTCCAGGTTGTGACGCTGCCCCACTTCATAGTCGTTCTGGTCGTGGGCAGGAGTAATTTTGAGGGCGCCTGTTCCGAATTCCACATCCACGTAGTCATCTGCAATTACCGGGATGGGGCGGTCGATAAGCGGAATGCGCACCATTTTTCCCACCATATTCCTGTATCGGTCATCCTTGGGGTTCACGGCAACTGCCACGTCGGCAAAGATCGTTTCCGGGCGTTGGGTAGCAATCGTAATCCCTTCATTATCAGAACCTTCAAGCAGATATTTGATGTAAAACAGATGGGACTGTTCTTCATTGTGCAATACTTCTTCGTTCGACAGTACTGTTTTTGCTTCGGGGTCCCAGTTGACCATGCGCAGTCCCCGGTACAGTTTTCCTTTTCGATAGAGGTCGACAAAAGTCCGGATCACGTCATCATAGTAACCCTTGTCCATCGTAAACGCCGTGCGGTCCCAATCGCAGGAAGCGCCGAGTTTTCGCAACTGTTTCAGGATGATGCCGCCGTATTTGTCTTTCCATTGGTAGGCATACTCCATGAACTGCTCCCTGCTGATATCAGACTTGCGCAGTTTTTTCTCCTTGCGCAGCCATTGCACCACCTTGGCTTCGGTGGCGATGCTGGCGTGGTCGGTGCCGGGCACCCAGCAGGCATTTTTTCCGTCGAGGCGGGCTTTCCGGATCAGAATGTCCTGGATGGTATTGTTCAGCATGTGCCCCATGTGCAACACACCTGTCACATTCGGCGGAGGTATGACGATCGTGAAGGGTTCTCGATCGTCCGGAACGGATCTGAAATAGCCGCGGCTTTCCCAGTGGGCATACCAGCGCTCTTCGGTTTCGGACGGGTTGTAACGGGTGGATAGATCCATGGCAGCAGTATTGCGAATATTAAAATGAGGGCGGCAAAGGTAACGCGCCTGAGCGGGAAAGAACAAAAAGCAAACAGGGCTTTGTTCCGTAAGGTGCAAAAAAAACGTGAGCCATTCCAGGGTTGGAATGGCTCACGTTGTCTGTAAGAAGGGGTGTTTATTTCACGTAAAGTTCGAATTCAACGCGGCGGTTTTGCGCGCGACCGGCAGCGGTTTTATTGTCGGCAACGGGCTTGGTTTCGCCGTATCCGGCATGTGCCATCCGTCCGGCAGCGATGCCTTTGCTGACCAGATAGTCGTAGCAGGTCTTGGCGCGGCGCTCGGAGAGCGACATGTTCATTTTGTCGTCGCCTGTTGCATCGGTATGCCCGTTGATATTGAGGCTGTATTCCGGGTACTGATTCATCACCGACACCACTTCGTCGAGTACGGGGTAGGAAGATTTCAGCAAGGTGGCACTGCCGGTCTGGAATTGAACCAGTTTGATGGCCCGCTCCAGTTTGGCTTTGTCTTCCTGCTTGATTTCCGGACAGCCTTTATTGCTGGCGGGGCCGGCCTTATCCGGGCAGCGGTCGTCTTTATCAGCAACACCGTCGCCATCCTGGTCGGGGCAGCCGCGCATGGCTACGGTGCCTTTTTGATCGGGACAATCATCATCGCCGTCGCGGATGCCGTCGCCGTCGCGGTCAGGGCAGCCCTGCAGCGTAGCCAGGCCTTTTTGATCAGGACAGCGGTCTTCCCTGTCGACCACGCCGTCGCCGTCGCGGTCAGGACAGCCACCGGTAGCAGCGGGCCCTGCTTCTTTCGGGCATTTGTCGTCTTTGTCGGCGATGCCGTCGCCGTCCGTATCGGGGCAACCGAAGAACGTAGCGATGCCGGGTTCGTCCGGACACTGGTCGTCGCCGTCGGCTATGCCGTCGCCGTCGCGGTCAGGACAGCCCATCAGTTCGGCAACGCCGGGTACGTCAGGGCATTTATCGGTTACGTCAAGGATTCCGTCGCCATCGCGGTCTGCAGGTGGCGGCGGCGGTTCTTCTCCGCCGAAGTAGAAGGTTGCACCCAGACCGTGGTGCCAGCCCGGGCGATTTTCGAGAGAAAAACGGAATTGGGTTTGAACGTTAACATAGACATTATCGAGGAATTTAAGGCTGAGTCCCACCCCTGCCGGGATATTGAAATCAAAGAAATCGTCGTCAATATTCCAGGAGGAGCCTATGCCAAGGTTTGCAAAAGGATTAATGAGGGCATCATGTTTAAAGAAGTGGTGCTGGGCCAAAACATCGAGGTTTGCAAGCAATTCGTTTTTGCTCTCCAGGCCACTCGGAGAGAGAATACGGCGAGCGGTTCCGATTTTTACCGGCACAACAAGCCAGGTATGGTTGTCCAAACGGCGGTTATAGGCCAATTCGATACCCCTGCCGTTTGATTGAAAAACGTCACTCCAGTCCTCCCATGCGGGTTCGGGATTATCGTAATTATACCACAAAGCCCGGAAAGTCAGGCCGTGTTTAGGCTGGGCAAATGCCTCTTGCTGTACCATCAGAAGACAAATTGCCAAAAAGAAAATAGTAACGAATTGCTTCATAATTGATTGGTTTGTTTCATAAAAGTTGGAATCGTTTTCCAGTCCAAAAGTAGGAAGTGTTAATGATTTGACACAAAATTTTTAAAGATGAAGTTGTTTAAACTTTCCTGTCGGAGAGGAAGGGCAAGAATTTCCGCGTCAGTCGGGATAATAATCCGGACAATTCCGCCCGAACTGCTATTTTTGCCCACTTTTCTAAAGTTTAGAGCGTAAAATGCGGTTAAAATCCCTTGAAATAAAAGGCTTTAAGAGTTTTGCCAACGAAACCGTCCTGCACTTCAATTCTGACGTGACGGGGGTCGTAGGCCCCAACGGTTCCGGGAAAAGCAATGTTGTGGATGCCATTCGCTGGGTGCTGGGTGAGCAAAAAAGCAGCCAGTTGCGCCTCGATAAAATGGCTTCGGTCATCTTCAACGGTACTAAAAAGCGCAAGGAAGGTCAAATGGCCCAGGTGACGCTGACTTTCGACAACACCAAAAACATCCTGCCTACCGATTATAATACTGTGAGTATCAGCCGTATCCTTTACCGCAGCGGCGAGAGCGAATACAGGTTGAACGGCGTTACCTGCCGCCTTAAAGATATCACAGCCCTCTTTCTGGATACGGGTATCGGCGCCGACTCCTACGCCATAATCGCCCTGAATATGGTGGAAGACCTGCTCAGCGACCGCGAGGCAGCGCGGCGCAAAATGTTTGAACAGGCGGCCGGTGTAAGCAAGTACAAGGCCCGCAAGCACGAAACCCAACTCAAACTAGAAGCCACAACGGCCGACCTGGACCGGGTAGAAGACTTGTTATTTGAAATTGAAGACCAACTCAAAAAACTCGAAAAGCAAGCCGAGCGCGCGCAGAAATTCTATGCGCTCAAAAGCGATTACAAAAACCTGAGCATTGAACTGGCCGTGCACAACCTGGCCCGGCACAAGAAATCATTCAAGGAACTGGAAGACCAGATCGCCAGGGAGGAGGATAATTACCGCACCACGGAGGCGCAGACACGTTTGCTCGAGGCCGATATCGAGTCCAAAAGAAAGACCCATACCGACAAGGAAACCTCGCTCAGTGAACAACAACAGGAGGTGAACCGCCTGACCGGACGGATACGGGGTAAGGAAAACGAAAAGGGGATGCAGGAGCAGAAGCGCAGTTTCGTCCTGAACGACATCCGCCGCCTCGAAGATCAACTTACCCAATACAATACCCAGCAGCAGACGCTGGAGCTGGAGGTGACCGGCTATCAAACCGACCTGAATTACGAACGCAATGTTGAGGCGGAACTTGAAGAAGCACTGAAACAGGCGCAGCAACTGCTCGAAACCGTGCGTTCCGACCATAACCTGCTCAAGGGCAACCTGGACGAGTTCGTCCGGGAGCAACAGGTACTCGAACGCGAGGTAGTGGAACTGGAAAAGCAGAAAGCCATCCAGAGCAACCAGATTGACAACCTGCGCCGCGACGTGGAGCGCACCCTGACGGATATTGCCGCCCGCAGGGAGGAGATGAAGGTGCTGGAAAAAAGTATTGCAGAACTCGTCAAAACGGAACAACTCCAGACCGGCAAGATCAACGCCCTGGAATCGGCTGAAAACAAACGCAAATCGGAAATTGCCGAGACAGAGAAACAACAGGAAATTCTGTTAAAAAAACTCGCCGACCACAACCGCCAACTCGATTCCCGCCGCAACGAGTTCAAACTCACCAAAAGCATGGTGGAGTCGCTGGAGGGTTTTCCCGAAAGCATCAAATTTCTCAGCCAGCAAAAGGAATGGGCCAAGAACTGTCCGCTGCTGTCCGACCTGATATACGTCCGGGAAGAGTACCGTGTGGTGATCGAGAATTATCTGGAGCAATACCTCAACTACTACGTGGTGCCCAATGCAGATGAAGGCGCCCGGGCTATTGCCCTGCTCGGACAAAGTCAGAAAGGGCGCGCCAACTTCTTCCTGCTCGATGCCTTCAGCGGGTACCAGGCGCCGCTCGCCCTTTTGCCCGGCGGGATCAGGGCGGTGGAACTGGTCGATGTGGAACCGCAATACCGGCCGCTGGTGGAATACCTGCTCGAAAACGTACTGGTTACCGACGAAACTACTCCGCCTACCCATATTTCCAATTCCGATGTCGTGCTGCTGTCCAAATCGGGAACATTTGTACGGCGAAAATTCAGCCTGAGCGGTGGGTCGGTAGGTCTCTTCGAGGGCAAGAAAATCGGCCGGAAAAAGAACCTTGAAATACTGGAAGCAGAAATAAAAAAACTGGAAACCACTGAAAACCAGTACAATACACAATTAACTACCCTGCGCAGTCACCTCCAGAGTCTGAAAAACGATGACCAGAGCGCATCGCTGCAACGCGAACGCGAGTCGTTGAACAACCTCAGCCGGGAAAAAGCGGGGCTACAAGCCAAACTGGATAATATTGCGGCATTCGTGGTCAATTTCGACGTGCAGGCTGGCGACTCCAACGACCGGATCAAGTCGCTCACGGCCAGCAATGCGCAGATCGAGCGTGACTTGCAGACCAAACAAAAAGCCGCAGCAGCCGTCCGTGAACGGCTCGGAAGCGCCGACGGGTCGTTCCGCGAAGTAGCGGAACAACTCAGCCAGGCATCCCACGATTTCAACCAGAAAAACATCGAGTTTATCCGGCAACAAAACAAGGTGAACGCCTTCAGACAGGAACTCACCTTCCGGGAAAAACGGCGGGAGGAATTGCGGCAATCTGTCGCGACCGCTCAGGCTTCACTGGCGCGCAATCGCGATGAAATCGCCCTGCTCGAGGCAGATATCGAGCGTATCGGACAGGAACTTACAGCCGGTTATGCAGAGAAAAAGGCCAAGGAAGCGACCCTGAGTGCCGTCGAGCAGACCTATTTCAAGGCCCGCAACGAAATACACGAGTTGGAAAACAAGCAACGGGATAATTTCCGCAAGCAACAGGACCTGCAGGTGCTTGTCAATCGACTGAAAGACAAGTTTTCCGATGTCAAGTTCGAGATCACCTCCATCGGCGAACGGTTACGGGTGGAGTTCGGCATGGGGGTAAACGACATTATCAACCAGGAGCCCGACCCTGCCTATCAGCGCGACAACCTCGAACGCGAGGTGAACAACCTGAAGCGCCGCCTGGATACCTATGGCGAGATCAATCCCATGGCCATCGAGGCATACAACGAGATCAAGGAGCGCTACGACACCATTGCAGGGCAGCGCAACGATATCCTTACCGCCAAGGAAAACCTGATCCAGACCATGAAAGAGATCGAAGAAACCGCTACACAGCGATTCCTCGAATCCTTCGCCCAGGTGCGGGAAAATTTTATCACGGTTTTCCGGACGCTGTTTACGGAAGAGGATACGGCAGACCTGCTGCTCAGCAATCCCGCCAACCCGCTCGAGTCGGACATCAATATCATTGCCAAACCAAAGGGCAAACGGCCTCAAACCATCGCTCAACTTTCCGGCGGGGAAAAAACGCTCACCGCAACGGCGTTGCTGTTCGCGCTTTACCTGCTCAAGCCGGCACCGTTTTGCATTTTTGACGAGGTGGACGCCCCGCTCGACGACGCCAACATCGAGAAGTTCAACAAGATCATACGCCAGTTTTCCAAAGACTCACAGTTCATTGTAGTGACGCACAACAAGGCTACCATGGCTGCGGTGGATACGATCTATGGCGTGTATATGCCAGAGCAGGGCGTTTCTGCCGTCACACCGGTCGATTTCCGGAAACTGGGGCACGAAGCAATGGTATTCGAGGCCGGTTAAGGGCGGTCCGTTGCGCCTATTTCCGTTCGTTCTCCCAGGTATTGTTTTCCAGTTCAATATCTGCCATGTGGTGCGAAGGGTCGATCTCGATCCTGACCACGTTTTTCATCGACTCCGGGATAGAAAATTCATAGGTTGGATCCACCCAGCGGTGATCGGGCAGCACCGTCCGTTTGATATCGCCCTCGGCGGGTTTTTCGCCGCGCATGCTTTCCAGCGGGGCATAAAAAAGTTCCTGCTTTCCATCTTCGTAGGTCACGAGAATATCGAGCGGCATTGCCATGCGCCCCCGTCTGCCGATCACAACTTTGGTGTTTTTTCTCCCGTCAGCCATCACCGTATCCACCGCGTAATTGATCGTGTTGGTGGTGTTGACAAAATCTTCCTTGTACCAGTCGAGTTCGAGCCCGCTTTGTTTTTCAAATACACGGGTGACGTCGTTGGCATTAGGGTGTTTAAATTTCCAGGTGTCGAAATACCGGAGCAAACCTTTTGCAAATGCCTGTTTGCCAATGATATATTCCATCTGACTGAGGAAAACAGCGCCTTTTACATAAGCGGCCAGGCTGTAGCCAAAACTGGTATTAAAGTGGTCGGCATGGGTGGTGAGCGGTTCTTCCTGACCACTGGTAGCCAGGCGGGTATAGGCGCTGTATGTGCCGGCAAAAGGATCGTCGACGGGTGTCTTACCCGATAACATGCCTTCACGGGCCAGTTCGTTTATCGTAATATCTTCCGCGTAAGAAGTGAAGCCTTCGTCCATCCAGGCATAGAGGCTTTCATTGGAGCCCAGTACCATCTGGTACCAGGAGTGCAGTTGCTCGTGAATAGCCACGCCGGCCAGACTATTGGTTCCGCGATTACCGGTAATGAGTGTGGCAAGCGGGTATTCCATGCCGCCGTCGCCACCCTGGATAAAGTAGTATTCGCGGTAGGGATATTTTCCAAAATGCGCGTTCATGATACTGCGGGCACGGTTCATAATGGCCGGCAGTTTTTCCCACGCTTCGTCGTAGCCTTTGCCCTTTTGCCAGAAGAAGTGCATGACCGTGCCGTCGTCGGCGTTGATTTTGTTGTGGGTAAAATCAGGGTCGGCAGCCCACACAAAGTCGTGTACATTGGGGGTTTTGAAGTGCCAGGTCAGTTTGTCGCCGGATGGCCGGTTTACTTGTTGTCCGGCAGCCTCATAGCCGTAACCGATCTCCTGCGGGTTCTGCAGGTACCCGCCGGCGGCGACTACATATGACTTATCGATGGAAATTTTCACATCAAAATCGCCCCAAACGCCGTAAAATTCCCGGCCGATGTACGGGTTGGAGTGCCACCCCTGGTAGTCGTATTCGCACATTTTCGGATACCACTGTGCCATGGAGTACCGGACCCCTTCGCGGTTGTCGCGACCCGAACGGCGGATTTGCAGGGGAACCTGCGCATCCCAGTCCATTTCAAATATTGTGGTAGCGCCGGGCAGCAAGGGTTCATTCAACGCCACCTCAAGAATCGTTTCACTCACGGTGTATCGAAGATCCTTGCCGTTATTTTTCAATGAATTGACTTTAATCCAGCCCTGCTCTTCCGGTTGGAGTTTGAAAATCCGGTCGGCCACACGGCCATCGGGGTCTGCTATGGTCCGCGACCGCACATCCATCATACTGCCGGGCTGAAAAGCATTGAAATAGAGGTGGTAAAACACCTTGTCCAGCGTATCCGGGCTATTATTGGTGTAACTCAGTCGTTGTGTACCGTGGCATTGATTTCGGGCGACGTCCATGTCCACAGTCATTTCATAGTTGACATGTTGTTGCCAGCGGTCGGCTTGCGCCCTGGCGAAAAACGATAGGGCGAGAAGGGTGAGCGTGAGCGATTTTTTCAACTTAATTCGGTTTGTACAGTTATGAAATCGGTTGCAGGGTACAGGTGTTTATAATTATGGTCGGCGCAATAATACTCCAATGCCCGTTTCCCACCAAGTAAAGCCCTTAACGTTCTATCTTTGCCGGTCAACAGAACTAAAATACAGACAAAATGAAATTACGTCTCTCCATAGCACTCGTTTTTGCCGCAGCGCTGACGCGTCTGCTGCCCCACCCCGACAATTTTACGCCTATCGGCGCCATGGCGCTGTTCGGCGCTGCCTACTTCAGCCGCAATATCGTGACCCTGGCAATTCCTTTCGTTTCCCTGTTTTTGAGCGACCTGATACTCAATAACGTCATTTACAGCCAGTATTATACCGGGTTTACCCTGATTACTTCCTGGTGGATTTATAGCGGTTTTGCCCTGGTGATGCTGGCCGGATGGCTGCTGCTTCGCAACAACATCAGTCCTGGACGGGTGATCATCGCCAGTCTTGCGGCTTCTTTGCTCTTTTTTCTGGTGACCAATTTCAGCGTCTGGCAAAGCGGAATGATGTACCCCAGGACCGGCGCCGGCCTGATGGCTTGTTATGCCGCGGGGCTTCCCTTCCTGAAAAATACCATAATGGGCGATCTGTTCTTTTCGGCAGTGTTGTTCGGGGCGTATGAATGGGCCGGTCGCCGATGGTCAGCAGGTCAGAAAGTGGTGTCTTAATTTCAGGAGACTGCTTCTCCCCTTTCAAAACAACAAACATGGAAAAAAACAGACTGACCCCGAAAAAAGTCTCCGACAGTAAAACCGTGATGACCGAGCTCATCATGCCGAACGATACCAACCCCATGGGTAACCTCATGGGAGGCTATTTAATGCGCTGGATGGATATTGCCAGCGCCATTTGTGCCGGAAAACACTGTGAAGCGCATGTTGTGACTGTTGCAGTCGACTATATTTCGTTTCAGAATCCCATCCATCTGGGCGACGTGATCACGCTGGAGGCCTCTGTGACGAGGGCGTTCAACACTTCCGTTGAGGTGTATGTGGAAGTGTTCGCCAACGATATAAAAGGACAACAGCCACGCCGCTGCAACCACGCCTATTTCACCTTTGTGGCGATGGACGACCAGAAAAAAAATCCGATTTCGGTGCCACCAGTGTTGCCGCTCGCCCATGAAGAACAGCAACTGTTTGAAGGCGCTGCCCGTCGCCGCGAATTGCGGCTGATTCTTTCCGGCAGAATCAAACCCAAAGATGCCAAAGAGGTCCGAAAGTTTTTCGCAGACCTGGAGTAAACCAATCGTATTAACGGATGGTGTACGCGTACACGCTGCTGCCGTCGCCGACCACCAGTACCTGCCCGCCTTTTTGGCGAAAGGCATCGCTGATACTATAGGCCGTTGTGCCGGCAAGCGGGAAATCAGGATGAGGGATTCCGTCGGTTTGCAGCAATTGAATTTGCCGTCGCGACCGGTTGAGCGTTCCGATCCGGTGCCCGTCGACGGCAAAAACGGTGTCTTGTTCCAAGGGAAAAGTATGTGAATAGATGGTCCGGATGGTTGATCCGGTATAGCCGCTCACCTGTACGGTGCTGCCTTGCGCCACGGCGTATTCGTATCGCGCATCGCCGCTGATCTGGGAAAAAGCAAGATGGGCGGGTTGCCGCCCTCCGTGTCCGCCCTGGAAGGCGAATGTTTCTCCGGCGAGGTTGCAGACAAATATTTTCCCGGCATTGTTGGCGCAAACGATACGCGGTTGCGCGGAAACGGGGTCTGCTTGCGGCGCACCGAAGGATTTTCCCGAAAATTGAACGGGCGGGAAACGCATTTCACCGTTGCGTCCGAATACGAAGAGTTTTCCATCCCGATTCAGCGCTGCGAGATAGTCTTTCTCCCCGCGTTCAAAATGTAAAAGCGGGTGGACGACGCGCCCCACCCCACCCTGCGGATTCCACCCGGGCAAGGGACGCCCGAAACGGTCGTAGCCGTACAGGTTGCCGTTGGTGCAGGCGATAAAGTAATTGTATTTCCGGTTTTGATCAAAATCGACCGCCACCACCCCGTTCAGGGCCGGCGATTGCAGGTCGAAGGGGAAACCATCTATGTCCTCTCCCTTATCGTCGAGCAGCCATATGCGATCGGGGGTATTGAACAGGTAACAAGTAGTCTGGTTATCCCAGAAATCAATGCCATGAATCTCTGAAAGCACAGGGCCTTCCATCTGTCGCTTCCAGATGACCGAACCGCCAGCATCGAGGCGGTATAGCAGGTAGCCCGCATCCTGGATCAAAACGGCGGGGCCGGGTCGGTCCCCTGCCTGGTTGATGACGAAGGGGCGTGTCAGGGCCGGACTGGCCAGAGGAGTCTTCCACAGGATACTTGTGGCCATCTGCTCCTCCGATTGTTGTTGTGTGTTGATGGTCGCCTGCAGTTCGTTCAAGGCTGCCGGTTGCAGGTTAATACCCGTCAGACCGGTGTGTGAAAAGGCCTGCATATCGGTGTCGGCGTAGGGGTCCTCCTGCGTTTGGAGCAAGTTATTGACCAGCAAGGGTAAAAAGCCGGAGTTCAGAAAAAGGTATGCGCCTGTGGTGCCGGCCGGTTGCTTTTGTTGCAAGGATAAAAAGTCTGTGTTGTTCGACAGTGTTTGGTTCACGATATACCGGTCGACCCATAATTCGACTGACGGCCTGCTGTTGCCGAACACTACATACCGGCCTATCATGACGCATGCGGGATTGATCAGTTGGACGCCCTTGCCGGACAAAGGTGCAAGTATGGATTGGCCGGTAAAATCAAATATTTCGAAAGACTGGTAAGGTTCTGCCGGCACCATACCTCTTTCGCGGCCATACGAACGCAACATGTTCATGGCGCGGGCGCTGTCGCGTACGGAGAATACGACAAACTGGTCGTCGCGCATTTCCTTCGAAAAAGGCTCCGTAAGTACCCAGGCGGCCTCGTTTCCGGCCCACGACAACA
>ERZ724514.341-NODE-341-length-20883-cov-5.741502_pt1 | contig 20883 bp, 12 predicted proteins | sample MGYA00376047_ERZ724514 | MGnify/ENA primary metagenome ERZ724514 (study PRJEB28724, sample SAMN07190883) | activated sludge metagenome | isolation source: activated sludge of sewage treatment plant in Hong Hong | place: Hong Kong | collected 2016-03-17 ...
TTACAGACCGCCCAGGCGCTGACCGCCGTTCATGCCGCTGGCGCAGTCCATCGCGGACTCGTGCTGGCTGCGTGTTCGACGTGAACTGCGTTGGCATCCGCGCGGGGGGAATCGGCAGCGAATGCAAGTCCCACATGCGTCGCTGACTGACCCGATTGGGACTGTGCAGCCAGCTGCTTTGATTAAGCCGCCTTCAAGCTGCTGTCTCGTAGATCGATGAAGCTTGCATGATGCAGCGCGGTTAGCTGTTGCGCTGTCTCTTTGATGCTGTGGTGATGCGTAAACAAGAGCACTTGCGTGGTCTTCCCAAGCTCGGAAAGCAGCTTCAGCGTTGCGCTACTTCTGGCATCGTCAAAGTGAACCAGCAGATCATCGGCGACAAACGGAAGAGGCTCTGCGGATACGCAGTACTGCTCGATGTGAGCGAGTCGGAACGACAGAAAGAGCTGATCGCGCGTTCCATCGCTCATCGTATCGATGGCGACGCTGGTGTCATCGCGCCGCTTGCCGACGAGGACCGGATTCCCTTTGTCATCGACATCGGCTTCGACTCCGACAAACATTCCTTCTGTGGTCAGCGCAAACAGCTCTCCTGCTCGCTTGATCAAGGGATCTTGCTGCTGATCGCGAACAAATGCGATTCCGCCAGTCAGCAGTGTGTGCGCGAGCCTCATGTCCAGATATCGCTCGACGATCTGATGCAGCTCTGCGGCGGACTGCTCACGCGATGCGACAGCGTGATTGTAGACCTGCTCTGTCTGAAGCTGCGACAGGTTGGCAAGACTTGCGCTTACCCGCACCGCGGCTTCTTCCATCTGCTGATCCAGACGTTGCGCATCACCTTCCAGTTCTTGTAGCGCTGCGCGCAGCTCATCCAGGGAACGGCCTCCCAACTGCTCGCGATAGAACGCCGCAGCGTGTCCATCTCCCGTCGAGAAAACTCGCTCAGCAAGCTGATGATGTCTGTCTTGCGCAGCGGCCCACTGCTCGTAGCGACTCGCAACCGCATCCAAGTCTGCGAGCTCACACTGCGCTTCTGTACGGAGCATGTGGAGCGTATGCGCTGCTTCATCCAGCTCGTGCTTGCGGACATCGCGCTCGTGCGTTCTTTGATCTAGCTGTGGTCGTAGCGCATTCCTTTCTCCGTCGAGCTTTGCGACCGCTTTCCACTTTTCTTCCACCATATGTGCCGCAGCAACCGGATCATCGGGAAGCGTCAGACCCAGACTGGGGGCCAGATCATCAAGCATCTGTCGCAGCGCTGTTTCGTCTTCATCCATTCGCGCAAGACGACGGCGCGTGTTGCGGATGCTATCAAAGACACCGTCGGCAGCTGCCCACGCCGTCACCACTTCCTGACCGTGCGCAATCGACACCTGGTCTGCCAGTCCGAGCTGCCGAGCTGCGAGCGTCCATTCCGTTTGCCAGGCCGCTTCCGCTTGAAGCCGCGCGTCCAGCTGCGCGCGTCGCTTCGTTAGCTGGGAACGACGAATGCTGAGCTGATTGGCTGCTTCACGATGACTTCGGTAGGACTCCTCATGCGCGGCAATTCGCTGATGGACACTCCGCACGCGCGCAGACAGCGAGGTCTGTGGATCTGCACTCAGACCGAGCTGCTGTTCCGCCATCGTCAGCGAGACCAGTCGCGCGCTCAGCTCTGCCTGCAGAAGCTCACACTCTGTCTTGACCCCTTCGGCGCGGCTCACCGCTTCCAGCAGATCCTTTCGCTTGCGCGCAAGCTCCTTGAGTCGTCCCAGATCCGCTTCGAGATCGGTCGCTGCGGTCCAGGTCTCCTTCCAGCGCTGCACTGCCAGCGCTGCTTTGTTCTCGAGCGCTTCCCCTGCTTGCGAGGCTGAGACCATCGCAGCCTGTGCTTCATCGCGCTGCGTTTCCGCGACCGCAAGTGCTGCAATCCGATGCGCTTCCGTCGACTTCCGATCCGCCAAGGCATCCGCACTGTGCGTCTGCTTTTCCAGCACATCGACCGCGCGATGTCTCTCGACAAGCGAAAGTGAAAGGATCGTTTGCGCATCTTCGGCCAGATACACCTGCTTGACCGGGAGCCACGCTGCCGCGCGCTCGCTTCGCGCTGCACAGATCGCGTCCTCTGTCGGCACTTCCTCCCCTTGTCGCAGTCGCGCAATCTCGCGCAGTGCGCTGTCTTTCTTGATGCGCTCTGCGGTCACGATCGCAGCCTGTCGAAGTCGCTCTGTCTCCAGCTCTGCACGCGCATCGCGCTCGCCTTGAATGATCGCTTCATCGGGACAGTTCAGCGCTCGCAGCTCACTCACTTGGGAAAAGCCCAGCGCGACTACTTGCTGCGCGATCGCTTGATCCATCCGCTCTGCTTGCGCACGCTTTGTCTGCTGCGTAGCGGCTTGCTGAGGCAAGGAATCGAACTCACTGGCCGTCACCCCGAACGGCTGATGCTGGCCCGCCGTCGTCCGATTCTGCTGTTCCTGCTCCAGCCGGGAAATCTCCGCCATGTCGTCGGAGATCTGCGACTCCAGACCCGCAATGATTGGACGCAGCTCCGATCCTTGCGCAAGCAGCTGCTGCACCTGATTCCGTACGATCTCCGATGGCATCAGCGGCTCTAGATCGGTGTGAACGGACACGCCGATTCGCTGACACAGCGGTGCAAGCTTCGCCTCTGACGTTGCCAGTTCCCGCTCTCGATTGGGTCTGTCGACACGCTGCCGCGCGATTCCTTTTGCCTTCTCTGTGATGTCGCGAATCTGCGCTTCCGCCGTCGTCCACTCCGGCGGCACAATCAGTCCTTCTACCTTGCGCGCCAAGCTGCTGCGCTGCGTCTCTGCTTCGTAAAAAGACTGCGTCGCTTGCTTGTGAACAGACAGTGCGGAACGAACCTCTTGCACAAACGCAGGACGCAGACTGGGCAGCGCTGCAAATGTCGCCAGGACTTCTTCGCTGCGATCCAGCTCCGCGAGCATCGGTACAATCCGAATCAGTCGCTCCTGCTCCAGCTTCCGTTCTCTCAGCTCGCGCTGGGCTTGTTTGCACTGAGCCAGCGCACGCTTTGCGGACTCGTATTCGCTGTTTGCTTGCTCGTAGTCTTCGCGAGTTCGCAGTCCTTCGCGGACAGCTCGTTCCGCAGACTCGAACGCTGCCAGCGACTGATAAAAGGCACGATCTGCGGACTTCCGGGGTGCAAACAGCTGACTCGCTTGCCGATCCAGTGTGCTGAGCTTGTCCACCAGCGCACGCAGACCACCGCCTGCTTCCACAATCAAGCGTCCGATGTCTCCTTCCGCAGTCAGGAGCCGCTTTCCTCCTTCGCGAAGGGACTCATGATTCAGTCCAAACAGCGCGGCAAACTTGGCGCGATCCGTGGATCCCAGCAGAGCAGCCAAGCGCTGTTCATCCACCAGCTTGCCTGTCTCATCGGTCAAGGTCTTGGACTGTCCTTTGCGCCGTCGCAGCGTCAGCAGCTCACCGCTTGATCGCTCCATCGTGGCAGAGATCCGCATCAGCTCATTTCCGAACAGCTGACCGTGCAGAGACTGTTTGGGAATCCCAAACAGCAGGTCCGAGATCGCAGACAGACAGGTGCTCTTTCCCGCTTCATTTGGTCCGTAGATCACGACAAGACCCGGCGACGCAGGGAACTGCAGCCGAAGTGACTGACAGCTTCCATACTTTTCGATGCATAGCTCGCGAAACTTCATCGCTTCTACTGTCCTTGCGCAACGAGGGAAAGTGCCAGATCGACCGCACGCTTGGGTCCTTCCGCGCGCAGACTCGCGAACAGCTCGTCTATGTGTGCCGTCGCTGGCATCTTGGCCTTGATGATCGACAGCTCTTCTTCAAGCCACGCAGCCAGCTCCTCACCTTCCGACAGTCGTTCAATCGCGATTCGGATTTGACCTGCGATCGTCGGATCGGTGCTCTCTGCTTGGCGCGGAGTCTGCGTGCGAAGCTCGATCTTTTCGATCCACAGCTCGGGGGACACATGCATCGCAATCGTCTCTAGCTCTTCGCGAAGGCTGGATCGATCTGCCACAAGCGCACTGTGAAGCGGAGTCTGTCCCGAGATACAGAGTCGCAGCGCCACACCGCGTCCATCCGCTGCACGTACCGCGTGCTCCAGTCGATCCCGGACCACTCCGTAGAGAGCGGAGACATCCGTGAGTTCGCTCGCATCCAGATCTTCCACAGACCAGCGAATCACATCAAGGGAGTGATGCTCCACCTGGCGCACTCTGCCTTCCTCTACACTGACGATCACTGCGCCTTTGGGACCGGACTCGCGCGCATGTCGTCCTTGCAGATTCCCTGGATACACAACGTAGGGATCGGTAGACAGAATCTTGGTTGTATGAACGTGTCCAAGCGCCCAGTAGTCGTAGCGATGATTCACGAGCTGCTCGACGGTGCATGGCGCGTACACCGCATGTCCATCTTCCGCGCCCGAGCACGCTGTATGCAGAAGTCCAATGTTGAAGCGGCCCGCCGCAGGAGCCGGATAGGAAAGCGCCAGGTTTTCCGTCACATCGCGCGCAGGAAAGCTGCGGCCATGAATCACGGTGTCCAGATCTTCCAGCGTGTAAGAGCTTGCGCGCGCAGCCGACAGAATCGTCACGTTGTCTGCAAGCTGTAGACGGGACGCAAAGCGATTTTCGGCATCGTGATTTCCCAAGATCATGATGACGCGGATGTTCGCTTCGCGTAGCCTTCGCATTCTTTCGGCGAAGAACAGTCCTGTCTGATAGTTGCGCCACTGTCCGTCGAACACATCGCCCGCAATCACCACAAACTGACACGCTTGCGCTTTGGCAAGATCGATCAGGTTGTCAAAGGCGCGACGCGATGCATCATCGATGCGCGCAGCGTAGCTCGCTGACTTGCGTGACAGTCCGATGAGTGGACTATCGAGATGAAGATCGGCTGCGTGAAGGAATCGAAAGCTGGGCATCTGCAAGTCCTTTCCTGATCGCGCAAAGACGCTCATCAGCGACGATGGAATCGACGTTCCTGGCTGCGCATCAAGATGGCGTCACACTACGTGAGAGCCTTCCCGAATTGCAAGCTGCGCGGAGTATCCAGCCTGTGCCGCTGCGCTTGTTGGATCCGCTGTCCGTGCCAGATCGTTCGCGCACGCACTGCCACGATGGGGGGAAGCGGCTCGCTTTGAAACCGTCTGGGGGACGATCCATCGCGATCTCAAGCCGGGGTATATTGCTTAACAGATTTGCGTCGAGAAAATTAATGTTTGATGGCTACTGGGAAGTGTGTGGGAAGCGTAGAAAATCGTCACTTATCGTCGATTTTTGTGCGCTGTGGTGCCTTGGATGGACAGGTGAGAGCGCTGCACAAGCAGCCTTTCAAACGAGATTGATTTTAGTAAGGAAAGTAGATTTCGCGTTCGCAACGCTGGACGCGCTTGCGTAGTGCTGGGCTGTCAGGGCATTGGAAGTACCTTCCAGTCCTCGCGTTCTTTTTTCAACATCACCGTCGCTACGATGTTCTGCAGATGAGCGTGCCCCACAAGCTTAGGCGCTTCCCAATGACCAGGTGTGGGTGAAGCCATCCAGTCTGGTGCTGCGGTGTTCTTTGCAGACCCAGAGGCCGAGTACTATATGATGTCGGCTGCGTCTGCGGCAGACAAGGCGCAGGTTCTGCGACCCGCGACGACGCCCCGACCCTCATCCACCAAACCAAGGGATTCCCATGAGCACAAGACCCCTCTTTCCCGTCGACAAAATCTGGCCAAACGCGCGGGCCAAGATCGAAGCGTACCATTCCGATGTGGTGCGAGAAGTCAGCGAAGCAGTGGCTCGCCACGATGTGGTCGTGGTGGGAATGGCGCAGAATCCGTTCGTCAAGAAAGTCCGAAAGGCGCTGACGGATGCATCGATTCCGTTCACGTATCTCGAATACGGAAGCTACTTTTCGGAGTGGCATCGTCGACTCGCGATCAAGCTGTGGAGCGGCTGGCCGACGTTCCCGCAGGTGTTTGTGGCAGGACAGCTGATTGGCGGCGAAGAGCTGACCAAGGCAGCCATCGCGGACGGCTCACTGCGCAAAGCGCTCGAAAGCGCACAGCGCTAATTTCCGCGAGAGCAAAGGGAGGGAGGACCGGGGCGACTCCCGACCGCTGCACTAACGGCTTGGGAGGATGATCGCGGCTTCGGTTCCTCCCGCTCGGCTGCGCTGAAGTTGGATCTGGCCACCGAGCGCGCTCACAAACTCGCGACACAGCGACAGCCCCAGTCCGAATCCTGCGGTGCTCCCACGGTGCTCAGCGCTTCGGAAAAAGCGCTCAAAGATCCGCTCGGAATCGGCAGCAGAGATGCCCGGTCCAGAGTCCGATACACGGATCCACACCTCCGCGCCTTGCTGCTCGGCGCAGATGACAATGCGACCACCAGCGGGCGTATACTTGCAGGCATTGTCGACGAGATTTGCGAGTCCCCGACTCAATAGGAGCTTGTCTGTCCACAGCGCAAGAGTCTGAGGACACTCCATGCACAGCTGCTGCGCACGCTCCGCTGCGATCGCGTCATACAAGCTGATCACTTCTTCGAAAAGGGAATGCAGCACAACCTCCTGCTTGGTAACGGGTAGCTCTCCCGCGTCGGAGCGCGCCAGCAAAAGTAGTGCATCCAGCAGTCGATGCAGCGCGTCCAGCTCTTCCAGTGTCTCTTCCACCAGCGCACGGAATTCCGCCGCATCACGCGACTTCCGCAGCGCAATCTCCAAGCGACTCCGCAGCGCAGCCAAAGGAGTCCGCAGCTCATGCGCAGCATCTTGGGTAAACCGACGCAGTCCCGTCAGCGCGCGATCGACACGCTCAATCATGTGATTCAGGGAACCAACAAGCCGCACAATCTCCAAGTCATCCGCTGCGTGCAGAGGAATCCGCTGACTCAAGCCATCGGGTCTTAGCACACTCGCCGTAGCGACAATATCGGACATCGCGCGCAGCGTTCGGCGCGTCATCCAGGTGCTTCCCAGCGCCGCCAGCACAGCCCCGAGCGGAATCCCTACACCGAGCGAGACATACAGCAGCTGCCGGACCTGCTTTAGCTCGTGATCCTTCTCTGCTTGGGACTCTGTCTCTTGCGCTTCCATGATCACCGCTGCGATGTAGACCGCACTCCCAAAGCCAAGGAGCACCACCGCAATCAGGGCCGCAAAGAACAGCGCGAGTCGCGCGCGCAGCGATTGCAAGCTAACAGGAAGCACGATAGCCAACCCCGCGAATGGTAGAGATCACATCCACTGCGCCCGCCTGTTCTAGCTTTCTGCGGAGCTGCGCAACATGAACATCCACAATGTTGGTTCCTGGATCAAAGGAATAGCCCCAGACACTGCGCAGCAGCATCGTGCGGGTGACAACCTGTCCTTCATGACGCAGCAGCATCACCAACACCGCAAACTGCTTGGGAGGCAGCTCGATCCGAACATCCTGCACCGTCACTTCATGCGCAGACAGACAGACCCGCAGCAGACCATGCACAATCACATCGCCATGACGAGCGCCGCCTCTTCGGACCAGCGCTTCCAGTCGCGCGAGCAGCTCCGCAAAGGCAAACGGCTTGGTCAGATAGTCGTCGGCACCATCCCGCAGTCCTCGGACGCGATCAGACACCGCATCCCGCGCAGTCAGCACCAAGATGGGGGTGCGAATCCCTGCCGATCGAGCCTTCGCCAGCACCGAGAATCCGTCTTGTTTCGGGAGCTGTATGTCCAAGATACAGACATCGAAGGGAGTCCGCAGAAGCGCAGCGAGGGCAGCGTCTCCATCACTGGCGATCTCCACGGAGTAGGACTCCTCTTCCAGTCCAGCGCAGAGCGCACGGACCAAGCGAACGTCATCTTCCACAAGCAGGAGCAGCACAGAAGACCCCTACCAAGCGGCCACGGCTACGGCAAGTCGCCAGCGCGCAACCAGCGCATCCCGCTCCAGCTGAAGCAGCGTTCGCCGCGCGGAAAACAGATCACGACTGGCCATCACGACGTCGCCAAACGATGCCAGTCCTTCTGCAAACAGCTTGCGCGTCAAGTCCAGTGCGCGCGCTCTCCGCTCGTGAAGCGGCTGAGCACGCTGTAAGCGCAGCGCTCGGACATGATAGAAGTCGCGCAGACTGCTCTCGACTTCGATCTGGATCTGTTGCCTGACTTCTGCCAGTCGAGCTTGCGCACGAACGCCCTGGGCCTGCGCGCGATGACGGAGTCCTTGGTTCCAGTCCAGAATCGGTAAGGAGCCCGTTATGGCCACAATCCCACCGACGCCAGCCATCGAGCTTCGGATGCCTCCGCTCACCTGGATGTCAGACAAAGGAAGGGCTCGCAGCGTCGCCAGCTTGGACAGCACTTCAGACTGATGCAGCTCTTCCAGAGCCCACGCTCGCTCGGGTCGCTTGGACAGAGCCAGTTCCAGAAGCACCGCACACTGCGCGGATACATCGTCTTTTTGAACCTGCGAAAGTGCGTCCGCAATGGGAATCGGAAGCTGGGTAAGCCAAGACGGGTCTTCCTGCGCGAGCAGCAGCGGCTTGGGACTCGACTCACCTATCAACAGAGCAAACGCACGCTGCGCCATGGCAAGCGTGTGCGCACTGTGCTCGGCAAGACGCGCGGACTCCTCACGCTCGGACTCTGCCCGCAGCACATCCAGTCCGCTCGCATCTCCGTGACGCTTTCGGGTCTGGGATTCCGCGACGAGCTGCTCGGAAAGACGTACGGAGTCCTGTTCCAGCCGCCAGAGCTTTTCAAGAAGCTGTAGCTCATAAAATGCACGCCCAACCGTCTCACGCAGTCGCAGCAGCTCCACCGCGATCGCAGCCTGGGTCTGACGCTGACTCGCACAGGCAGCCCGCGACTCTTGCACGCGCAGCAGTGCTGCAAACGGTGAAAATCCAGCGGTGACTTGCTGCAAAAGGAGTGGTCCTGTCGATCCCTGTAGACCCAGATCTTGCGCCAGATAGGACACGCTGGGATTCGGCAGCGCGCGCGCCTGCTCGACGACAGCCTGCGCACCAAGTCGCTGCGCACGCACCGATAGGGCCACGGGATCACTGGATTCCGCACGGCGAACACAGTCGAACACAGAGAGCGACTTTTCTGCTGAATCCATCGGTGCAGATGCGGCCAGCGCGCTTGGAATCCCTGATACAGATCCCACATGCAGCAGCACGATCCACAATATGAAGTAGATTGGATGCCTCATTTTTGGTTCCCAAACACACCATAGAGCGATGGAAGCAGCAGCAGGTTCAGCACCGTCGAAGACAGCAGTCCACAGAGGATGACAATCGCCATGGGATGCTCGATCTCATAGCCAGGCAGTCGACCGCGAATCACGATGGGAAGCAGTGATAGTGCGGCACACAGCGCCGTCATCAGGATCGGAACGAGCCGCTCTTCCGCCCCGCGAAGGAGCAGCGCTGGACCATGCGGCATCGCTTCCTGCTCGCGCAAGTGCCGATAGTGACCCAGCAGCATCAGCGCGTTGCGGCTCGCGATTCCGAGCACGCTGACAAAGCCGACCAGCGATCCCAGCGACAGCACAGCGCCTCCACACAGCGCACCCAGAACGCCCCCTGTCAGTGCAAGCGGCAGCGTCACAATCACCAGCGCGGTCAGCCGGACACTGCGAAAGTCCAGATACAGCAGCACAATCGCACCGACAAACGCCAGCACAGACCACAGCGCAAGCTGGTTGCGAGCGCTCTTGCGGGCCGCAAACTCACCGAGCAGCTCTGGATGATAGCCACGCGGAAACGAGTGTGCAGCGAGCGCGTCTTGCACCTGTCGCGCCGCTTGTCCCAGGTCGCGTCCACGCACGTTGCAAGTGACATCAATCCGACGAGAGCCCCCTTCCCGCTTGATCTCGCTGGGCACAGCCGTCATCGAGATCTCGGCCACTTCGCGCAGCGGAATGTGACCACCGCTGGGCGTCTCGATCAGCAGGTCTCGCAGCGCAGTCAGATCCGTACGGACATTCGCTTGACCCCATACCACAACCGGAATCTGCTGCTGCGCATCGTAGACTTCACCGACCTTGGATCCGGCAATCAGCGTGCTCGCAGCGCGTCGGATCTGCGCGCCGGTCAGCCCATGCAGAGACGCTCGCTCGGGACGAATCTGGACCTCTACCTGCGGAACCAGCACCTGCGGCTCTACCTTCAGATCGACAATCCCAGGAATCTGTGCGAGCAGCGAACCGATTGACTCTGCTTCGGATCGCAGCGTCGAAACATCCGATCCAAAGATTCGCACCACAATCGCACCTTGCGCACCGGACAGAACGTCCTTCATTCGCTCTCGCAGGTAGGTCAAGACATCGCCAAAGACGCCAGGATAGCCAGACACCACCGCGCGAATCTTGGCCAGTGTCTGATCATAATCAACGTGCTCATCGAGGCTGATCCAGTGCTCTGTGAAGTTCGGGCCGACCACTTCATCTGCAACTTCTGCGCGTCCGATGTGCGAGCCAAAGGAATGAACGCCAGGAATCGACAGCAGCTCCTGACTGATGCGCAGCGTCGATCGACGACTTGCCTCCACCGACGCACCCGGCTTTTCGATCCAGTGCATCAGGAAGTCTCGCTCCTCAAAGTCTGGAAGAAACTCATCGCCCAAAAACGGCAGACACAGAACGCCAAGGATCGCTGTGAACGCCGTGAGCGCCAGCGCTACGCGAGGTCTTCGCAGCAGCGGAGTCAGCAGCGCGCGATACCCAGCGTGTAGCCACTTCACAACGCGCGGCTCCTGGGTCTGTGTATCCAAGGTATGAGGCAGCAGCCACAGCGACAACACCGGAGTCACCGTCAGTGCAACCAGCAGCGAAGTCAGAATCGACAGGACATAGGCCAGCGCGAGCGGACGAAAGAACGCACCAGCGACTCCGTCGAGCGCAAACACCGGAACAAAGACCAGACAGACCAGCAGACTGGCGTACACCACCGCGCTACGCACTTCCATCGATGCAGCCAGCACCACGGAAAACACCGAGGACGATTCCTTGCGTTCACGCAGACGTCGGCGAATGTTTTCGACATCAATGATCGCGTCATCTACGACTTCTCCGATCGCGATGACCAGACCGGCCAGAAACATCGTGTTGAGGGTTCCGCCCAGCAGCGACAACATCAGCAGCGCACCGACCAAAGAAAGCGGAATCGCGGTCAGGCTCACCAGCGCACTGCGCACATCGCGAAGGAACAGAAACAGCACCGCGAGGACGAGCACGCAGCCAAGTGACAGTGCGGATCGCAGGTTCTGAAGCGACTGCTCAATGAATGTTGCGGGACGGAAGATGGCAGGATCAAGCTCGACATCGCGAAGTCCGGGACGCAGCGCAGTCAGCGCCGCTTCGACATCTTTCGTCAGGGACAGCGTGTTTCCGGTCGGCTGTTTTTCGACGATCAGGAGCAGTCCGTCATGACCGTTTATCACCGCGTCTCCGATGGGTGGCGCGTGACCGACAGTCACCACAGCCACATCACCCAGGCGCAAGCGCGGCTCTGTGGTGGAAGGAATCGCAGCCTGTGACAGAGACGTTGGATCGGAAAACGTCGAGACATGACGCACCGGAATCCGTTGATTGGCGCTGTCTAGGAATCCTCCGCTCGCAAGCGAAGTCGCGTCGGATGCAGCGCGCAGAACTTGATCCAAAGAGACACCGTGAGCCAGCGCGCGGGCGGGATCCACCAGCACCTGAAACTGCTTGTCACGCAGTCCCCAGACCGTGACATTGGCAACGCCAGGAATCGCCAGCAGACGCGGACGAATGGTGTAACGGACCAGCTCCGATAGCTCCATCTGCGATAGCTTGTGCGAAGACACACCGATCTTCAGCGCGCGACTGGTCGACGACAGCGGCGGCAGAATCACCGGCGGATGGACCAGCGAAGGAAGAAGCGGCGCTTCCACCGCCAAGCGTTCCTGCGCAAGCTGACGAGCTTGAAGCAGATCGGTTCCTTCACGCAACAAAAGCACAACGGAAGACAGTCCCAGCACCGACTTCGATCGCAGTGTGCTCAGCGAAGGAAGACCGGACAGGGCCGACTCCAGAGGCCATGTCACCAGGCGCTCGACTTCCTCTGTTGACAGTCCGGGGGCCTCTGTCTGGATCTCGATCATCGGCTGCGCAAACTCAGGAAAGACATCCAGCGGAGTTCGCACCGCCGCACGCAGTCCCAGACACAGCAGGATCAGCGCAGCGAGCAGTACAACCAAACGATGACGCAGCGAATAGGAAAGAATGCGCTGTAGCATGTTCTGCGGACTCCTTACTTTCCGCTGCCGAACTCGGTGCCATACAATTCCATCGCGCCGGACGTGACGATGCGGTCCCCGAGGCGTAGGCCGCCTAGCGTCAAGCTGCGCGGGCTTAGGAATGCGATTCCCTCTTCGATGTGTACGACCTCAACCCGGCGGCGCACAAAGGAGTGCGCGGCTGCGAGCTGATACACCCATGAACCACCCGAAGGATCGTACAGAAGCGCCGAAGCGTGAATGGTTGGAGACTCTTCTTCTTCACGCAGAGACAGCCACACAGCGACGGTCTGTCCGACCGCAAAGCGTGCGCGCGGTGGCAGCACAAAGTAGCGATCCACGCTGGCTTGCTGCGGCAACGCGGTCATCGGCGCATGTTCCGCAGGTGCGGCCTCCACAGCGTGATCGAAGCGAAGTGCGGACAGATCATCAACCAGCGCCGCAGCTGGCGACAGGGATGCAAGCACGCCAGAAGGAACAGAGACACGAACCCACGTACTTTCATCGTCGACCACTTCCAAGATCGGTGAGCCTGCGGACACGAGCTGATGGGCGGATGTCCTGACATCCCGAATCAATCCAGTGAGCGGTGAAACAAGCTGCGTTTGGGACAGTGTGCTGCGTGAGAAAGGATGGTGCTGCGATGCAGATTCTGCGATCGCAGCTTGCTGGGTCAGCGCGGCTTGGAGCGCAGCGCGAGCGGTCTGTCGCTGGGCCTTGGCATCGTCGAGCACCTTCCTTCCTACCGCCTCTTCTGCGAGCAAGCGCTCAGCCCGATTCAGCGCCAGCTCCGTGGCTTGGTCTTGTACGCGGGCACGCTCCACCTGCGCATCGGCATCCACACGAACGGTGGAAAGCTGCGCACGCTCTGTGGGCGCCAAGCTTGCGGACAGAAGCACCACAACTTGTCCTGCTCGCACACGGTCTCTGGCTTGTGGAAGCTGCGATCCACTCGCGGGAAGGACAAGCCCTGTGTGCGGAGCAATCAGCCACGCAGAGCGGCCCGGTGCTGTCGTCACTTCTCCTCGCAACAGACGACGCTGCGGCCCGCGAAGCAGAGACACAGGGCGAAGTCCGTCCGTGATTCCCAGTCGCTTCTCTGCTTCTTCCGAAAGCGTCACGCGACCCAGCACCGACTCACTCTGTGGCTTTCCTTTGGCAGCAGCTTGGGTCGGGCTCTTCTGACACGCCATCACTCCGAACAGCGCAGACAGCGCAAGGACTGCCAGACAGACACGAAGCGGTGCAGCAGACAAAAGCGGTCTTGGGCCGAGATCACGGTGCGACATGCGTTCACGCTACCTGTCGCTGCGATCCGTCTACGCGGACTTCATGAAATCTTCATCTGTCGGAAGACGATCTGAAGGCGTCTCTGTCGCGACTGCGCTGCGCGGTGTACAGGTGGGAAGGCGCACCTGTGCGCAAGCATTCTTTGCGACGCGGCACTCGCGCTGATACCGAAACGTCACGCGCTTCCTACGCAGTCGTTCCAGGAGTGTCCCCAAGTTGTTACCCGCTGCGTAGCACCGCTGAAGTAGGCTCCGCGTAGAGCCTCTGCCGTGCAGCGACAAGCGCACTGCATAGGGGATCATTGCCGCACACGCATCGGTGTGTGGTGTCTGCTTCATTACCGACGGAGAAGCGCATGAAGAACAAGCGAATCTATGTCCTGTATGCACCAGGCGGAAACGGTCACAAGAGCGCAGCGCAGACCATTTTGGAAACCATGAAGCGTCGCCATCCCAGCTGTGAAACGCTGATAGAAGATGCGTATGGTTTTGGCGCTCCGTTTTTGCGATTCAGCCTGCGGATCTATGACTCGCTGCTGAAGCTGGACCCAAGCTACGTCAAGTATGGCTACTGGCTGCTGAGCGCGATGAACACCGATGAGAGCCTCACCGCTCGCTTCCCGGAAACAGTGCGAGCCATGGCCAACCGACTGCGTGAGCTTCAGCCTTCGCTGATCGTCTCTGTTCACTCTGCCATCAACGCATTTGTCGTCGCAGCACTGAAGCAAGCAGGCCTTTTTGGAAAGATTCCGTTTGTGATTGTCTGCACCGACCTGACCGGCAACTTCCTTCGCAGCTGGGTGCATCCGCAAGCGGACTTGATGGTCAGCTTTTTGGACGAAGGAAAGCAGCAGATGCAGCAGTTTGGCATTCCCAATCGCAAGATCGCCGTGCTTGGGGGTCCGATTGTGAATCCTCGCTTTTCCGACGCGCAGCGCACGCAGCAGGAAGCACGCGCAGAGCTGGGGCTCGATCCCCACAAGCGTACGCTGCTGCTGATGTCAGGAGGCGTTGGGATTCGCAGCTTGCTGTCGCTCACCGATCAAGTGGTGTCGTCGGGTCTTCCGCTCCAAGCGATCATCTGCTGCGGACGGAATCAGCGCCTGCAAAACGAGATTGAGCGACGCGTGCAGCGCAGTACGGTCCCGTGTCGCGTGCTGGGATTCACCGATCAAGTTCCGCTGCTGATGGATGCAGCGGATGTGATGGTCAGCAAGCCCGGTCCCGGTGTGATCAGCGAAGCGCTGGTCAAAGAGCTTCCGCTGCTTCTTGATGCAACCTGCGCAGTGATGCCGCAAGAGCAAGGAAACATCGACTACGTGGTGGAAAGTGGAATCGGAAAGCGGATCGATAACCTGGCCTCTTTCCGTCGACAGCTGCGCGCGCTGGTCGAAGGAAGTCGCGAGCTTGACACGATGCGCTGGAACCTCAAGCGGATGCGCAAGACAGAGTCCGCGCAGCACCTGGCTCGACTGCTGATGCACATCGCGCAGGGAGGCATAAGCCCCAACCTCCAGCGTCTTCCGCAGGTGGATCTGGCCGGCTAGTCCAGCCTCTTTCGGCCCAGTTCCGCGTCGATGATCCGGGTGTCCTACTGAATGCGAAGCAGCGTCACCATGTTCATGCCAAACGCAAACAGCAGCGCGCCCAAAAAGATACAGACCGGCAGCGTCAGCGCCCATGCGAGCAGGATGTTACGCAGCGTTCGGATTTGCAGACCCGAGCGATTCGCAGCCATCGTTCCTGCAATTCCTGAAGACAGAACGTGTGTCGTACTCACCGGGAGTCCAAAGTGATCCGCAAGTAGGATGGTCACCATTGCAACCAGCTCTGCTGCCCCACCTTGTGCGTAGGAAAGATGCTCCTTTCCAATACGCTCACCGACGGTTACGACAATCCTTCGATAGCCAATCATGGTTCCCAGTCCCAGCGCGAGTGCGACCGCAAACTTCACCCATCCAGGAATGTAGCTGGTCATCTGCTGGATGTGCTTGCGCAGGGTTGCGACCTGCTGCAGTGCTTGACGGTCTGTCAGCAGCGCGCGGTGTTCGATCTGCTTGAGCGAGATCGACAGAAGATAGAGATCTCGTCGGAGCTGCGCACGCTGAGAGGTCGCAATCGAGGAAAGAGAGTCGATTCCGTGAAGCGTACGCGCAACCTGCTCGCTCTTTCTTTGCACCGCAGCCAGCAGTCGCACAGGAGTCTCTGCACTTCGGTGGATGGGCTGCGTAAGGACTGTCGAGACTTCGTCATCGGACAGCGCGGCTTGAGCCACTGTGGGAACCAGCGAAGCGGCCAGCTTTTCCGTCGCAGAAGCAACTTCATGGATCGCGTGCGGCTCTGCCGACAAGTTGAGTGCATACGTACCCGGCAGAAGTCCCACCAAGATGAGAACCATCAAGCCCATTCCCTTTTGTCCATCATTGGATCCGTGCGCAAAGCTAACGCCGGTACACGTAGTCAGCAGCAGCGTACGAATCCACCAGGGCGGAGGACGCTTTCCCTCGGGCGCGCGATACAGCGTGGGCTCTTTGACAAGCCGTTTGGCGAGCAGAAGGAGTCCTGCTGCGGCACAGAATCCAACCGCAGGAGAGATCAAAAGACCCAGCGCGACCTCTTGTGCTTTGGACCAGTTCACCCCCGACAGCGCAGCGTGAGACGGACCCATCAAGGAATTGGCCAAGCCGACGCCCAAGATCGCGCCAATGAGGGTGTGAGAGCTGGAGGCCGGGAGTCCGAAGAACCACGTTCCGACGTTCCACAAGATCGCAGACAGCAGCAGCGAAAACACCATCGCAAAGCCGAGCCCCGAGCCGATGTGTAGCACCAGATCCACCGGCAGCAGCGCAACGATTCCGTACGCAACCATTCCCGATGAAGTCAGGACGCCGATCCAGTTCCAGAATCCCGACCACACCACCGCTGTCTTGGGACGCAGTGTGTTGGTGTAGATCACCGTCGCAGCAGCGTTGGCGGTGTCGTGAAAGCCGTTTACAAACTCAAACGTCAGCGCCAGCAAGATTGCAACGATCAAGAACAGATACGTCCATCCGCTGGGAACCGAGCCAAGATCAGTCCCATTCATATCCGTGAAGTTGTCGGCAGCAAGGCGCGATACGTCGCGACATCTGTGCGACTTTTTCGCAACAGCAAGCGAAGGACGCTACTGCGCGGGACGCTGCGTCGGAGCCGTGCGCGTACAGTCACCGATACCGTTCCAGAGGATCTCGATGAAGCGCTCGACATAGCTGCCGTTCGCGGTCACGCTGGCCGATTGACCACAGACGCGCGACGTCAGCGCCACGCCATGCAGCGCGCCCAGCAGCGTCGAAGCCAGCGTATCCAGATCACACGGAGCCAGCCGTCCTTGCGACTGTGCCCGCCGCAGCCATCCCAAAAGTGCTTGATACGCTTGCTCCGGTGCAGAGCAGCCCGTGCGTGCGCACTGCGCCTTGACCGGATCGATTCCCGCCGCGATAAGGATTCCGAAGCCCGCTTGGAGATCCTGAAAGTAGGCGGACATCGTCCTCGCGTGCTCGACGAGCTGTTCCCGAACCGGACGCGCATCGGGCCCGCTGTTCAGCGCCGCGATCCAGCCGATTTCCTTCGGCGGTCCAAGCGCTGCCACCATCAGACCTTCTTTCGATCCGAAGCGGTTAAACAGGGTCGTGTGACTTACACCCAGCTCACGCGCGATGTCGGCGGCGGAAATCCCCGCACCTCGCGCCAGGAAACAGCGTCGGGCTTCCGCCACGATCTGCTCGTTGGTTACTTCTTTGGGTCTACCCATGACATCAATCTCGCGCTTGACAGGCCGCTGGCTGCGGTTTATTTCTTTCTGGAAAGAAACTAAGCTGAACTGTATCGGTGAACTCGATCTACCGCAACATGGGCGCCTTCGGTGAAGCCATGAAGCAAGCGAGCGGCACTGGCTTCAGCCAAGCCAACCAGTCTGCCCACTCCGCAAGCCGTGCGGACGCAGACCGGAGCGACCAGAAAGGACCGCATCCATGACCTCGAACGCCGTCAGTCTGTTTTCCTCGTACACGCTGGGCCGAATCTCGCTCGCAAATCGCATCGTGATGGCACCGATGACTCGCTCGCGTGCGATTGGCAACGTGCCAAACGATCTGATCGCCACCTACTATACGCAGCGCGCAGAGGCGGGGCTCATCATCACCGAAGGCGCCTCGCCCTCGCCGAGCGGTCTGGGCTACGCGCGCATTCCGGGCCTGTTTCGCGCCGAGCACGTCGAAGGATGGAAAAAGACAACGGACGCGGTCCACCGAGCGGGCTCGCGCATCTTCGTTCAGCTGGTGCACACGGGTCGGGTCTCGCATCCTGACAATCTACCAAGCGGCGGACGAGTCGTCGCGCCCTCGGCGATTGCCTGGGAAAACAAGCTGTGGGTCGATGGCAAAGGCCAAGTTCCGGTGCCGACCGCGCATGAGCTAACCGATTCCGAGATCGAGCGCACCATCGAGGAGTTTGTTCACGCTGCCGAGCTTGCCATCGAAGCGGGCTTCGACGGTGTCGAGCTACACGGAGCCAACGGCTATTTGATCGAACAGTTCCTCAACACGGCAGCCAACCAGCGCACCGACAAGTGGGGCGGACCCATCGAACATCGCATCCGCTTTGCGGTCGAAGTGGCGAAGCGAACGGCGGCCCGCATTGGTGGCGACCGCGTCGGCATTCGCGTCTCTCCGTACAGCGCGGCTGGCGGCCTCCGCTCCGATGACGATCAAGTCGAGGAACTTCACGCACTCCTCGCGAGCGAGCTACAAAAGATCGGCCTCGTCTACATTCACATCGTCGATCACTCGCAGCTGGGAATGCCGAAGGTGCCCGACAGCGTAAAGGAAAAGATCCGCAGCGCTTTTGGCGGCACCATCATCTTGTCCGGTGGCTACGATCGAGAGCGCGCCGAGGCCGATCTGTCGACGGGACGCGCAAGCCTCATCGCCTTCGGACGCCCGTTCCTGGCCAACCCTCGCCTGCCTACGCTGCTGCGCGAGGGTCTACCGCTGGCCCAGCCTGACGTTGCCTCGCTTTATTCTGCCGACGAAAAGGGCTACACCGACTATCCCATCAAGCCGTAGTCAGTCCAGCCCTCGCCGCCATGTCCCCTCGCAAGGAAGGCGCGGCGTGCTACAGCGCATCGATGTTTGGTGGGTTGTTTTGTACCTTGGGAGGGCCGAGCAGCCGAGGCTGCTGATAGTTGCGATAGGGATAGCGCTGATTCAGCTTCTTCCAGACGGCTTTTCCCTGCTTTGGATCGACCTGCGGAGCCAGCTCAGGAAACATGTCTTCCAGATCATCGGGACGATTCAGCGCCACCGTCATGCGAAACCACGCTTTGGTAAGCGCCAGCCACTGCTCGGGCGGCACCGCTTCACGCAGCGCGCGCATCTCGACGACGACGCCTCTGCGTCCTTGGTTCACCAGGGCATTGGAGCTACCAATCTGTCCTGCTTGATCCAAGTTGGCTGTCGCCACCTTGCCGATTCCCTCGCTCTTTGCCGATAGCAAGTCCACAGGCCCGTTTGCGCTCGACAGCATCGACAGCCAGCGCTTCTTGGTCAGCTTCGCCAGGTCGTTGTAATTGTCTTTGGACTGATGCCTCAAGCGGTGAAACACGAGCGGCTCGTCCATCTTGCCCCAGTCGAGCGCCTCGGCCAGCGATCCGTCTTCAAGCTTGCCCCGAAACCACGCTTGGTCGTCAGCCGGCAGGCCCTTAAACACCTGCACGTAGTCTGAGCGCGGCATGATCGCCAGCAGATCTTTGGCGTACTGCACCTGGCTATTGCGCATGTGGGCCCCGCCGTAGATCATGGTCGTCACCAGCGCCAAAAAGCCGCGTGTCTGCTGGGAGATCTCCTCCTCGGGCTGATAGGCCGCCACCTTGGCTTCGACCAGCCGCTGCTGCTGAAGCGCATAGGCGCGATAGTCTTTGCTGGACATCCCGATCGCATCCAGACCCTCGGCAAGCAGCTGTTCGCGAATTCCCGGCTGACGCTGCGGCGGATTCTGCTCGTAACCATCCTCATCGGTCCGCTCGCTCATCTTCTTCATCAGCGTCAGCAGCGCAGGCAGCGTCACACCGCCGGTCGCTTGCGGGTGCGTCAGAAGGCTTGCGGACGGCATGCGCAAAAAGATCGGGCCAAATGCTTCGCGTGACTCCAGCGCTTCTGTCTTGGTGACGTTCTCTCCGAACAGCTCCTGCGCTTGATCGGTGCTGACGCGGTTGTTCGGCGCAGCCTCGGCACCCAGCGCTTCAAACGCTTGCGCAGCCGTCACCATGGAAGTCATGCAGGTCAGCAGCGACTCATAGCCTTCCTTCGTCTCTGCAAACGGAGGGTGCGTCACAAACTCAATGTCGCCGTGATCGTTTTCGATGTGCCAGTGATCCTGCTTGTTCTCAAACGCGATGAAGCCATCCCCGAGCTTCTTATCTTCTTCCAGCTCATCGGTTACAAAATTCAGCTTCCGCGAGGAAAAGACGTGGCCCGCTTTCAGGCGTGACTGAAACTCAAATCCGACGGCACGCTGCACCACGCCCCCGACCGAAGGTGACCCGCTGGCACCACTTCGCGCAAAGGGAGTGAGCAGCGCTTCGGCGGACTGTCCCCTCACCACCTTATCGGCTACTTGGTCGGCATTGCGTTCGTACAGGTCTCCCACTTGACCAACGCCCCCGAGCAGCTGCACCCCAGCCTGCTGCTGGATGACGTGCGCCGCTTCATGCGCAGCGGTATGCAGCGAGGGTGGTCCCGCAAACGCGATGTGATCCCCTTGCGCAAACGCGAGGGCTCCCATCTTCTGCGCTCCGTCCTTGGCGCAATCGTCGGTATGCGCTTTGATGTGCGTCACCTGGTGTCGTCCAAAGGACTGCTGGATCTGTTCCAAAAACGGCAGCCGCTGATGACGACCCTCAAGCCCTCGCTGCGCCGCCTCATGAATCGCCGAAGGACTCTGCGCAGACTGATCTACTGTCTGATCCGCTGCCTGTAGCTGCACCGGCAGCGTCGGAACGGTAGACGGATGAAGCGTCGCACAGCGTGCCAGCAGGCTCGGGCCCGGATGACTTCGATCCTGCCTCTGTGATGAGGGTTCCATCACGGTCTGCTGTGCGCGATGCACGTCCCTCTGCACGGAGGGTGAGCTTGCACGTTGACCCTCGCCGGGCGTTGTGTGCATGGAGTGATGGGCCATGTCGAAGTCTCCTCCAGAGAAGCCAGCGGTCTCCGATGACGGATCCTGGACGTAGTCGATCCCCAGCGACCGCTTGTTTAGCATGCAGACCCAGCGCAGCCGAAAGCGCGAGATAAAACCGAACCCAGCT
>ERZ724514.342-NODE-342-length-20837-cov-5.490473_pt1 | contig 20837 bp, 16 predicted proteins | sample MGYA00376047_ERZ724514 | MGnify/ENA primary metagenome ERZ724514 (study PRJEB28724, sample SAMN07190883) | activated sludge metagenome | isolation source: activated sludge of sewage treatment plant in Hong Hong | place: Hong Kong | collected 2016-03-17 ...
CAAATCCCGTTTCCCGCTCCAATTTTTCAATTATCTCCACGCAAGATCGTTCCAGATCTCCTTGTCATTGATCGTTCCTCGTGCACGTGCACCGGTTTGGGCATTACATGCGGCAATGCACGCCCCTAAGTAGGGACAGATCGCTAGCCCTGGCGGGACTCGGCAGAGTGCAAACCGTATAAGACATCCGTGCGGAGTACGTACTTCAGTCCGCTCTGCACCACGGCACCTTCGTGCCAAATGGCATGCAGAAATACAAGCGCCATTCCCATCTTCGGCCGAACCGACAGATACGGAGCAGGAGGTTGCAGGAATGCATGGTCGGCGCTCGCATAGAACTTCGTCTCCCCGCCCACCATCCCATCATTGAGATAGATCATCATCGTCACTTCACTTTTGTCTCCGGTCTTCATCCGCAGATAGGAGCCGTCGCGATGAGGCTGGAACGTCTGGCCGGGTTGATACCGATAAAATCGCCACCGTTCGTTGAAGCCGACGAGATGATGGCCATCAAGAACGGCTGGGAGGAAGGGTTGAGCGCGTTGAAATAAGTTTGACGCGAGGGACTCATCATCGACGATCACCCGCTCGTTATTGCGGAAGTTTTCATTCACCACGCCACCGACGGTTCCAGGTTCATAGGCGGCTGCTTCACTGCGCCGGATCAGTGACGCACACTCTTCCTCCGAAAGAAATGGTCAATGACGAAGACTCGTTCGGCATCGAGCAGTTCTTTAATCACAACGACTTCCTTCCGTTTCGCCTGGCGTGTGGAAGTCCGGTGGTTTCACGTAGCACTAGCTTGATGGATTGAGGCGTGAGTGCCCTGGTTACTGCGAGTCGGCGGTCTTGCGTTTGAGAAGTCGGAGTGTGCGCAGCTGGACTTCTGCCGTCGCGAGGTCTGCCTCAGTCAGCGCCGCTTCTCCGAATCGTACTCGAGCATACAGCCGCGTGACGGAGTCAACGAGAGGCCAAGCCTCGCCCCATCGCGTCCGAATCTGTTCGAGAAATTCTACTGAGGTTGCGCTGGCCGGTTTCGTGATTCCCTGCTGCGCGCAGCATTGCAGCATGGTGGTGTAGAGCGCGATGACGGTCTGTTGCTGCGTTGAAAATGGACTGCGTGGCGTGGTCCTCGTCCGGAACCTCCGCAAGATCACTATCCCTCCATAGACTGCGGCGGCTGCCAGCACAAGAGCGATCACAACGTGCGGAACACCCGAGGGAGTCAAGCGGATCACCATATGACTCACGATGGCGACACCCTGCGCTGACAGGGCGCTCAACGTCTCGGAAAATCCTGCCCGCACGGCTTCTCCGCCTTCTCGAATGCCTTGCACCACGGTGAATTGATCATGTGCGCTGTAGTGGACGAACAGGCGATCCCATTGGAGGCGAATCGAATCCATCGCACTGTTGGCCGATTGCCACCAGGTCGGACCGACTGCATTCGGCGAGGGCGGGGTGGGATCCATGGTGATCCAGCCTGATTGGGGGAAATACACTTCTACCCAGGCATGCGCATCTCGTTGACGTACGGTGTAGTACCCGCCGAATTCATTCCATTCAGTGGCGAGAAATCCGGTCACCAGGCGTGCGGGGATGCCTACGGAGCGAAGCATCACCACCATGGCCGTCGCATAGTGCTCGCAATAGCCGGTTTTTCGAGTCAGCAGAAAGTCTTCGAGCGGATGCGGAGACTGCAGCGAGGGGACATCCAGGTTGTATCGGTAATGAGTCAGCAAATGCGTGTGCACCATGGCGACGGCTTGGGCGACGCTGGTTGCAGGACGCGTGACCTGGCGCGCGAGTTCGAGGACCTGCTCATTCACCGCGGGCACCTGGAGATATTGTTGCAGAATAGAGTCGGGGTAGATCAACGCCGCGGATTTTTTCTCCGCGGCATTCAAGCTGGTCGGTGAGGAATAGACGGTGTATTGGCTCCGTGTGTGGAGGGGGAACGGCAGATACAGGGAGCCCATCAGATCCGATTGGAGGGAGAGGAAGTGGCCTTTGACCGCCGTGGGAAACGGGCTGCCGAAGAGGACCGTGGTGTCGAGTGGCTCAAGAAGGATCTCCAGTTTGAGCTGGCGAGCCGGGGGTGATGGTTTGGAGGCTAACGTACGGAGCGTGAAGGTGCCTTCGGGAAGCTCCGTGAGCATGCGGCGGTGCGGCAGGCTGTTGCTCCAGGATTTTCCATCATACCGATTGTAGGCGACGCCTCGAAGGTACAGTGGCTCCCACTTCGCGTCGTGACCTGTGCGTTCAGGGAGTTCCACTCGCATGACAATGCTGGGGTCCTGCTTGACGGGCCCCATCACTCCCAAGTCGACATGCTCCGAAAACCCTGTCGTGCGCAGGTTTTCTCCATGATTGTTTTGAAAAAACCCTACTCCCACTCGCGGGATGAGAAAAAAGAACAGCAACGTGAGACCAAACGCGCTCGCCGCCATGGCGTTGGTGGTCCAGAAAAACCGGGCCGTAAGGCGGGGAAGGGGCACGGGTGACGGCTCGGCGTGAGCGTGCCCTGGTTCCGGTTCGGTCAGCTCTTCCCGTTCCTGCAGCAGGTGGTAGAGCAGAAGCGTCCACACGCCGATGACCAGGTAGATGAAGAAAAACGGGGCATACCAGATTTGCGTCGTCAGCGCCGCGGAGGCCAGGAGTGCGATCAGGCTGATGGCGTAGAGATGCAGGAAGTCGCGTCGCTGATCGAGATTCGAGAGTTTGTTGACGAGGAGCAGGACAAGAAAGTGAATGCCTGCCGGAAGGATCTCCTGTGAGATGAGGAAGAGGTCGATCCAGAATCCGGCGAACGCAAGCAGGAGAAAGATATTCCACGTGAGCGCTGAGAACCGCAGATGCCCGATGGCACCGGAGATCGCGCCTGAAGACTGGACGCGCAGCAATGCCATGCCGAAGGCTCCCGCCGCCAGGACTAAGAGCCACAACGGCAAGGCCATGGCGAGTGTCAGGCTGGCGAAGCCGGTCCCAGCCAGGAGAATGGAGCTAAGCCGGAAGGCCTGATCCATCGGCATCGAAGAGGTCCTTGTGCGTGTGAGGGGTAAGAATTTGATCCACACCTGGAAACAGATCCTGGAGGGCCGGGTCTGCCCATGATGCTATCAAGAGCGTGGGGCCATCCTGGGACCGTACGAGAGTTGAGATCAGCGCCTGCTGGACGGCTGTACTGTCGTCTACGGGCCTTCGCTCACAGAGTGCCAGGGCATGGAACAGATGAAGCGGTGACTCGTTTCCCTCGGCCATGACTTCTTGTTGATCGCCCAGCAGCAGGCGAAGGCGAACCCCGCTCTTCAGCAATTGATCAATCAAAGAAGCGGCGATAGAGAGCGCCCGTTCGAATGTTGTCACTTCTGCGTCCGCTGCCACCGTAAAGACCGCAAGCGTGATGATGCGTTGGTCTTCGGCTTCAGTCTCTTTGAGCATGAGTTTGGCCGTTCGTGCGGTCGTCATCCAATGGATGGCTCGCGAATCGTCGCCCGGGCGAAACTCCCGCAGATTGTAGAGTGAATTTCCGTGGCCACGTCGAGCCAAGGCGTGATCATGGCCGATCGCGTGTAGTGCCTGGACCTGCATGGGTGGAAGCGGAATGAGTGCCGGGCAGACGATGACGCTGGCCTCCAGCGGATAGAACGCTTTCTTATGAAACAGCCCGAAGGGAAACGGTGTGACGACTCGGATTCCGTCCAATTGATAGCGGCCACGCCGTTTGATGAGGAGTGGGTAGGCACGCAACGTCGACGCGCCCGGCGCGAGGTGAGTCAGATGCACACGGCACTCATGATCCTGGCCGGCGGCGACATCATAGAACCGCAAGGAGATGCTCGGAAGATGGGCCTTGCGGTTGGCAACCCAGAGCGTTGCGGTGGCCGGTTGATTGACAAACAGCGTGTCCGGCAGATGGCGGTGGAACTCGAGTCGCCGCACGCATTGTTCCGACAAGAAGCCGGATAACACGATGAGGCTGAGCATCATCGCCAGCAACAGGTAGAACAGATTGTTGCCCGTATTGACGGCAGCGATACCAACCGCCAAGGTAAGCAGCAGAAAGCGTACGCCTTCCGTTGTGACGCTGATCGCGCGGTGTCTGGAGAGCTGGTGAAGCCAGGTACGGAGAGTTATGAAAGCCATGCTGGTGGCCCGTCATCCCATGAGCGGCCGCTGGCGGCCGTTATCCGATAGCCTGCTTCGTGTGCAGGGTGGTCACACGGGAACCGGGATGCTCTCCAGAATGTCGTGAATAACCCGTTCGGTGTGCTCGACACTCTTCGTGCGTGCGCCCTGAGATCGGTTGAGCATAACGCGGTGCGAGAGGACGGCCGGAGCGAGTTCTTTAATGTCTTCCGGCAAGCAATAGGTTCGGTCTCGCGCAAGGGCGAGGGCCTTCGCCGCTTTGCTGAGCGCGAGCGCTCCGCGCGTACTGACGCCCAGTGAAAATAAGGGGTTTTGCCTGGTGGCAAGCACGATAGCCAACAGATAATCCATCAGGCTGTCTTCCATTCGGACTTTATCGACCTGGGCTTGAAGATCCAGAATATGCTGCGCGTTGAGAACCGGCTCGATTTCGTTAGCCGGGTGCAATGATGGCGGTCGGTCCAGCACCTTCTTTTCCTCTTCTGGTGTCGGGTATCCGATACACAGCCGCATAAGGAACCGGTCCAATTGCGATTCCGGAAGTGGAAATGTGCCGTGATACTCCGCCGGATTTTGAGTCGCAATGACCATGAACGGCTGTTGAAGAGGATAGGTCTGATTGTCGACAGAAATCTGGGCCTCGCTCATCGCTTCGAGCAAACTGCTTTGTGTTTTTGGCGTGGTGCGATTGATCTCATCGGCCAGGACGATGTGGGCGAAGAGCGGTCCCGGCATGAACTCAAAGGCCTGTTTCTGACGATTGAAGACCGATATTCCGACGATGTCGGAAGGCAGCAGGTCACTCGTGAACTGGATGCGCTTGAAGGAGCAGTCCAGGGAACGGGCTAAACTGTGGGCCAGGGTCGTTTTCCCGACGCCGGGCACGTCCTCGATCAGAAGATGCCCCCGTGCCAAGAGACAGACGACCGCCAGTTCAATCGCCCGCGCCTTCCCCTTGATGACCTGCGCGATATTGTCCTGTAACAGTTTGATAGATTGAGAAGAATTCACGATGGGTTTGTTTGTGAAGGGGGTTATGTTGGGCACATGGCGTGTATGCCCGAAGTCTAACAAAGGGTCTGGAGACCGTCAATTTATACGGCCTTTCATGCGGGGTGGCTCGGTGATCGATTTGTGAGGCGCCAGAGCGGGAACCAGGCGAGTATCAGGAAATGGCGACGGGCTCGGGTACGAGCGTCAGCAACCAGGGGGGCGTTTCCTCAGACATGCCTTGGAACCGCCTCGCTGTGCTACTGGCAGGGAGTCCTGCGAATAGCGCACCGCGCTGAATTTTGACCTGCCGGAATCGATAGGGGGCAGGATGACCGGGAGAGGTGTGCAGAACAGACGGAAAACTCTTCCGCAGCGGCGTCAGGTCCGATAGCAGGCAGGAGCCACCCACCGGCAGAGCTGAGAGTTGGCGGTAGGTTTCCCCGAAGATCGCTGGCAGCGTTTCTGCCGACAACACGACATCGGCGGGTCTGACACGCGGGTCATCGATCAGTTGCGAGAGAATTTCCCAACACACCTGCGAGTCCACCGCCCCCAACACACAGAGGGCTGCCCGGCTGGCCATCAATTCCAGCAGGGCGAGCGGCCCACGAATATCGAACTTCCACGGTGGAAACAGTAAGTTTCGTCCGGCATGGCTCACCTCGAGGGCCGGTTCTTTGCCATGTCGAATCTGGCGGGAATCTCCCTTGGTGCGTCGGAGCTCTTCGGCGAGGCAGCGGGCAGAGAGGCGAGTTGGTTCATAGGCAAAGGTCGGCGTAGCCGGGGCCCAACAGGTGACGATGAGATATCGGGCGGCCAAGCGCTGATCCCGTTCCAAAGAGTCGAGGGCGAACATGTCCTGATCGCCATAGAAGCGGAACTCCAGACCGGGCTTGCTGCGCAGGCGATTCAGTCGAAGCGGAGGGGCATGTAATGGTCCTCCGAGTTGGGAGGAAGGATCCAGCCGGTCGAGGCAGTGGAGTAGGAGTGGTCTGTGTTGCGCGGTCAACGGGGGGTCATAGATGGTGGCCAGTTCTTCCGCAAACGAAAGATCCCCTGATCCCAGGTCTAACAACGAGGCCGGAAGTTGCTCCAGTAACACATCGAATGGATTGTGATGCGTCTGGACGAATCTGTCGATCGTGTCTGGCGTGACGGTCGGCAGGGGCCATTTGGCCATCGCTGGTCGTCCGACCTGAAAGAACACGCATAAGGCCCGGAGAGCTTTTGTGAGGGGAAGCCCCGTGAGCTGCTTGAGGAGCACAGCGGAAGAAGTGCGATCTTCAGTCGCGAGATCCACTGGTAACGCCGCCACCAGAGTCTGCTTCAGTCCGTCTGGTATGGAGGAAGCGTGGATCACCTCGACGAGGGCTGTCCTGGTTGCGGGCCAGTCTGCCGAATGTACGAGGTGGCGCGAGGCCTCCCATAACGGCGCATCGAGCGATCTGGCGGATGTGACCTGTTTCCGGAATGCGGCCAGGCTGTCGGAATCAACAGGCATCAGGAGTCAACGACCGGCGTGTGGGTTGTGGGTGATCGACCGTTCCGTTGCGTCGCGCAGAGTATCGGGCCGGTTGTAAAGGAGTCAAGCAGGTCGTCTTGCGGCTGCATAATGCGTATGTTAGGTAGACGATATGCGTACATCATTACAGCATTTACGTGAGAAGGTCTTGAACAACCTCAGCGGTGTCATCGCGATATTGGTTTTGGTGGTCGCTCTGGGAGGCTGCCAGGCGGCCGGGCCTGTGCCCCGGGTAACCCCGCAAGTCTGGGACGCATGGTCTGTCGGTCAGATACTGGATGCCAAGACGGGCCACGTCGTTTCAACGGCCGAGTGGTTGGAAGGGTTGGCCGGATATGACGTGATCTACTTGGGTGAGGAGCATCACAATCGATCCCACATCGAGTCCGCGCTGACGGTGCTGCGGACGCTTGTGACCCGCGGGCGTCGGCCTGTGCTCGCGATGGAGATGTTCGGCTGGGAAGGCCAGCCCGCTCTGGATGCCTATCTCGAGACGAAGGAATCCGCTCGCCCGGAATTTCTCGAGCGTGTGGGATGGAAACAAAACTGGGGTGGCGCTTTTGAGGATTATGAACCGCTCGTGCAGTTTGCCAAGGATCAGCGGCTCCCGGTGCTGGCCATGAATCCTCCCAAAACGCTGATTCGTCAGGTCGTCAAGCTGGGACTGGCCCAAGCCAAAGAGCAGCCCGAATGGCGTCAACGGGGCATGGAGCAGGAGACGATAGTCGATGACCCGGCCTATCGCTCCCGTATTCTATCTCAACTCCAGGCCTGCCACGGAGGGGGGGCACCGGAAGACTATCAGACCATGTACGACGCCTCGATGGTGAGGGACGAGGGCATGGCGAAGACCGTCGCGGCGGCGGTGAATCGTGTTCGCGCTGCGGGCGACCCGACACAGGGGCCGGTGGTGAGTTATACCGGCGGCGGACACGTCCAATATCGGTTGCCGGTACCGAATCGCGTCGCTCGGCGTGTTGAGCACGGACTCAAGCAGGTGACCATCTATATGGCCACGTTGGAGCAGGACCGGGCCGCAGAGCTCTATCAATCCATGCAGGAAGGTATTGCAGATTTTGTGTGGTTGACCCCGCCTGGGTCTCAAGGGGCTCCTCGCCGATGCCGATAAGATATCGGGCGGTCGAGTCCTCGCGGCCCTGCCGTATTCTGTCGACCCCTGCAGGGGGCTCCGTCACCGGAATGGTCGGATCGGGGAACCTGCCGTACACTCGGGTCCCATGCCTGGATGATGGGCCTCAGGGGTAAGCATTCCATGACACTGCGGCGATCATTCGATAAGTTGCAAGGGCGACTCACTGGAACCAACCATTCCACAGGTGGCACGATGCGGGGGAAAATCGCATGTTCGGCGGATCGCCTCAGTTTACTGGAGGCGGACATGATCAGCTCCATCGTGGAGCCCAATGCGTTTCAAATCGGAAGGCAATACCAGACGGAACGCCGGGTGCAGCTGACCGACGCCTCGGATACCGAGTTCACCTCCTCTGTGATGGGCAATTCCGGGCTGTACGAGCAGACCATCCGTCTCCATAACGGGCACCTGGAGGCCAAGTGCTCCTGTACCCTCCACGAGCAACCGATCTGCCGGCACGGTGTTGCTGCGCTGCTCGAATATCAACGATGGTCGAAGGCTCGCGTGGTCCCCAGGGCGCGACCTGCAGCTCCCCGTCTTGAAGCCGAACGGGCAACCACGAAATCCGCTCCCTCCGGGGATGTGAAACTCAGCGAGTTGAATCAGTTCAGCGACTGGATGCAACGAGTGGTGCAGGCTATTCAATCCGGTCAGCCGGTTCCTGCACAGCCCGATATCGAGCCGGGCCTGGTCTCGACCTGGACCCGGATCATTCAGCAATTGGATGAACGACGGCGGGAAAGCGAAGTCGCGCAAATTGAACTCGATACGGATATTCGCAATCGTGAAGCGGTCGTCGCCCGCCTGACTCAAGATTTGGAAGCCTCCGCAAAGGAAGCCAAATCCTTACAGGTGATTTGCCGGGATCTCCAGCGGGAGGTGGATCAGCATAAGGCCTCCCTGTCTAAATCCACGGAGTTGTCACGACACGTCGAACAATTCGAGGGCGAAGTGCGGGCCATCGCCGGTCTTTTGACAGAGAAAGGCCGGCGTTTGGAAGGCCTCTCCGATACCTGTCGAGATGTGGCCACGATGTTGAAAGCCCTGGGGAAGGTGTAGCGGCTACTTCCGCCTTCAAACCGGCCCTGTCTCTTCCAATTCCGAATCGAATCCTTCTTTCTGTCCCCCCTTGCGTCATCCCCAGTCCGTTCAGTACAATGCGGGCCTCTTTGGGCATTCCTTGACTACAAGGGGGAGATCATGAACAAGCTGATAGCAGGAGTTTTGGGTGGAATCGGGGCGCTCCAGGCGACCAATGCCTTGGCCAACGTCAGTGAAGGGCCACCGGATTACAGTGGCATCACGGGCCTGTACTACGTCCTGATTGCTCTCATCTTGGCGTTCGGGGTTTACGACACCTTCTTCAAGAAGAGCTAACCAGCTCCTCAGGCTCGAGCGGCGTGAAACGTTTCTCCGTTGCGGAAGGCGGAGGGGATGTTTCACGCCTTCTTTTTGCTAGTCGGGGAATGGGACTCGCCGGATTTCAGCAGCGGAAGCAGGGTTTGCAACACGTTCTGAACGACAATCCGATAGCCTTCCCCGGTAGGATGAATGCCGTCGGCTTGATTGAGCTTCTGGTCCCCGCCCACTCCTTCAAGAAGAAATGGAATCAGTGCAAGGGCATGGGCCTTGGCCAGGTCCCGATACATCGCTTCAAATTGTGTGGTGTACTCCTCGCCGTAGTTCGGTGGCAGCTTCATGCCGGCCAGAATCACCTGTACCCGCGCCTCTTTCAATCGTTTAATAATCGTATCCAGGTGCGACCGAGTTTCCGGCAGGCTCAAGCCGCGCAATCCATCATTCCCCCCTAATTCCAGAATCACGACGGACGGTTTTCCGGCGAGGAGCCAGGATACTCGACGCAGTCCTCCTGCGGTCGTGTCTCCGCTCACCCCCGCATTGAGCACCTGATAGTGAAGGCCGAGTGTATCCAGCTGTTTCTGCAGCTGCGCCGGATACGTGTGTTCGGGGGAGACGCCCAGGCCGGCAGTCAAACTATTGCCGAATGCCACGATTCTCGGTCGGCTGTCGGCCTCTGGCACCGTCGTCGTAGCCGGCGGGCCCGCTGAAGGCTTGTCGTCAGTCGCCGGCTGAGGTGGGGCAAGGCTGGCAGGCGCGGATGATGAGGGAGGACTAGAGGCCAGGGGAGATTGATCGCAGCCGACGAGCCCGCTCACGAGCAGGACGATAAGGCTGCCTGTCATCAGTCGCGGGATGATGCGGAAAAGGTCCGAGCAGGTCGTCATGCGTACAGTATAATATGAAAACTGTTTTTGCATGTGGAGTCTACGGATCAACAGGATGATGATTGCCACTCAACAGGTGACGATGCAATTAGAGGCCGGGGGCGAGACGGTCAGGATTCTGGATGATATCACCCTTGAGATTCCAGAGAAGCAAACCGTGGCGATTGTCGGGCCGTCCGGCAGTGGCAAGTCCACTCTGCTGGGCCTGATTGCGGGGCTTGACCGGCCGACGTCCGGAACCATCTGGCTCAATGGCCGGGAGATTACCCGACTGAACGAAAAGGCGATGGCGCGCCTGCGCCTGGCCAACGTGGGATATATCTTTCAGTCCTTCCATCTCATTCCGACGTTAACCGCTCTGGAGAACGTGTCGATTCCGTTGGAGCTCGCAGGCGACCGTCATGCACGCCAACGCGCCATGGAATTGCTGGAGGCGGTAGGCTTAGGGCATCGGGTCTCGCACTATCCGGTTCAGCTTTCCGGTGGGGAACAGCAGCGGGTCGCAGTGGCGCGTGCGTTTGCCTGCCGGCCGCCGATTCTGTTGGCCGACGAACCGACCGGAAACTTGGACTCCCATACGGGGCAGCAGGTGATCCAGCTCATCATGGCGTTGCACCGGGACGCCGGCACCACCCTCGTGTTAGTCACACACGATCAACAACTAGCCGCTTCGATGGAGCGGGTTATTACCTTGCGAGACGGCCGGATCGGGTCTGATCAATTCATGGCATCTTCCTACGACGAGTCCGGCGACCGCCTATGAGGCCATTCTGGTTCATCCTGGCCTGGCGGGACTTGCGATCTTCCTGGCGGCATTTTGTCTATTTTCTCGCCTGTATCGCATTAGGCGTCGGGGCGGTAGTGGGGGTGTCTCTCTTTTCGGCCAACGTCGAACGCGCGGTGCTGAAAGAGGCACGGGGCCTGCTGGGTGGTGATCTGGAAATCCGGCTATCCAGGCCTTTAGGGGGACCGGGCTCCACCGTGCTCAAGGACCTGACGGGCCGCGGAATTGAGGTCACGCGTGTAGATGAGCTGGTCGCCATGGTGGCGCGGGTCGACCGTCGCGAAGGCGGAATGGACGTCACGCAGCTCGTCGAATTGAAAGCCGTCGAGCCGCGATATCCTCTGTATGGCGTCGTGCGGGTTGAGCCGGATCGACCATTGACCGAATTGCTTCATCCGGCCGGTGACCGTTGCGGAACCATCTGTCACGGGGCGGTCGTGCAGCAAGCATTGTTGATCCGGCTGGGCTTAGGCGTTGGTGATGCGATGAAGATTGGACAGGCTTCTTTCCGGATCACGGGCGTGATTCATACGGAGCCGGATCGCATGGCCAACATGTTCAGCCTCGGCCCGCGGGTGCTGATTTCGCAAGAAGGGCTGGCCGCCGCCGATCTGATCAAGCCGGGCAGCCGAATGCGTGAACGGCATTTGTTACGGCTTCCTGCCTCTATGGCACTGTCCCCGCTCCTTCATGAGCTGCGGGGCCGCCTTGGCGTCGAATCCGCGCGGGTGTCTTCTTATCGCGATGCCCAGCCACAGCTCAAGCAGTTTCTCGATCAACTCGCGCGGTATTTGGGCCTGGTCGGGCTGACGGCGCTGTTCGTCGGCGGCATCGGCGTGGCGCTATCCATTCATGCGTTCGTGCGAGAGAAGCTCCCCTCCATTGCGATTTTGAAAACCGTGGGGGCGGATACCGCAACCATAATCTATTCCTACTTAGGGCAGGCCGTCGGCTTAGGCCTGTTGGGTAGCCTGGGAGGGATCGGCATCGGCGTGGCCTTGCAAACAGTCCTTCCGCAGGCGGTGTCCACGTTGTTGGCGACGGATGTCCTCCAGCAAGTCGAGTTTACATCGGTGCTCTCTCTTTCAGCCGTGGCCCCTATCGGGAAAGGCTTGGGCTTGGGCATCCTGACGACGCTGTTGTTCAGCGTGTGGCCGCTGCTGACTATCCGGGATATCAAACCCGCTGCCATTTTCAGGCGTGAAGTGGAACGTGTTGGTGCGCCACTGGTGCGACGAGAGAAAGCCTTGTGGAAACGCGCGGGACAAGTGATGACGGCGGATCCCCTGCGAACCGTCACGGCGGCGGGTATCGGGATCGGGCTGGCGAGCTTGTCTATGTGGCAGGCGGGATCGCTGACGATCGGCGCACTGTTTATCGGTGGCTTGGTGATCGCGATAGCGGTCTTGACCTTGGGAGCCCAGGCATTGTTGCGGGGACTCCGCGCGTTGCCCGTACCGCGGGAGTTGTCTTTGCGGCAGGCGCTGGGCAACATTCAACGACCCGGGGGGCAAACCCTAGGCGTGATGGTGTCGATCGGCGTCGGCGTGATGGTGATCCTGGCGATCGCGTTGCTTCAGCATGCGCTCGTGCGGCAGGTGGGAGAAAACCGTCCGTCCGATTCTCCCACCTTCTTTTTCATCGATATTCAACCGGATCAGGCACAGGCCTTCGGGGAGTTAGTCCATCGGCGCACCGGCGATTTTGCTCCCGATCTGACTCCATTGGTGCGCTCACGAATCCATGCCATTAATGGGCGGCCGGTGACTGACGAGCGCGAGGCTCAGCAGGATGAACCGCCTGCTCAGTCGAAGGAAGAGAAGCGCAAAAGCTGGTATGTGACTCGTGAGTATGTGCTGACGTTTCTCGATCAAGTGCCCAAGGATAATAAGATTGTGAAAGGCGCCTGGTGGAAACCGGGGCAGGTGTTTTCGAAACCGCAGGTGTCTGTCGAGGAAGAAGCCGCCAAGAGTCTCGATCTTGATGTCGGCAGTCTGCTGGATCTCAACATTCAAGGAACCATTCTGCAAGCCGAAGTGAGCAGCATCAGGAAGGTCGAGTGGGGGAACTTTTCCACGAATTTCTACATGATCTTTTCACCCGGCTCGCTTGATGCGGCGCCGATGACATACGTCGCCACCGTGCGAGTGGCTCCCCAGGACGAAGTGGCCTTCCAGTCTGCCGTGGTTGCTGCGTTTCCCAATGTGACCGCCATTAACATCGGCGAAGTATTGAACAGCTTTGCCCGTGTGCTCGACCGCTTGTCGTTGGCGATTCGCGGCGTCGCGCTCTTTTGCCTGATGGCCGGCGCGCTGGTGATGGCGGCGGCCCTCGCGGCGACGCGCTATCGGCGGCTGTATGAGGCGGTGATCCTCAAGGCGCTTGGCGCAACCCGCGGGTTGATTGCCCGGTCATTTGCAGCTGAATATGCGTTGCTCGGATGTGTGGCGGGAATGATCGGCGTCGCCCTCGCCAGTCTGTTCTCATGGGCGATCTTACGATATATCCTGGAACTGCCGTGGGCGTTGGAGCTGCCCGTGCTGGGCATCGGATTGGGCTGTACCGTTCTGCTGACGCTCCTGGTCGGATTCCTCAGTACCTACCGCATTCTAGGCCAGCCCCCCCTGACCGTGCTTCGGCACGAATGATCATGGTGCGATAGAAGCTCCGATTGAATCAGGTCGACCTACGCGCTAACACGGCGCGAATCGCTTCGCGCTCACGCTCGCGAAATTGCACGGCGATATGAAGTTGTTCCAGATTCTGTTCCAGCGTCTTGCCGCCGAGATCGATTTTGCGGGACGTAAAGAAGTGCCGGACGTCCTGTTCCAGTTCAGGGGTTGAGAGACCGGTGAGGCCCCCGCACATTCTCCGCAAACCGCTCTTCGGAAACAGCTTGTCCATTCGCTCCCAATTGCTCTTCACAAATTTCCAGGCCTTCTCGCGGATATACACGTTCTGAAGCAGGCTGCTGACGAGGAATGGCGCATCTTGCGTACGGATCTCGTCGGTCAGGGTTTTTGTTAACGTCCGTTCCAGCAGCTCCGGTCGACGGAACGCGGCCAGAGAAAAGAGATAGCGGCGTTCCTCTTGTGGAGTGGTGGCTTGGCGGAACCGGCCTGAAAATTCTTCGTAGCGAGCCTCATCCCCGGTGAAGGCCAGAATCGAAACGAGTGCTGGAATCACATTGGGATCGATCGGCCGGGACTTCTGCTGAAGCGCGGTGTAGGCCTCCCGCGCTTGAGCCTGAATGGTTTCGTCACGGCCCAAGGTGCCTAACGCGCGAATGATATCACCGCGCAATTCCTTGACGAGATCGCGCTCATCGGCACGCGGCGTCCAGCCGAGCTGCTGAAACAGGGGCGCAACCCGATCGCGTACCAACGCTGCGAGCAAGGGACGATCTTCTTCTTCCAGGAGATGGTTGATCGTGGAAAATGAACCCAGCATGACAGCCCAGACATGCGGATCCTGTTCACTGCGGAAATGTTCAGTCAAGGCGAGGTAGTCGGCGGAGGAGACCATGCCGGCGACGGTGGCGGCCCAGGTATCATTCAACAGGTTGAATCGTTCCACCGCAGTCAGGGTGTTCAGACCATCCTTCTGCAAGGCACTGAGCAAGTCGGCGCTGTATCGCACGCGGTAAAATCCATGCCCCCCTTCATTGGCCAGGATCGACGTCCAGCCCTCTGGAAGAGGAATGCGATTCTCTCGCTCACTGAGCAATACGCGTCTGGTTTCTGTGCCGCGCGCGGTGTTGATCCGCAGTTGAACCGGCACCTGCCAACGTGGCGACGCAGTGCCGGAGGGTGCCGTGGAGGAATCGTCCGCGTACATGAACCGGCGTTGCGTGAGCATCAACGTGGAGCGTGACTCGACGGAGAGGGACAACAAGGGATACCCGGGCGAGAAAATCCATTCGTTCATGAGCGCCGGGACATCCTGTTTCGAGGCGTGGCCAAGGGAGACCCAGAGGTCGGTGGTCTCGGCATTCCCATAGGCATGTGCATGAAGGTAGTGGCGTACGCCGTCCCGGAACACTGTCGGACCGATATGTTGTTCCAGCATGCGAAGGACCGAGGCGCCCTTTTCATACGTCAACACGTCGAACATGGCTTCGGCTTCCTTCGGCGCGCGCACGGGAAATTCAATCGGCCTCGTGCTCAGCAGGCCATCCACCGATAATGCGGCGGCGCGTGCCATGCCGAAGGCTGTCCACCGCTCCCACTCCGGTTTCCAGGCATCGACTACCAGCATTTCCATAAACGTGGCGAAGGCTTCGTTCAGCCAGAGCCCGTTCCACCAGGCCATGGTGACCAAGTCACCGAACCACATGTGGGCGTTTTCATGGGCCACGACGTCCGCAATGCGCCCTTGCTCCGCATGTGTGGCGGTGCGCTGATCCAATAACAAGGCGGTTTCACGGAAGGTGATGGCACCCAGATTTTCCATCGCGCCGGAAGCGAAATCCGGAATGGCGATCAGATCGAGTTTGTCACCTGGGTAGGGAATATCGTAGTACTCGGCTAGAAAGTTGAGTGAGTAGACGGCGATCTCGTGCCCGAATGGCGTCAAGTGCTGTTTGCCTGGAACGGACCATAGTCGGACCGGGGTCTGTTTGGCCATGATCGGCGCGGTCGACACCAGTTCGCCCACGATGAATGCCACCAGGTAGGTGGACATCTTCATGGATTCGGCGAATCGAACGATGCGTTTGCCGTTCTCCAGCCGTTCGTCCACGATTCTGGTATTCGAGATGGCCGTCAACGCCGGATCGATGGCTAAGGTTACGGCGAACACGGCCTTGAAGTGTGGCTCGTCCCAACAGGGGAAGGCCCGCCGCGCGTCCGTCGCTTCAAACTGCGTGGCGGCGAGGCTATGTGCGATACCTCGATCGTCTTTGTAGCTGCTGCGATAGAAACCCCGGAGCTTGTCGTTCAACGTTCCGCGAAAGGCGAGGCTCAGTTTCCACACACCCGGTGGAATGACCGCTGGGAAGGTGATGTGGCATCGCTGATGTTCATCATCCATCCGGACGGTCCCGGTGCGTGGTGGCTGTCCCTCGCCGGACAATGTCGCTGCCGACACCTCGAGCTCCGTCGCATTTAAGAGAATGTCAGTCGTGGGTTCAGTGACCGTCAGCGTGACGATCTCATGCCCCGTGAACGAATGTGAGGGGAGATCCGGCTCCATCCGCAGGTCATAGTATGTCGGAATGACATGGCGCGGGAGACGGTAGGGATCAGCAATTGCGGATGAAGTCGTCATAGTGTTGTGAGGATGTTGTTGGTTGTGCGTCGACGTTGTTTGGCTCCGGGCCTCAGGCACGAAGACCAGGGATGCGATTCCCGGCCATGCGCCCAGCCACAGGGCCGCATGGGTAGCGGCACGTACGGCCAGAGCAGCCGCCTGCCGGCGGGTTACCGGCAGGTCGCCCTGCGGCCTGGTCATGGCTTCGGAGCATGGGTGACGTCGGTGCCTTGTCCATGACCGACGATCAGGATGCTGGTTCGTCCGATGAACAGGCCGGTTTCAACGATGCCCGGAATCTGATTGAGTTCAACTTCCAGCGCAGCAGGGTCATCGATGATGGGCATGTGCAGATCGAGGATGACATGTCCTGCCTCAGTCTGAAACACGTCTCCGTTACGTTGGCGCAAGACCGCTCTGCCGCCCGAGACCGCTTCGATGTGTCGGGCGGTGCTGCCCCACCCAAACGGCACCACTTCAATGGGAAGAGGGAAACTGCCGCCGAGCGCCGGCACCAGTTTCGTGTGGTCAACCATGACGATGAATCGCTTCGCCGCGGCGGCGACAATTTTTTCCTTCAGCAGCGCGCCCCCTCCGCCCTTCACGAGGTTCAATGCAGGGTCGACTTGGTCGGCTCCGTCGATCGCGACATCGATCATCCAGGCATTGTCGGATTCGATAAGCGGAATGCCGGATTGCTTCGCGAGGGCTGCGGTGTCGTGCGATGTCGGGACGGCTTGAATATTCAGCCCTGCACGTACGCGCTCGCCCAGAGCGATAATGAGATGTTTCGACGTGGTGCCGGTTCCGAGCCCGACGACCATGCCATCGTGGACAAATTCCGTTGCCTTGAGCGCGGCTTGGCGCTTTTCCGAATCCAGGTCACAGGATGTTGTTGTCATAATGAAGGAGGAAGTGTGAGTTGTGCCGCCACGGAGGCAGCGCCGAGCAGGGCGGTTTTATCGTTCATCACGACTTTCACCGGTATTTGGTTCATCAGTCGTTTGTAGCGGCCTTTGTTGGTGAAGCCGCGCATGAATGAGCCGTCCTGCAGTTTCTTCAGGAGTTTGGGAGCAATGCCGCCGGCGACATAGACTCCGTCCAGCGTGAGGGCTTTCAGCGCCAGGTTGCCAGCCTCGGCCCCGTAGACGGATGCGAATAATTCCAGCGCTTGTGTCGCGATTTCTGCTTGGCCTTTGAGTCCGGCTTCGGCGATCTCGGCTGCCGGATTGCCGACCTTGATCTTCTCGGCCAGCCACGTTGGCTCATTCTTCTTCGTGTCGCGGAGATACTCGTAAATCGCATGGAGGCCGGGGCCTGACACAATACGTTCGTAGCTGACGTGGAGATAGCTGCCGCGAAGATGCCGAAGCAATTCGATCTCGCTGTCGCTATTGGGTGCAAAGTCCGTATGTCCGCCTTCCGATGGCATAGGGCGATAGCGGGTTCCGTCCCAATAGAGGATGCATTCACCGAGCCCAGTTCCAGCCGCGATGAGGGCGAGCGCCTGTTTTTTCTTGGGCGGCGCCCCCGCATTCAGCACGACCATTTCATCGGTCGTCAGATGCAGAAGTCCATGCGCGGTGGCTTCGAGATCATTCAAGAGGCGCACGTGGGGGATGACGAATCGTTCGCCTAAGGCGGCTCCATCAATGAACCAGGGCAAATTGGTTGTGCGGCAACGATTGTCGATGACCGGTCCCGCCACGCCAAAACAGGCTGCCGTGAGCGTGATGGGTTCTGGAACAACTGGGGCGGTCTCAGCGGCGACATCACTGCCAAGGTCGACGGATTCCTCCGTAAGAGCGTTCTCGAGCGCCGGTTTGACGAGCGGGGTGCTGAGGAACTCGTCGATGATCTCTTCAAGGGATTTATAATCCGCGCTGTGAAAACTGTCCTCGCGCACCGGTTCGACCCGCCCGCTGGTCCACTCATAGAGGGCCAAGTTCGTCTTTGTCCCGCCGATATCACCTGCCAGAATCATGGTTCCCCTTATGATGACAACTCATCTGTCGCCTCAGTCAATGCCGATGCGGCGGCGCGGTCAAAATACCATAACAGTCGCCCTGTCTCGGGACGGATCCTTGCCGCCGGATAGGCATCGGGGGCGTCGGCACGACTTTCGAAAATACGCCGGACAACGGTGGCCTTATTCAGTCCGGTCACGAGGAACAGTATCACACTCGCATGATTGATCACACCTAGGGTGAGGGTGATGCGGGATCGCGTGCCTTGCGGGGCTAGGCCGGGAACGACCCAGCGAGTTGGTTCGCTGAGTGCCGGCGTACCTGGAAAGAGCGAGGCGGTGTGGCCATCCTCCCCCATGCCTAAGAGGACCAGGTCCAGTACAGGCCATTGTTCTGACGTTGTGGCCGTCAGGCCCCGCAACAGGTTTTCATAGTGAATGGCCGCGGTTTCAGGCGAGTCCTCTCCGCGCATCCGATGGATGTGCGTGGCCGAAATATTCAGTGGTGTGAACAAGAGAGTATTAGCCAAGGCAAAGTTACTATCCTGATGTGTAGGCGGAACTGCGCGTTCGTCCCCGAACAGGAAGTGCACCTTGTTCCAGTCGAGCTGTGTGGCGAATTCTTTACTCGCCAGGACCATATAGAGTGCCTTAGGCGTGGAACCCCCGGATAGAGCCACCAGAAAGCGTGCACGCTTGCTTATGGCCTGTTGGCCAACAGTGACGAAGAGTGTTGCTGCGGCACGAACGACCTCTTGCGCATCAGCAAAGATGTACCGTTCGGGAGGGTGTGCCATCTCAACGGCGGGATCGACGAGTTGACGTGGTTCGCTTCTTTGGCACGGATTTCCGGCGCGTGGCCTTGGCGGGTGTAAGGAAAGTGACGAGGCTGCGGATGGTCCGTACGGGATTGGGGCCGAGAGCGATGCGGACGGCCGGGCGCTGGTGTGTGTGTAACGATTGCAGATCACCGAGGGCCTGCGCTTGAGCCAAGGTGCCGAACGTATAGAATTTCTCCGGGACCGCCAGATCCGGCTTCATCGTATCGACCAGCTCGAGAAACAGCCCACTGTTCGGTCCACCCTTGTGGAGTTGCCCCGTCGAATGCAGATAGCGGGGCCCGTATCCTGTCGTCGTGGCCACGTGATATCGGACCATGAGAGCTTTGCGTAAGGCTCGCAGTGCCGCTTCCACCTGGGTGGTGGGAGTGGTGTAAGCCAGAATGGCCAGGTAGCGATTCGAGCCCATCTGTTCGAGCAATTGAGTCAACGCTTGTTTGGGTGGCAGCACGGCAATGGAGGGCAGTTTCCCCTGAGTTTCGACCTCTTTCAGCACGCGTCCCGTATTGTCTTTGCTTTCCTGTACATTGGGCTGGTCGAATGGATGAATCCCAAGTGCATGTCCCGCAATGGCCGTCGCGAACTCCCACCGGAAGAATTCACCACCCAGATCGTAACGATCCTTGAGCGGTATGGAATACACGGGCTGTCCCGCTCGCTGCAGGGCGGAAACCGTTCTATCAAGGGAGGCATTGCGATCGCCCCTGAGGCGAAGCGAGATAAAAATTCTATCTGCTCCATAAGCAGCGGGAGATGCGAATGGCTCTCCCGCGACGGGAATGAGCCCGGTCCCTTCTTTCCCGGTGCTTTCGGCGAGCAACTGTTCTACCCAGAGTCCAAAAGAAGTTAATGCGGGCGAGGTGAGAAGGGTGACCTTGTCCCGGCCGCTTTTGGCCATGGCCGCCATCAGGCCTCCCAGGGCGGATCCCGGATTTTCTTTGGCCACCGTATGTCGACAGGACTCCCGCATGGCGAGAGCTCGAGTGAGGAGCTTTCCCACGTCCAACCCAAGCAGGGCTGCCGGCACCAATCCAAAATACGAGAGCACTGAGTAGCGTCCGCCTATGTCCGGTTGGTTAGTGAACGTCCGCCAAAATCCACGCTCCCGTGCGAGTTCTTCGAGGCCGGTTGCCGGATCCGTAATGGCGACAAACTGGGCTCCGCCGCGATGGCCTTTTGTCCGGTGGACGAGTTCCCAGAAGTGAGCGAAGAGGCTCATGACTTCGATCGTTCCGCCGGATTTGCTCGCGACAAGGAACAAGGTTCGTGCCGGTTGGATCGCATCGGTGACCTGTCGCACCCAGCCGGGAACGGTGGAATCCAAGACCCAGAGACGAGGAGCGCCCTTCGACGATCCAAAGGTGCAGCGCAGCACTTCCGGGCCCAAACTGCTGCCCCCCATTCCAAGTAGCACCACGTCTGTCGTGCGAGCCTCTCGAGCGGCTTGGGCGAAGCTTCGCAAGTCGGAAAGTCCGTCTTGCATGTGGTCGAGTACGGTCAGCCACCCCAGCCTGTTATCGATTTCCGTCGGATTCGGCTTCCAAAGGGTATGGTCTCGCAGCCAAATCCGTTCGATCGCGCGGCTGCTTGCCAGTTCATCGAAGGTTGTCGCGAGGGTCTGGGTATCCAGAAGGGAGGTCACTTTGGGGCGGATCGGCATAACACGCTCTCTTCCATAGGTGGAGGAACGAAGATGCTGGTCGGCTGAGCCCTATCTTAGGTTCGAGGATGTGAAAAGGCAAACGCCGGGCAAGAGGGGCAGGCTGTGATCACGAAGGAATCATGCCCACCAGGAGAGGTTGGGCACACGTATCTGTCCACCTAGATGGCATAGTAATGCGGGTACCGGTGTTGCTTCTAATTCGGCGAGGAAATAGGATCGAGTGTTGTGGGAGTTTCTGCGAAATTCAAGGTATGCTATTTTGACAGGGTGAG
>ERZ724514.359-NODE-359-length-20491-cov-4.762478_pt1 | contig 20491 bp, 18 predicted proteins | sample MGYA00376047_ERZ724514 | MGnify/ENA primary metagenome ERZ724514 (study PRJEB28724, sample SAMN07190883) | activated sludge metagenome | isolation source: activated sludge of sewage treatment plant in Hong Hong | place: Hong Kong | collected 2016-03-17 ...
GGCCTCCAGGTAACGTTCGTACAGGATACGCTCGCTGGCGGCTTGCTGATCGATCAGCAGGAAACCCGATTTGATGTGGCTGACAATATACTGGCCGTGTATCTGATATGGATCCTTCTGTCCTTTCGTGAAGCTGCCGCTTTCGTCGTCCATAGCCGTGGTTTCGGCGCTGGAGCGCACTTCAAAGTTCAGTACCTCATTGCTGCCGGTTCCGCTATCCAGTTCGCCTTGTTGTGCATCAGCCTTGTCCACAGCCGCCAGGCCCTCATAAAGATCCTGCCAGTGGCGCAGGTTGTCTGCATGGCGCTGGTCGTCGGGTTGTTTCGGCGGCCTGGAATAATCGCCTACAGAAGGGGGGCGATCAGACTGAGGCCTCAGAAAAGGCGTTTTGGTTGGGGTCGCCTGGAAGGCAGGCTCCTGTTCAAAATCAAGCGTAGGTGTAATGTTATGACTGCCCAGTGCGTGGCGTACCGTCACCTTCAGGTAGTTGTATACGAGTTTTTCGTCGTCGAATTTTATTTCCTGTTTGGTTGGATGCACGTTGATATCAATCCGCATGGGATCGATGTCGAGAAACAGGACATAGAAGGGAAAGGTATCGGCGGGCAGGAGGTCTTCATATGCGTTCACCACGGCATGGTGCAGGTAACTGCTTTTGATGAATCGCTTGTTTACAAAAAAGAGCTGCTCGCCCCTCGTTTTTTTGAAGTAATCGGGCTTGCCTACGAATCCGGTTATTTTCAGGATATCGGTTTCTTCCTGTACCGGTACGAGTTTTTTATTCACGGCATCGCCGAATATCTTGACGATGCGTTGGCGCAGGTTACCCGGGGGCAGGTGAAAAATTTCCTGGTCATTGTGGTGCAGCGAAAAGAAAAGGTCGGGGTTGGCCATGGCAACACGCTGAAATTCGTCGAGGACATGGCGCATTTCCACCGGGTCGCTTTTCAGGAAATTACGACGGGCCGGCACGTTGTAAAAGAGGTTTTTGACGGCAATACTCGTGCCTGCCGGTGTTTGACAGGGCTCCTGCGTTTTTACCATGGAGCTTTCAACGGCGATGCGCGTTCCCAATTCATCTGTTGCCCGGCGTGTCCGCATTTCTACCTGCGCGACGGCTGCGATAGACGCCAGGGCTTCTCCTCTGAAGCCCATCGTGCGTATGGCAAACAAATCCTTGGATTCCCGGATTTTTGAAGTGGCGTGCCGCTCAAAACTCATACGGGCATCCGTTTCTGACATGCCGCAACCGTTGTCCACAATCTGGATGAGTGTTTTGCCCGCGTCGCGAACGATCAGTTTAATCTGCGTGGCGCCGGCATCAATGGCATTCTCCATGAGTTCCTTGACCACCGAGGACGGGCGTTGCACCACTTCCCCTGCAGCGATCTGGTTGGCCACGTTATCCGGCAACAATTGAATGACGTCAGTCATGGTCGGGTGCGCATATCCGGTAGTTTTTGTCTTTTTGTATTCGAAGCGTAATGGGCGGGATATGCGCTATTTGTGCAAAGATACCGCATTTTATGCGAGACAACGCTATTTCGCCGGATCAGGCATCTTTAAAAACATTCTGAAAAAGCGAAAAAACCTGACTTTGGGGCAGATTCTTCTTTATGGTTTATATTTTTGCCTGAATTTTCTGCATCACTACAATACGGACAACAAATATGGAAAATATCCAAAACACACGCGGCAAAGGATACTGCATACTGTACATCTTTATGGCTTTGTTTTTCCTGACAGCGCTGTTGCTGATGCTGTACAACCGCAGCAGTGTACTTGAGTTCCCTAAATAGGATCGCCGTGCGGCGATAAAAAATCACAGGGGCTATCCCGGGTTATCGGGTTAGCCCCTGTTTTGTTTATTCACCGTCCTTCTTTCTACCAAAGGGTATGGCATAGGCAAGTCCGGCGCTGAGCAGCGGTTTTCCTGTGTCGAAGGGGCTGTTTTTATAACTGCCAATGCCTATCTGTCCGTAGGCGGTAAAGTTGTTAATTGTGCCGTGCAGGGTAAACTGGTGCATTCCCAACGAAGGGGAAAAACCCTCTCCTCTGGATCTGTCCCAGCCATATCGAAGCCCGAAATGGCGGTTTTGCGAAGGCGCATACCGGAAGTCCATGTTTATTCCGAAACCACTGCCGCCGCTGCCCTTGTAATCGGCATCGAATATATCGGGTCCGAAAAAGGGAAAAAGGGCGACTTTGGTTATCACCTGGGTGGCTTCATCTTTTGTGAGGCTTGAAAACTCGCCCCGCTCGTTGAACGTCTGGAATGCCAAACCCAGCAGTATTTCGAAATTGTCCTCAACGGGTATCCGCGTGCCTATTTCATGGCGAGCGCCGAAGCCGTGGTATTTAAACGGGATCAGCCCCGCCGTCTCGTTTCCCGGTATAGTGTCGATCTGGTATTTTCCCCAGTACCCGAATAAGCCGCCGCTGTAGTAGAAGTATTTGCGCATGAACGAAATGTGGGCCGCAAATTCGTAAGAATTGTTTTTCTCGTTGTCGTAGTAGATGACGCCCCTGCCGGTTCTTCCGGATAAACCAATAGCATTTGCTTTTTCCCCTTTATAGACAGGTTTTGCCATGTAAGCGTTGTTGCTTCCCAGGTATGCAGGGCCATATTTGGGACCGCAACCCGGCAGACACAGGGCGGTAAGCAGAAAACATACAGGCAAGCATGTAATAACCGTTTTCATGATACAGATTGTTTTAGTTAACATGATCATTTCAACTTTACTGACACACGCCTGCGCTTTGCGCCTCACATTGGGTAATATGTTGCACCTTTTTTACCCCTCATCCTCGTCCGATTCGCAGTCGTAATGTTTTTTAGGTCTTCCCGGGCGTTCCCGGCCTTCGTTGCCTTTGGGCGATTCGAGTATTTTCTGAATGATTCTGGCCCGTTCCTTCCTCACCCATTCCTGCATTTTGGCGTCCTCTTCGCGGTCAAAATAACGGACGCCGTCGACCCAGGTCTTCTCAGCCTTTGCATATATCGACAGCGGATTATCGTTCCACAGCACCAGGTCGGCGTCTTTTCCTTCCTTGATGCTGCCAACACGGTCGTCGACACGCAGTAACTTTGCCGGATTGATGGTGACCATTTTCCAGGCATCCTGCTCTTTCATACCTCCGTACAGTACACTTTTGGCCGCTTCCTGGTTAAGGCGGCGGGCCATTTCCGCATCGTCGGAATTGATGGCCACCGTGACGCCCTGGTCGGCCATCATCTTGGCGTTGTAGGGTATGGCCTCGTATACTTCATACTTGTAGGCCCACCAGTCGCTGAACGTACTGCCGCCCACGCCGTGTTTGGCCATCTTGTCGGCAACTTTATAGCCTTCAAGTATATGGGTAAAGGTGTTAACGCGGAATTTGAAACGCTCGGCTACCCGCATCATCATCGTGATCTCCGACTGCACATAGGAGTGGCAGGTGATGAATCGTTTTGATTCGATAATTTCAAGCAGGGCCTCCAGTTCAAGGTCTTTCCGGTAGGGTTTGCCCGATTTTTTGAGTTTGCCGTACTCCTCTGCGCGGGTGAAGTAATCCACGTAGGTTTGTTCCACACCCATTCGGGTCTGGGGGTATCGGTTGGTGCCGGTCCAGTTGCTTTGTTTGACGTTTTCCCCCAAAGCGAATTTGATATACCCCGGCCAGTTCCTGAATTTGAGGTCTTCGGGCGCCACGCCCCAGCGGAGTTTGATCAGTTGCGTCTGGCCGCCGATGGGATTGGCCGAGCCGTGCAGGATATGACTCGTCGTGACTCCCCCTGCGAGTTGGCGGTAGATATCGTTGTCTTCGGAGTCGATCACATCGGCGATGCGCACTTCTGCGCTGCTTTCCTGGGTGCCCTCATTGATGCCGCGCGATGCGGCGATATGGGAGTGTTCGTCGATGATCCCGGCCGTAAGGTATTTTCCGGTACCGTCAATGATCGTGGCATTGTCCTGCACCAGCAACCGGCGGCCGATCTTTTTAATTTTTCCTCCGGAAACCAGCACGTCGGCGTTTTCCAAAACGCCCTCTTTTTCTCCTGTCCAGACAGTAGCATTCCGGATCAATACTGCTTCTGCCACCGGTTTTTTCTTGTTGCCAAAAGCAATGAACGGGAAGATAATGTCCCCCACCTCCGGGGCTACTACCGGGTTTTGCTTGGTCGGTTTGTCGGGGCCTGCAGTTTTGACAAATGCAGCGCGCCAGTTGATCCAGGAGCCGTCGGGCAGGGTTCCCCGGCCCGACCATTCGCGGCTGCCGGCAGTGCCGGAAAGGGCAACCGTGCCTTTATTCAGGGTATCGGGCTGGAAGGAAAGTGTCATCATGCCATTTGCGGTGGCGACGAGCGTCGCTTTCACTTTGGAACTATCCGGTTTGATGATCTGGGCATCAAGCATTTCTGCCTTGCGCCTGATGCTCAGGCCGTATGTATCCTGACCGACTTGCAGGCTGTAATCGCCAAGGCGATCCGGGGAAGCGTCAAAGTAACCGGGGGTGTTCACTTCCATTGGTTTGCCCTGAACCCAGTTTTCATAAATCTTTGTTTCTTTTTGAAACAGATCGCCCGAAGTGATGATAAAATTGGCAATTTTTCCGGGTTCGAGACTGCCGATGCCCGGCATTCCGGTTGGCGCATACATACCGATGAAACTGGCGGGGTTGTAGGTAAGCGCTTGCAGCGCAGTTTGTTCCGACAGGCCGTATTCGATCGCTTTCCGGAGGTATTCCCAGAATTTTTTGCGGTCTTTCATTCCTTCGGAAGTGAGGGCGAACGGAATGCCCGCCGCTTCGAGTCGTCCGGGATTGGAAGGCGCCAGTTCCCAGTGTTTCAGGTCCTTGAGTGAGACGTCGAGTGCCTCAAAGGGGTCTTTAACTTCATAGTTTTCCGGGAATGCCAGCGGTACGATGAGCGATTGGCCGCTGGCCTTTACCTCTTCGATGCGCTGGTATTCGTCGCCATTGGTTTTTACCAGGTATTTGACGTTGAATTCACGGCCAATCGCGGCGATGCGGAGGATATCGAGTTTGTCGGATGCCTCAAAAATCTGGGGCAGGCCCTGTATATTGTTCCAGGCTTCAAGCGACAGGTTTTTTTCCACTTTATGCCCCTCCTGCCGGTACCATTGGCCGTCGAGATAAGTTTGCCGGATGAGCGCGATACAACCCATCAGCGAAGAAGGATAGCTTTGGGTGCTGGTACCTTTCCTGAAGGAGAGGTGGTGGCTGGCGGTAGTCGACAGAATGACCTCCTGCTCCGGATCGCTGCCGAGTGACACAAAAGTTCCGGTGCCTCGGGAAATGCCGTCGGCCTGGTGGGTGAGCACGGCGCCGAAACCGAGTTTGCGCAGTTCTTCTGCCGTTTTTGCGTCTACCGAAAAATTCTCGGCAGCACTGAATTCGGGTTTAAGCGCTTCGTTCCAGGCAAAAGCGCCTTTTGTGCCCGATGTGCTTGTTTGCTGTCCGCGCCCTACGGGTCCCTGGCGAGCCGGCTGGGCCGGCAGGCCATAGCCTGTTGCATAGAGGTCAATAAAAGCAGGATAAATATTTTTTCCACTGCAATCGATCACCACGGCATCGCCGGGCAGGGTTGCTTTTAGTCCGCAAACCTCCACTATGCCGTCGCGGATGAGCAGGGTTGCCCCTTCGATGCGCGTTTTGTAGTCGGTATATATGGTGGCATTGGTAAAGGCGAAAATGCCGGGGCGTTGGTCGGAAGGGGCGGATTGTGGAAAGGATACCTGTGCGACAACCGAAAGTTGATTGGCGAGTAACGCCGTAAGCAGCAATAACCGGATCGTTATTTTCATGAAAGGAGGAATTTAATGGGGTGAAAATAGGTAACTGCCGTAGATTTTGCGCAATAAGTGCACAGGGATGTCGCGGCAGGCTGCTTGCTACCCGGAGGTTTTTCTGAGGGATCCCCTGTTTATTCGCCTTTAGGTGGGGGTTGGGTTTTGTTTTCTTTGGGCGAACGCCCGGTGTTTTTCAGGGCCTGGTGTATGATCCATTCCAACTGGCCGTTTACGCTGCGAAATTCGTCGGCAGCCCACTTTTCAAGCGCTGAGTAGGTTGCATCGTCAATGCGCAGGACGAATGATTTTTTTGCTGCCATTTTTGTATAGTTGTTCCTGTACGCCGAAACCTATGAGGTCTGCCAGACCTCATAGGTTTAAAAGTTTGAAAAACAGGCGGTTATTGGTGCAGAGTGCCGGTATTGACCACCGGTGATACATTTCGGTCGCCGCAAAGCACGACGAGCAGGTTGCTCACCATGGCGGCTTTCTTTTCTTCATCTAGGTGGATGATCTGCTTGCTCGACAGCTGTTCGAGTGCCATTTCCACCATGCCTACGGCGCCTTCCACGATCTTGCTGCGGGCTGCAACAATGGCAGTTGCCTGCTGGCGCTGGAGCATGGCACTGGCGATTTCGGTCGCATAAGCCAGGTTGCTGATCCGCGCCTCGATCACCTCTATCCCGGCGATGGCCAGGCGCTCGCTGATCTCTTGCGCCAGCTGGTGGTTGACCTCTTCGAGGCCCGAACGCAATGTTACGGTGGCATCTTCGTCTTCCAGATTGTCGTAACTGTACATGCCGGCCAATTTACGCACGGCAGCCTCGCTTTGTGTTTTGATAAAATCCGGATAATGTTCCACCGCGAAGGCCGCTTTAAAGGTGTCCTTTACCCGGTAAACCACCACCGATCCGATCATGATTGGATTGCCCTGCTTGTCGTTGACCTTGATCATGGGTACATCAAGGGTAACGGCGCGCAGCGATACCCTTTTTTTCGTGAAGAAAGGGTTAGCGTAGAAAAAACCGCTTTCTTTAATGGTGCCTACGTATTCGCCGAACAAAGTCATAACGCGACTGCTGTTTGGCTCGATAGCCATAAATCCGGGTGCTATGAAAGCCGTATCTGCCACGAGTATCAATACGCCGGCAATAACAGATGCTTTCGTGATCAGCAAAGCAATACCTGCAAGGAACAGCAATGCAAAAAGCAATAGCATAGCCCAGCCGGATGTAGGTTTGGTTGTCTTTTCCATGATTTGATTTGATTTTGATGTGATACTATTTTGATAGCAAATGTAATTACATATGGACATGCTTGTCAAGGCCGGCGGGGAAAAAGACGAGGAATCTTTCCCCGGCAACGACGGAGTGCAGGAAAAAAGCGACAAAATCCGACCGGGAATCAAATGTGCCGTTCAAGACCGGCAAACCACTTTTTCAACACAGTTTTTTCAGACAGGTACTCGAAAACGACATAGGAAAAAACGGCAACGGCAGCGCCTGCAATCACATCGATCACATAATGATGCCGCGAATACACCGCTGAAAACCAGATGCCCAGAACAAAAAGGGTGAACAGGCTGGTCAGCCACGGCTTTTTCAGGCGCAGCCCGTACAGCAGACACAAAACAGGGTAGGCGGAATGCAGCGAAGGGATGGCTGCGAATACGTTGGCGTTTTTGCTGTACATGCCTTCAAACAGGCTGATGCCCAGAAGCCGGTCAAAGTTGATCAGTCCGGCGGCATTGCCCGGCGTACCGTGTATCACCTCAAAACCGTACGCCTCCACATACCAGGGCGGCGCCGCCGGGTACAGGTAGTAAATGCAAAAGCCTACGAGGTTGGTAAAAACGAAAGCGTACGAAAACTTCAGGAAGAGGATTTTGTCGTTGCGCAACAGCCAAAAGGCAAAAATCAGTGGTACCGGCACCCAGTTCAGGTAGAACAACCCGCTCGCAATGTCCCAGAAGGGTGTATGGTTGATCTTGAAGTACTCGTTCAGTGTGAGCACACTTTCCGGCATTTGGAGGCCAAACCACGCCTTTTCGAGGTAATACGGCTCTGCAACGTGGATGGGGTTTACTTCATAATTGGGCACTACGCGCATCGAATCGTATATGATCCAATAGGCGATAAACACGCCGAAAGCCAGGACAAAACGCCGGGTGGTTTGGTGGATATAGTACAACGCCAGCGCAAACACATATAAATAAATGTGCTCGCTTCGCAGTCCGACAAAAAAGTAAAACCAGGAAAAATATGCTGCTGTGCCGGCGAGAAGCGTCAGAAACTGTTTCATGGAAAGGTTTCGCTTCTTTTCCTAGGGTATGAATTTTTCGTAGACTGCTGCACCGGTCGAGGGGTCTTTGCCGAACAGTTCGACGTATTCCACTTTGGGGGTCAGGGTAAAGGTGGTGCCTTTGTCAATTTTTACGAAAACCTTCTGAAGCGCCATTTTTTTGTTGTTGATCTCGATGAGGACGTAAGGTTTCCCTTTTTCATCGAATTTCAGGCGCAACTTTTTTTTGGAATAGCTTACCAGGTGAAATTCGTATTCATTGCTGCCCTCCACTTTTTTGGCCTTTACGCCATAGGCGAAGGTGCGTTGCAGGTAGTTCAGCCCGGCCGTACTGCCGTCTTCGGCATATCTGATCCAGTAAATATTGATGGGTTTGTCTTTCTGAAATGCTTTGCCTTCTACATTGGCATCGTACACGATCGTATTGGTGTTGCCGGTACGCTGGATATAAAAAAGGCGGTTCAGGCCGTCAGGCGGGGTCGGGTAAGAATCCTGGGCAAAAATTGCGCATGCAGAAAAAAGGATCAGCAGCAGGATGGAAAAGTAATTTTTCATGAAACATTATTTGTTTTCGAGCGCGTCCAGCGCGGCCTTCGATTCGCGCAGCCGCCGTATGGCCGTCCAGTTGGTCAGAATGGCCATGATAAAAATTGGAAATGTAAAGAGTGTGATGTTTTCCAGTAAAGGGAAACCTGTGCCGGGCACCGTGTATTTGAATTGCCCGGAATACTGGGCCAAAATGCCGCAGAGCACTGCCGAAATACCGATCAGTAGTATGCGTTCCGGGCGTTGCATCAAGCCCCCCTTGCATTCGATACCGAGGCCCTCCGCGCGTGCGCGCACATAACTCACCATCATGGAGCCGATCATCGCAATAAAGGCGAAAAGCGAACTCAGGAAATAACTTTGTGCAACGAGGTAATAGCAAATACCCAGAAACATCGCCAGTTCGCTGTACCGGTCGAGTACCGAGTCGTACAATGCGCCGAAACGGCTCTCCATCCGGCCAACACGGGCGAGACGGCCGTCGATCATATCAAACAAACCGCCAAAAAGGATGATCGCACCACCCCAGCCTACATACCGCAGATCTGTACGGGGTTCTCCTCCCCCCACAATAAAAACCACTGCCGCAATCACATTAATGATAAAACCAATCGTAGTCACGGCATTGGGCGTAATGCCGATCTTCAGTAGCAAATTAATGAACGGGTTAATGAGCTTATAGACGATAGGCTGTCCCACTTCTTTCAGAAAATTCGACATATGGCTTCGTTTTGAAAATACCTGGCTGAGAACATGTCAAAAGTAGCGAATTGGCCAATCATGTGCGTATTAATTCTGACTGGTCAAAGCCGTTTTTACATGAAAATCACTCCAAATCTTGTCAGGCAGGCTGTTTTCCGGACAAATTTCGGTTGTCATCCTTAAAACTCCAGCCTGAAGCGCATCCGGACGCCGAGTTTGGAAATACCCGGGTGATCGGTGTATGTGAGACGGCGTACCAGGTCGAGGCGCACAAACTTGAATATGTTGGCTACACCCACGCTGGCTTCTATGTATGGCTTTTTTTCCAGGGTATAGGTGATGGTATTGCCATCGTCGTCGACCGGGAAAGACAACAGACCGTTTTCCGGACTGGGACGGTTGCTGTTGTCCAATCCACCCCATAGCGCTTTGGCCGTGATCACCTCGCGCCATTTCAACCTGCGGAGCAGGGGAATACGGTTGAAGAAGAAACCGCCGAAATTGTGGAAAGCACTGATGGCAAAATACTTGTCGCTGACAAATTCCAGGAAGTTCATCAGGTTATATGATTCCAGCTGGTAGGCAAAGGTTTGGTTGGCGCGGTGCGCGATAAGCAAGGGGTAAGGCACATTGCCGAATACCCTGCCGCCTTCCATTACCACGATCGACCAGCCAATGGGCGACAGGTAAAAGGTTTTTTCGGCTTTCAGGGTTACCCTGTGGTAATCGTACTGACTGCTGAGAAAATTCCCTACACCGGCTGCGTAGTCGACGGTAAAGATCGGATACTTGTTCAGAATAGGGGTACGATATGTTGCACCCTGGTAAAACTGTTCGTTGGGGGCATAGCGGAACGAAGCGCCCAGCTCGGTCGTGATAACTTCCTTTTGAATAAAGGTGCCGTCCTGACGTTCGTAGTCGAACTTCAGTGCGCCTGCTGGCGCATATCGTATGTTTTGGGCAGAAAAAGTGTAGGTTATGCCGTCGTAGTTCTCTTTGAGGTATTCGATGCCCGCCGTTTTCACGTAGTACATCTTATTGTTCACGCCCCGTTTGAATGACAGGAAGAAGTTGTCTTCCTGGATGAACTTCAGGTTTTGTCCCGGAATTTTCACATCATTTTGATACCAGACTTTCAAACGGTTGATCGGGTATCGAATCGGGTGTGATTTACCGAAGGCGTAATAGGCGCCAAGATACCCTTTCAATTTTTCGTCCTTGAACCCGTATGCCGCATACGTTTCGAGCATCAGGTGCTTGGAAAACGTCGGGTTGGTGCGACCGCCGAGACGACCGCGAAAACCTTCTACGGGATTGAAGCTGTAAAATGTATTGGCCGGACCTACGTCGAACCCGCCGATTGGGGTATAGCCCTCAAATATGAATTTAACAGTACCCATGAACCGGCGGAACGGGCGGTAGTTGTTGAGGCTGTCTACCATTTTATAAATGCCGCGCTCGCGAACGGAAAGCGTATCGTGGCGGTTCTCGGCCCAGAACGACTCGGGGCGTACCTCTGCCTCTTCGTCTCTGAACTGGTTGACCTTGGTTTGAAAGAGTGAATCCGGCAGGAATTCATTCAGGTGATATTTGGTGTAGGAAGTGATCTTTCGCCCGAGCAGCGACCGTGCGTTCTCGCTTTTTGTCAAACCAAAATCCATAAATATCTCGTCCTTCGACAGCATGAGGCCGCGTCCGGCGCCGGGTGTTTCCACCCAGTCGAACTCCTGGTTGATCTGCATTTCGTTCACCCAGTTCAGGTTGATATCTTTGGGTATGCCCACTTCGATCTTGCGCAAGGCATAAGTAGAGTCGAGGGCAATCCATAAATAGCCCATAAAACCCAGGTCGGATTTTTGCCGCGGTGCAAAATACATGTGCGCGCAAGGCGTACCCATGACCTTTACGGTGTCGAGGATATAAAAACGGTAAAGGTTGGGCGAGATCGGCGACAACGGGCTGACGAAATCGACCGTGACCAGGTTGATCGAATTGTCGTAAAAATCAATGTCCTGGTACATGTTTTCGATACCGCTGGAAAGACCCTGATTGTCCAGGTAGCCCGGCAGGGTGGAGTTGCGCTCGCCGCGGATGTATTCTTTTTGCGACTGTGGCGACTTCCGGTAATAGACGTCGGACAGTGTTTCCCGCAGGAAGAAGGGCAAGCTGACATCTCCGGATACCTTGTTGGTATCGACATTGTCGAAAATGAACTGAATTTTTTTGAACAGAAAGTTGCCGCGCATCTTGTCCGTCACGTTGTTCAGCGCGAACTGTACCTTTTCGTATTTTTCAAAATCGTAGTAGTCGAACGATTCTTTCCGGTTCTTGTCCTTATGATCGATCGCTTTCTGTATGAGTTCGACTGCGGGGTTGTTTTTATTCCGGTACTTACCCGATTTGACCACAACTTCCTTCAGGTTACCGCCGCTTTCTTCGAGTCTTATGCTCAGTTCGGTATTTCTGCCGGGGCTTACGTTGAAATGCAGGGTGTTATAGCCAACAAGCGAGACGGTCAGCGAGGTGATTTTCTCCTTTGTTTCGATATAAAAGTTGCCGTTGATATCGGAAACCACACCGAGGTTGGTGCCGTCGAATTTGAGGCTCACATAAGGCATTGCTTCTTCCGTAGCGGCGTCGACGACACGGCCACGAACAATAGTGGTAGTCCCCTGGGCAAAAAGGGCAGAGCCCATGGCGACAAAAAGGGCGATGATCAACAGCCGGAAGCTGGAAATTTTGTTCATAGCAAGAGGTTCGTTCAATTGATTCAAATGGTTGGAGTTTAAACAAGTTATTTTGGGATTAAAACGCTAAGTGTTGAAACACCTTTGTTGAAAAAAAGATTTATCCTGTCAGCAAATAATTATGGAACTTATGATTACGCGAAATATTGGACGTATTACGGCAAAAAAGGTGGCAATCCAGTGATAAAACTTAAAACTATCTATCTACGTATAATCGATTTATGTGGATTTAAAAAACCGGTTATCTGAACACCAATTTTTTATTGAATACAAATCCGAACAGCCATACGGCCACTGCCGTTGTTATTCTTGCCGGCCACGCCTCTATGGCCAGAACGCTATTCAGCGCCCATACGCCTGCGACATTTAGGCCCATCCCCATCATAATACCTGATACATATCTCAGGCGCAAAACGTTCCCGTTGCTGCGTTTTGAATGGCTGAACACCCAGGAGCGATGCAGCCAAAAGGCTACCATTGCACCCAGCGTACGGCCGCAGACAGTTGAAAGCACAGGTGAAACGCCCATATATGCAAGCGCAACCTGGAACATGGCAAAGTCTGCCGACGTGGCAACAGCTGATGTCGAACAATACTTACCCATCAGGCCTGCCAGATTTTTCATCCGTTGCCTAAGGGTAGGCTCATTTAAAAAAACGTCACTCACTGTGTTAGTAACAGGTTCAGCACCTGGAGTAAAATATTCGCATAAACACCGGCCATTACGTCGTCGAGCACTACTCCCCAACCACCCGGGATAGCCTCCATTCGGCGAATGCCCATCGGCTTGGCAATGTCAAAGAACCGGAATAACGCAAATCCCAATCCGATGTTGACCAGGTTGAGCGGTAAACCGACCAACGTCAGCCACATACCGACCATTTCATCAGCGACGACCTTTCCGGGGTCTTTACCCCATTCCGGTTCAAAAAGATCTACTGCCTTTACACAAAGCCAACTGAAGACGACGATCAAAACGGTCAGGATCAGATAGGCGACGGGTGGCGCTACCCACATCAGCGGCCAGACAAAAAGGCAAGCTACCGCCGAACCCCAGGTGCCGGGCGCCAGCGGTAGCAAGCCTGAGCCAAAGCCGTTAGCTATGAGTTTGTAAAAGTTCTTCATACTCTTTCACCAGGTCTTCGTAGTAGTCGAGACCCAGGTGGGTAATCAACTCTTCACCCATCATATAGCGAAGGGTGTTTTCCAGTTTACTCAGTTGTTTGAATATATCGTGCTGCGGCGGCAGACCGGGCGCCGTTTGCGGCGCTTTAAAATAGAAAGACAGCCACTCCTGAATGCCCATCATACCGGAACGCTGTGCGAGATCGAGGAACAAGGCCAGGTCGAGCACGATCGGTGCGGCAAGGATAGAATCGCGGCAGAGGAAGTTGATCTTGATCTGCATCGGATAGCCCAGCCAGCCAAAAATATCGATGTTGTCCCAGCTTTCCTTGTTATCGCCGTGCGGCGGGTAGTAGTTGATCCGGATCTTGTGGTAGATATCGCCATAGAGTTCGGGCTGCGATTCGGCGTTGAAAATGCCGTCGAGTACGTTTCCTTTGGAGACTTCCTTGGTTTTAAAATTTTCCGGCGCATCGAGTACCGCACCGTCGCGGTTGCCGAGGATATTGCTGGAAAACCAGCCGCGTACACCCAGTGCACGGGCATGGAGGCCAGGCGCCACGATGGTTTTCATCAGTGTCTGCCCTGTTTTAAAATCTTTGCCGCCCACAGGCACACGCTTTTTGTGCGACAGTTCCACAATAGCCGGGATATCGCAGGTCAGGTTGGGCGCGCCATTGGCGAAAGGCACGCCGCACTGCAGGGCTGCATAAGCGTAGATCATGCTGGGTGCAATGCGCTCGTCGTTGTTGCGCAGGCCTGCTTCGAAGGCTTCGAGCGACTGGTGTACATCGCTTGCTTCTAAATAGGCCTCAGTGGAAGCGCACCACACCATCACCAGCCGGTCGCAGCCATTGTCGGCCTTGAAGCGGCGGATGTCTTCCATCAGCTGCTCGGCGAGGTCCATCTTGGTGGCACCGGTTTTCACATGTTTGCCGTCGAGGTTGCGGACGTAGGTTTTATCAAACACAGCCTTCATGGGGCTGATCGTCTGCAATTCGTCTTTCAACTGCTCCACCAGTGTGCGGTCGAGTACCTTGGCCTCCAGGGCAGCCTGGTAGACATTGTCGCTGTAAACATCCCAGCCGCCGAAAACGATCTGGTCGAGTCCGGCCAGAGGAGCAAAATCCTTGATGCGCGGGTTGCGGTCTTCTGTGCGTTTGCCGAGGCGTATGGTGCCCATTTGGGTCAGCGAGCCGATGGGCAGGGCTATCCCCTTGCGAGCAGCGATAACACCGGCAATAAACGTCGTTGCGACGGCGCCCATGCCCGGTGTCAGGATGCCGAGTTTGCCCGTTGCGGGCTGTATTTTTATTTGTTTGTTCATAGTTGCAAATTTTATTTGTGATATTTAGAAGGGTGCTCGGGGAATATTAAACGGTTGAATGATGGGTTACGACGGGGCGGGTTGCGTCGCCGGCCTTGTTCAGTATCTGGAGATCTGGTGTTGAGTTATCGTCGAGTTTTACGTTGCCCCGTTCGCGGCGGAGTATGCGGGAAAAGAGTCCGACCTCCTGGCTGAACAGAAAAGTCAGCCAAAGTTTGGTATAAGAGCCGTGGTACTTCAGGTGGTCGTAGAACTCGGGGGCTATTTTTTTCAATTCCGGCAGCCTGTTCCAGGGGATAGAGGGCATGTCATGGTGCTCGTTGTGAAAGCCCACATTCAGGTTGATCGGATTGAGGCGACCGTAGTAACTGTACGTCTCCTGCTCTTTATCGAGCACGAGATAGTGCTCCTGTATCCAGCGTGCGCCCAGCGGGTGCAGGCCAACTGAAAACATAAAACTGAGCCCCATATAGGCAAATGCTTTCCACCCGAGGAAATACACCACGGCAATGTCGAAGGCAAATTGCACCACGACATTCAGGATGACCCAGCGGTCGATGATCGCCGCTTCGCGACAGCGGATGGTTCTTGCGGCCTGGAAAACCGGGAAAAGCAGCATCCACAAGGCTTTTCCGATAAAATAATTATTGATCAGTTTGGCTTCCCAGCGCGAAGGCAGGTCGGCGTCGAGTTCATGCACACCCTGGAAGGCGTGGTGTTTGATGTGAAAATTCTTGAACGAAATGGCGGACGGGAGCAGGGAAGGAAGATTGGCCACGATACCGGCAAAAATATTCCAGCGCGACTTGCGAAAAATCAGGTTGTGGGCTGCTTCATGTATGCAGACAAACAGTGTATGAGTAGGAAATGCGCCGACGAGCCATGCGAGCGCTACCACGAGCCACCAGCTCTGATCCTTCAGCAGGTATGCCAGGGAGATCTGGAACAGTACGCATGCTGCAATGATAAATGCTGTCGCGGGGTTTTTTCCAATCAGGGTTTTTACTTCAGGGTGTGCGGCTATGATCTCCCGTGTGCGAATACGATGCGGTTCGGTGCCTTCGACGTACGTGAAATCCTGCGGATGAGCCATAAACGGATAAGTATTTAATGTTACAAAAATGGTGTTTGAACCCGGGTGTCGCCAACCCTTTTGTGGTTGAACGGTATATTTATTAAAGCCAACGGTTGATTTTGTACCATTGAACTGTTTCCCGCATGCCGGAAAACAGGTCGTATGCAGGCTGAAACCGCAGGTCGTCAAAAGCTTCACTCATATCGCACAACCAGCTTTCGGCAGCCAGTTCGCTTATTTTTTCGCGATTGAGCGGCGGCATTTTACCGCTTAACCTGCCGGCCATTTCTGCACATGTCGCCACGATACGCACCAGTGACAAAGGCACTTTTATTTGCCGGGTCGGGCGGCCGGAAACTTTTTCAACCGCCAGACCTACATCCGTATTGGCATATGCTTTTCCATCGCTGGCCAGGTATTTTTTCCCCACTGTTCCGTATTCAAGCGCAGCGCACATCAGCCTTGCCAGATCAGTAACGTATATGAAGCACAATTGCTGCGGCTTGGTCCCGATCAAAAAAGCCCAGCCTTTGTAAGCGAGCTGTATGGCAATGAAAATATCTTTTTCCCGGGGACCGAAAACGGCGCCCGGCTGGACGGCTACCCAGGGAAAGCCGGGCAAGGAAGCGAGATACTGTTCGGTTGCCAGTTTACTTTCGCCATAGAAGGTAACCGGAGCCGGTGTTTTTCCCGGTTTGATCCATTGTCCTGATCCGGTGGGGCCAACAGCCGCCAGACTGCTTACAAAGAGGAACTTCTCCGTTATACCGTTGTTGGCGCGCAAGGCATCGACAAAACGCCGGGTGTTCTCAAAATTACTTTCAAAATAGCCTTCCCGGTTGGGCTCTTTCGTACTTCCGGCATTGTGGATCACATAGTCGAATGATCCGGCTTCTTTCAATTTCGCCTGCAGATCCGCCTCATCGGCAAAGTTCAGTTCGAGAAATTGGATGCGCTCGTCCTGCAACCATTTCCGGTTACTGGTCGGACGTATGGCAGCCGTTACTTCCCATCCACGGTTCAGCGCCTCTTCCACCAAAAAACCACCGATAAACCCGCTGGCGCCGGTAATTAATATTCGTTTCATTCAAAGTTCCTTTTCATAAAGCCGGTACCTGCGGTATACTTTTCCGCCAATATGGTCCAGCGCGCGGTTCATCATCTCGTTGTGTTCCAGTATCCACGAGGCTTCGCCGCGTTTAATGCCTTTTCTACGCGATGTCAGGATGATCCGTACATAAAAGCACACATCGATTCCCATTCGCCGGTACTCCTTGAGCGTACCGAGTGCAAGAATGCGGATGCTTTTAATTTTTTTCAGTCCCAGCAACAATTTGACGATGCCGAATGGGAAGAGCCGTCCGCGCTTGAGTTTGATCTGTATCTCGTTGACATTGGGTATAGTGAGCGAAACGCCGATTACCTTGCCGTCTTTTTCCGCAAACAGGATATAGTCCGGATCGATTATAGGCTTCAAATCCTTGCCGATTTGCTTGATTTCCGCCTCGGTCATCGGCACGAAACCTGTATTTTCGGTCCACGAAACATTGTACACCGGCAGGAACTTCTCAATTTCCGCCTTGTAGTTCTTCATGTCGATATTCCGGATCGTGATGCCGCGTTCGGCAAGCCGGGCTTCCAGTTTTTCCGCAAATTGCACGACCTCTTCCGTCATGTTTTCATCGCGCATCTCATAGCACAACAGGTCGGTGAATTTCCGGAAGCCGTATTTTTCAACCAGATCGTTGTAATACTTGAAGTTATAGGGGTTCATGATGAATGGCGGCTCGTCGAAGTTTTCCACCAGCATGCCTACCACTTCATTGGTTGAAAAATTGGCGGGGCCCGTCATCTTGGTCAGGCCTTCGCTGCGCAACCAGTCGGCGACAGTATCCAAAAGCGCTTTTGCCACATCGTAATCATCCACGACGTCAAAAAAGCCGAAAAAGCCTTCCTGACGGCCTGAAAAAGCGATGTGGTTGTTGTTCCGGATCGCGGCGATCCGGCCTGCGAGTTTGCCGTCTTTTTTTGCCAGAAAATATGCCGCCTGTGAATGCTGCAGGAACGGCGACTTTTTCGGATTAAGCAATGTCTCCTGCTCCATGTAGAGCATGGGCACATAATTGGGATCTCCGGCATACAGATCATGCGGGAAGTCGATGAATTGTTGCAGTTGGCGCTTATTGCCGACTTTGATGATCTCGATCATGCGCGTCGCAGGTGGTTAAGTATTTGACTTTCAAAAGCGTGTTATTGCACCGGTGTGAGGTGGCCGGTCTCCACAGCTTCTTCCTCCTGATTGCCCAGAATGCCGAGTTTCACGGCAACCTCGTACATGCGGTCGATGGCGCGGTCGATTTGTTCGATCGTATGGGTGGCCATGAGCGAGAAACGAATCAGCGATTCTTCACTCGGCACTGCAGGTGATACAACGGGATTGATGAAAACCCCCGCTTCAAAGCACCCGGTGGAGAACGCGAAGGTTTTCAGGTTGTCGCGTACGTAGATCGGGATGATGGGCGATTCACTGGGACCTACTTCAAAACCCATTTCGAGGAAACGGGCAAGGGCGTAGTTGGTATTTTCCCAGAGGCGGTTGATGCGGTCGGGCTCGCTTTTAATGATATCGATGGCAGCGATCACACTTGCCGCAGAGGCGGGCGTCATGCTGGCGCTAAAAATAAGGGCCCGCGACGTGTGCTTGAGGTAATCGATCACATCGTAGCTGGCTGCAACAAACCCGCCGAGCGAAGCAAGTGATTTGCTGAATGTGCCGGTCTGAATGTCTACTTTATCCTGCAAACCGAAATGAGAGGCTGTGCCGATCCCCATTTCTCCGATCACCCCAATGGCGTGGGCATCGTCGACGACGACGACGCCATTGTGTTTTTCTGCAACGCGCACGATCTCGGGCAGTTTGGCGATATCGCCTTCCATGCTGAATATGCCGTCGACAATTATATATTTCAGGGAATCCGCTTCCGGCCGCATGATCTGTTTTTCCAGATCTTCCATGTCGTTGTGCTTGAATTTCAGCACTTTGGCGAAAGACAGGCGGGTGGCGTCGATGATCGAGGCGTGTACGCGCTCATCGATCAGTATGGTGTCGTGACGACCGGCCAGAGGAGCTATGCCGCCCAGGTTAGACTGGAAACCGGTGCTGTACAGGAGCACAGCCTCCTGTTTCAGGTAGTCGGCCAGAATTTCTTCCAGTTCGATATGGATACGGAGCGTTCCGTTGAGAAAACGCGAGCCGGCACAGCCCGTGCCATAACGGGTCGTTGCCTCAATCGCCGCTTCCTTGATCTTGGGGTGGTTTGTCAGGCCGAGGTAGGAGTTGGAGCCAAACATCAGGACGGGTTTGCCGTCGATGATCACTTCGGTATCCTGTTCCGATTCAATGACCCGGAAATAGGGATACATGCCCATGGCACGCACTTCATTGGGGGCGGTATATTTCCGTACGCGTTCGAGTAGTCTGTTGTTCATGCGCAGTTGATTTACGAATTGTTCAAAATGAAGTGTTTTACTGCTTTTTTTGAGTCAGATTAAAAGTAGTGTTGAAGATATAGTCCCATAACGGGTTGCTCACACCATACCCGCGGTCGTGTTGCTGGTAGTGGTGCAGCATGTGGTGTTGTTTGATGCGCATCCAGAATGGGTGGTTCCAGCGGAGGTGGTGCATGGCAAAATGCATCATGTCGTAGCAAAGGTATCCGAGCAAAAAACCTGCAAAGAAAGGATATACTGCCGGTTCGCCGATGAGCACTCTGAATCCGGTAAAGAAAATAATGGCCAGCGGAATACTGACACTGGGTGGCATTACCAGGCGGAGCTTGTCGTTGGGATAGTCGTGGTGAACGCCGTGCCAGATGAAGTGCAGGCGTTTACCCAGGCTACCCGGCGGCACCCAGTGAAAAACAAAACGGTGCAGCGTATATTCCGTAAAGGACCAAATAAATAGTCCGCCAAGAAACAAGCCCGCCAGGGACAAAAAACTTCCCTTTGCATGCCAAAGGCACCAGGCCATAATGGGTACATAGATGATGAGCGGCACGGAGAAGTGTACCTTTGAAAGCGCTTCCATCCAGTTGGCTTTAAACATCCTGGTGGAGTCAGCCGAACTGGAAACGAAATGTTGCTGATATTCTTTAGCTGCCATCAGATGAAGACTTGTTTTTATAGTCGCCTTTACAAACAGGCCGTGTCAGGTTTCCGGTGGTTGTAAGAAGGCGTTGTTTCTGGATGTGCATTTACCCTGACAACATTGTTGCGCAAGGGTTTTGGTTTCGGATAAGTTTTTGAAATAGCGTAAAGGGGAGGAGTAAACGAATACTGCGATTCGGGAAGATTAGTTTTTCTTTACCACCCGCAAAGGTAAGTCACATGGTCGAAGCGTAGTTAGCTACCATGCCGTTTTTAAACAATCGTTTAAAAAAATTACACAATACTGAAAATCCGGAGAGGGGTGGCAGAAAATCCTCCAGAGCCTTAAATGACCTTTCCTCAATCAAATTCTATGGTATCCCCCGCTTTGTAGGTCTTTTTTCCTTCGGCATCCGTCGGTGTGCCTTCTTCAGCCGGTGGTTCGGTTGGGCCCGTTTCTTCGCCAAACAAACTGGCCTGTTGCGGCGCTACAGCCGGTTCTTCCTTTTTTACGCCCTTTGGGGGGGCATCTTCCAACTCTTTTACACCAACAAGTAATTGGTCGCTTAGTTTGTTGCCGATGGCTTTCCAGCCTTTTACGTCCATGAAATCGCCCAGTGCGAGTTCGCCGGCCATGGGTTTGCCTTTTACTTTGAGGGTGTATTTGATACGCGGGTTTTCCCGGACCGACACATAAAGCAGTTTTGACTTGGGATGGTCGGTAAGA